>Ga0224527_1000013_pt1 | contig 153636 bp, 145 predicted proteins | sample CBST0metaG_FD_179882 | JGI IMG/M metagenome (GOLD analysis project Ga0224527, IMG submission 179882) | Peat soil microbial communities from Stordalen Mire, Sweden - C.B.S.T0 | ecosystem: Environmental > Terrestrial > Soil > Wetlands > Peat | place: Sweden: Norrbotten County, Stordalen Mire...
TTTTCTTCTCCTTGCTGCACACGTAAGCGGAAAACAACCTTCAAAAAGGAACTTTGCTGTTAATTCGACGCTTAAGGTATCTGTCCTACCTTTTTTTTTATTAGATATGTATCACATTTTAAAAGTAATAACTTTTATTTTGAAAGATAAATGGATGAAATTTCGATCTGAATGAAAATTTTTGATTTCATTCACATGACAATCAACAGGACGACCAACAGGACGACGTCGGCGTCATCCGGTAAGTTTCTCTTGACGAGTGTGAGCGCCGTTGTTGTTATCTGGGGGTATTGTTGGTTAAAGGGGTAATCGATGAAGTCAAACCTTAGTACCCGCCATAAACGCTTCATGGTGCCGATAGTCGGGGTCACCCTGGCCCTTTTACTGGTGTTTATCGATGCCAATGCGCCAGTGCCGCTGTATATCCTGTGGCAACGTCAAATGGGTTTCGCCACCTCGGGCATCAGTATCATTTTTATTTGCTATAACCTGGGCGTGTTGTTATCGCTGTTGGTGGCCGGACGGCTATCGGATATCTTCGGCCGACGGGCGGTTTTAGTGCCGGCGCTCATGCTGGCCATCATCGCCAGCCTGTGCTTTGCTTTTGCGCAATCCATCGCTTATCTTGAACTGGGGCGATTACTGGTGGGCTTTGCCAGCGGCGCTTTCGCCAGCGCAGGGACCGCGGCGGTGATGGAAGCCGGCGCCCAACGCGGATATCGGTTCGCTCCGCTGGTTGCCAGCTTCACCACCGTGATGGCGTTCGGCGCCGGTCCGTTATTAGCCGGCGCGTTTGCCCAATTCGCCCCATTGCCCACCACGCTGATCTTCCTGCTGCTTATTCCCTGCCTGATAGGGGTTTTATTTCCCATTCTGCGCATTCCGCCTCCGACGCCGGCGCCGCCAAAAACGCAATCCTGGCTACAGTTACCCCGTTTGCCGGAGAATAACCGGAGCATTATCCTGGTTGCCATTATGATTTTCGCCGGGCCGTTCGCCTTGTCGGCGCTATTTATTTCGCTCGGCCCGAACCTGATTGCCGAGCTGTTGCATAATGACAGCCGTTTGCTGGCCGGCGCCTGCGCGTTTGTCGTGTTCGGCGCCGGCGCCATAGCTCAATTGACGCTTCGGCGATGGCAATTAACCACCATCCTGTTCACCAGCCAATTGTTGAGTTTATCAGGGGCGATACTGGTGGTGGCGGCGGAAATCAACGCCTCCATCAGCCTATTGCTGGCGGCGGCGTTAAGCGCCGGTTTCGGCCAAAGCCTGTCGCAATTCGCCGGCATCACGCTGGTCAAGCAGTATGCCCCGCCGAAAGCACTGGCAGGCGTCACCGGTACGTTTTTTTTCGGCGGTTATATCACCGCGGGCATTTCGGTAGCCGCAATGGGTTTTGCCGCCAATGCCTGGGGATTGCAGGCCGGAAGCGAAGTGTTTGTAGTGTTGTGCGGGTTGGTTATCCTTGCCGCCCTGGCGGGAGCGCTCGTGGTATTGAGACGTCCCCTGCCTTCGTCCAGCCACTAAACAAGCCGCCCCAAAGCGGCCAAATTATCACGATCCGGCGATGCTGACAGGGCTCAAAAAACGTCCATGCAAACAATAGGGTGGACATTAATTAATCTAAACATTCATCGTTCGTTCATACTTAAATAAATCTAAAGCGCTTGGAATCAGCAGATATCACTGAGCTTTTTCTGACATTAGGCGCATCATGGCTATTGGACTTAGGGTAGGGTAAACTGCCAAATATCTGAAAATATTAATTAAAATTACCTTACTTAAGCAAAATATCCAAAAAAATGCCTGGCGGAGACGGTGGTTCATCTTCACAATCCGTTCATTCCATGCAAAACTGATAAACTGTAATAAGCAAGCTCACTATTAAGCAATCATCAGGTTACGTGATTTTGTTCAGACACTGTGGTGATTCGAGAGTTACCTTGCCGGACCAATCACGCCGAGCCTTGTGCCGAGCTAATGTTAAAATCAATTGCTGAGTGACTTAACTCAAATATGGCGCGATCATGAAGACGACCATCATTCATGTATTACTGGTGGAAGACGATGAAATACTGCGTTCAGAATTCGAGTCCATGGTCATGGCTCACCCGAATCTCCGTTTGGCGGGTAGTGTGGCGACCCTGGCGGCCGCGCGGGCGCTCTTTCGTCATATCATCCCGGATGTCGCGATAATCGATCTGGGCCTGAGCGACGGCGATGGCATCGGACTGATAAAATTCATACAACAGCAGGCGCCCCGAACCGCGGTGTTGGTGGCGACTATCTTCAGCGACGAAAACCATGTGATCCGCGCGATCGAGGCCGGCGCTCGCGGTTATCTGCTCAAAGATACCCCTATCGCGGAATTCGCCCGAGCGGTGGAGTTGGTGCATGCCGGCGGGGCGCCCTTATCGCCCCAAATCGCCCGTTATTTGCTGAAACGTTTCGAACCGACGCAGAGAACACCGGCATCGCCGCAAAGCGGCGCCGACAGTTTAACCTCGCGAGAAATGGATATCCTGCGACATATCTCGCAAGGTTTTACCGTGGCAGAGTCAGCGCAAAGGCTAAGCCTATCCAACCATACCGTAGCGACCCACATCAAAAACATTTATAGCAAGCTCGCCGTCCACAACCGTGTGGAAGCGATTATTCAGGCGCGAAATCAAGGCTTGATATAATGATTGCAGGCGTGTTAGCCAAGCTAGGCTCGCCTATCTTGCTTATCGGCTGGCTGCTATCGGCATGTTGCCCATGGCCCGCAACCGCCGCGCCGCTATTGCGGCCTGGTGGCTACGTGTTGCGCGAACAGGCTGAACGAAACTTTGACGACCAGCCAAAACCGTCCGCATGGACGGGACAGCTCCGCCATCTGCCCGACACCTGGCGTATCAGCGACCCGAACTCGCTCTGTTCGCTGGCACAGTTAAAGATAACCCATGACGATCTACAAGCCCTGCGGATGATCGTCGCCACGCTGATGTATTGGGCATTAAGCATGGCGGGTTATCGATTGTGTCATCTGCGGCTGCGCGGACTACTGCCGCTACTCCATGGCCTGACGCTTTTAACCATCGCGGTTGCCCTGACACTGATCTTACGTCACCAGGCCGCCGATCGAATCTGGTTGCTAACCTGGCCGTTGTTATCGCTTCGTTTGCTGCTTATCGCGTTATTGTTGAAACGCGGATGGCAACAACGTTCAGGCCATCTCGCGGCCCTGGGTTTAACGGCGCTGCTCTGGCAAGCGGCCATCGTGCAATCTCATCTGTTCATTCTTCAACGCCTGCCCTGGGACAGTTTTCGTCTTAACCTGATCGGCGCCATACCGTTTTGCCTTGCCGCGCTTTATTATTGCGCAGTGACATCGCCCCGCAACGCTGAAACTTATCGGCGCGATTTACACGCAGCGGTGAATGCCGAACGCGCGCGGATTCTTCAGGATGTGCACGATGGCATGGGTGCTCAATTGATCACCGCGCTGCACCTGGCCAGGCGTGAAGACGGCGATCGGCGGCAGTTGGCGCGCCATATTGAAGAAGCGATTGAAGATCTCCGTTTGATTATCGATTCGCTGGATATCACCGAACAGGATTTATTGCCGCTTTTGGGCAACCTACGCTATCGCTTGGCGCCTCGTCTGCATGCGCTGAATATTGAATTAGCCTGGCACGTTTCGCCAATCCCTCCGCTAAATTACCTGACGCCGGGGTCTGCCCTTTCGGTACTGCGAATTGTTCAGGAAGCCATCAATAACGCGTTGCAACATGCGCACCCCTCGCGCATTACGGTGTCGGTGCAACGCATCGGTGGGCAAATCGTTATCAGCGTGTCTGATAACGGACACGGCGGCGTAGCCGATATGGACAGTGCGGGACGCGGTCTGCGCGGCATGCGCGCGCGAGCCGATAAGTTAGGGGGACAGTTGGACATTGCCGTCGGCGGCCAAGGGACCGAAGTGAAGTTATCGCTGCCATTACTGGCGGTTAACGCAGCCACCCGGCGCTGAGAATACCGTAAACAGGGTATGTAATGTCGACAAAAAATGCATATGCTCATTGTTATTGTTGTTTTTCCCATTTCCAACTAGGTAATGGTTGTGCCTGTCCGGCTCAGAGGAGTGGCCGTATAGACTAAAAAAATTTCACACAGCAAAGCTGCAATCGCTCTTTATTAAATTAGGTGAAAAAATGCAAATCATTTTGCCGGTTATTGGTTTGATTTTTTTAGTTGCATTGATGGTTTTTTCTCTATTTATGCATCTTAAAAATAAAAAGAAGACTAGATTGCCAAACAGATTTTCCGAATTGAAGAATAAAAAGAAATCACGTTTATTTCATTGATCCCATTATGTTGGCGCACAGTAAAAATGTTTAATCGACAATATAAAACAAATTGAATTTGAGGATTGTACCGCCCGCCTGTCGGCGGGCATCATGGTATTTTTTTGCCGTGCCGAAAATTCAACTCAACGCCAAACGCAACCCGCGAAACCACCCTACCCGCCTTGTTCAGAAAAATACGTCGCGCTGCAAAGGTGGCGTTCCGTCGCCAGTTTCCTTAAGATGGACCTGACAGCCGGATAACGGCAATCTCTGACTGACGCCAAGGGCTGCCCCCGATGGCTATCAGAGGCCGCGTGATGCCGGGCGATTGAACATTTTGCTGTACATTTTTTCTTATAGGGCTCACATAAATGGAAACGATTCTCAGGCACCTCCCGGTTAACCAACGCGTAGGTATTGCCTTCTCCGGCGGTCTTGATACCAGCGCCGCGCTGCTTTGGATGCGCCAGAAAGGGGCGGTGCCTTACGCCTACACCGCCAATCTCGGCCAACCGGATGAAGATGACTATGAAGCCATTCCTCGCCGCGCGCTGGTTTATGGAGCGGAAAAGGCCAGATTAATCGATTGCCGCCGGCAGTTGGTAGCGGAAGGCATCGCCGCGTTGCAATGCGGCGCCTTTCATAATTCCACCGCCGGGGTAACCTATTTCAACACCACCCCGCTAGGTCGCGCAGTCACCGGTACTATGCTGGTAGCGGCCATGAAAGAAGACGGGGTAAATATCTGGGGCGATGGCAGTACCTATAAAGGCAATGATATCGAACGATTCTATCGCTATGGCTTGTTGACCAATGCGGAACTGAAGATCTACAAGCCTTGGTTGGATACTGATTTCATCGATGAACTGGGCGGTCGGCAAGAAATGTCCGAGTTCATGAGCCAGGCGGGTTTCGATTATAAGATGTCGGCGGAAAAAGCCTACTCGACCGATTCCAATATCCTCGGCGCCACCCATGAAGCGAAGGAACTGGAATTTCTAAACTCCAGCGTCAAAATCGTTAACCCGATTATGGGCGTGAAATTCTGGGACGAATCGGTACGCGTGCCGGCTCAAGAAGTGACGTTGCGTTTTGAACGCGGCGTTCCGGTGGCCATCAATGGCTTGACCTTCGGCACCCAGGTTGATTTGATGCTCGAAGCGAACCGGATTGGCGGTCTCCACGGGCTGGGTATGAGCGACCAAATTGAAAACCGGATCATCGAAGCCAAAAGCCGCGGCATCTATGAAGCTCCGGGGATGGCGCTGCTGCATATCGCCTACGAACGCCTGGTGACCGGCATACACAATGAAGACACCATTGCGCAATACCACGCTAATGGGCGCCAATTGGGCCGCCTGTTGTATCAAGGCCGCTGGTTTGATCCCCAAGCGCTGATGCTGCGCGACTCCTCGCAACGCTGGATCGCCAGTGAAATCACCGGCGAAGTGACGCTGGAACTGCGGCGCGGCAATGATTACTCCATTCTTAATACCGTATCGGACAATCTCACTTACATGCCGCAGCGTCTGACTATGGAAAAAGGCGATTCAGTATTTTCACCGGAAGATCGTATCGGCCAATTGACCATGAGAAACCTCGATATCACGGATACCAGGGAAAAACTGATCAATTATATGAGCACTGGCTTGCTGACAGCCGCCGACGACAGCGGTTTGCCGCAGTTGGACGATAAAACCGGCAAATAACGTCATGAATTTTATTGATAACCGGCGCTATGATATCAGCGCCGGTTATCAGTTAATAATTCCTTATCTGCAAGCAATATTGCATATTCCGCCCATATATCTTCGTATAAATAAAATTCAATAGATTTGCCTCGCTGCGCTTTATAGGATAATGAATAAGCCTATTACTCCAGCCTGGACAAATTATAATGCCAATCCATTCAACTATATTATTAGATCACTCTTCCACCAGCACAAATAAAGAAAGTTCCATTGAAAGTAATGGTCCTCTTTCAGATGAATTTATGGCTATTTATAACTGCAGTGAAATTTCATCTCATTTACATAGAATTAATAACGAAATAGCCGCAACCAATAACATCGAAGACGTTAATCACAAACCCTTAAATCCGGTGTCGGATAACCAGTACGGTGGATTTGACGAGATAAGCTTGGACTCGTTTGCCGAAGGGTATACTGCCACGGTCGATTCGTTTCGGCAGTCAACTGAACGCTCAGCGACAGCGCTTTCGATCCCTGCGCCGCCGGACACGGTCCCCACACCGCCAAACTATAACCAGGCGAAAAATATCACCGCCTATAGTCATGATCTGCAGAATTATATTAGCAATGAGTTGCTCAGTCGGACCAACCAGAACGGCAAAGCGCCATTGTGGCTACGCCCGTTGGCCGCTATCGCCTCTTGGTTCGGGTATCACGGCTTTGGACAAACCAATTGCTTGTCGTGCTCTTTCTCGGTGGCCAATACCTTAAAACAAGGCGAATTTTTTTATTCCAATCCAACGCTCAGAGGCGCGATACCCACTAAGTGCATTGAACTGCGGGACATGAGTGCTGAGTTATTGAACAACCTGAAAGAATTGGAAAAAAAATTATTATCATCAGGAGATCTCAACCTTTTGCTGAACATCACCCGCCCCCCGTCTTGGTGGCGCAGCTTATTGAGTCCAGCCGGAGGGCACGCGTGTAATGTCATCAAAACCGGAAACATGATTCATTTGGTCGACGCCCAGAAAAAATACTATTGCGCGGTAACAGTGCCGTCGCCGGAGAGCGAGCAGGTTACTCCGCTGCTGAAAACCCAGAGCCAGTTGATGAAAGAACTCCAGCGCTTTGTCGGTACCGTTGCCTCGCAAGAACGGAGCCTAAGGCTGTACTCTATCACGTGGTGAGTGTGCCAGCGACCACGATGACGCAAAACTCAATGCGCTGCGGCGCTCCCCCGCCATGTCTCAAGAGCGCGGACGCTCTTTTCGGCACGGCGGGGCGGTATGTGGCTTAAGGAATAAATCACGTTATGCCGACGTGTTCATTCCCGGCACCGGCGATAACACCGGTTGGCCGGCGAAATAGCGCGTCAGATTACTCAATACCTTATCAAGCATGGCCACCAGCGCCTCTGGCGACCGCGCCGCCACATGAGGTGTAAGAACCACATTATCCAGTTGCTTTAATGCCTCCGGCACCTGCGGTTCGCTCTCCAGCACATCCAGCGCCGCGCCGGCGATAGTCTGCTGTTGCAAACAAGCAATCAGAGCATCGGTATCCACCACACTGCCACGGGAAATATTAATCAAAAATCCTTTTGGGCCCAACGCGGCCAGGACCTGTTGATTGATCAAATGCCGGGTACCGGCGCCGCCGGGCGTGGCCACCACCAAATAGTCCGCCCACTGCGCCAGTTCTTCCACCGTGGCGTAAAAAGGCAGATCGCTATCCGTTCGCGCCCGCCGATTATGATAGGCCACTTGCATACCAAAGCCGGCTGAGCAACGCGTGGCAATCTTTAAGCCGATATTGCCCAAACCCAAAATACCCACGCGTTTACCGGTGAGTTGCGGGCGGTTTCGGCGGAGCTGCTGCCATTCGCCCCGGCGTACCGCCCGATCAAGCGCCGGGATATTACGGGCTACCGAGGCCAACAAGGCCATCGCATGATCGGCAACCGCGGTATCATTGGTCCCTGCGCCATTGGTCACCATAATGCCCCTGGCGCGGGCGGCATCAAGATCAACCTTCTCGTATCCCACGCCCTGGCAACAAATTATTTTCAAATTGGGCAACGCATCCATATCCGCCGCTCGCAAGCCGATGGACCCGATGGTCAATACCGCCTGAATTTCCGTGGCGTCGCCATCGGGTAAAACCGGACTGCGATCATTTTCTCTGATGGCTGAACGCAGCACAAAGCCAGCCTGTTCAAACGCCGCGCGAAAAGACGGGGCTATATCCACATTAAGCAGTAGTGTGATTGGCATAAGTTAGTAACACTCACAGTAAGACTGACAGTCAACATACCTCAACTTTGCGCCCCATTGAAATATAGTTATGCCATTTAATTATATTTGCATACACTTTGCTACAGTTATCTAAGGTCAGAATCAAACAGATGAGTCCATTTGATTATCAACTTGATTTTAGCCAGATAGATTTTCGGCAGCACCCGAGTCAAGCGCTAAGCCAATCATCGGGGGCGTAAATTTGATGATCAAGGCGCGTTATTAGCCTTTCTCAAAGATGAAATCAAAACCAAGCGGCGGCGATATTTAAGCAGTACTGGGATCGACGCAGGGCAGACCCAGACTCCCTCAATCGCAAGAAAAAGCATCGGAATCTTTATGGCTGAGGAATCTTATTGAAAATCGCCAACGTGGTCCATATACATTGGCGATGTATTTGCGAGCAAATAAGCGGAATGGATGTCAGTCGCTAATCAAGCAAATTAACGATAAACTTGGGCGTTACCCATCCAGTCGCTGGAATTACCGGGGCTGTCCAATTCGATAATATGAAAATAGGATCCATTATCTTTATCAGCTTTGGCGGCTAATGCACGCACCGCATCGTCAGTGGAACCACGCACGCCGGAAATGGAAACGTCCCCGATGAGCTGATGTCCAGAAGTCTGGTCTTCATTGATTTGTTGTGCCGCCAAGGCACTGAAAGACATTCCGGCGATCATAGCGGCAAAAAAGTACGATACAATTTTCATGATCATTCTCCACTTAGCAAGCATTCGTAAAAGCTATTCCTGTTTCCTTCGCTCCAACTCGATTGACCTTCAGCACGATAGAGAACACATCTAGCGTTATTTAAAAAATAGTTCACAAAACTCAGATATAATAGCCTGGCTTTGTAACACCCTTTATCGTCGGAAATGGTTTAACTGAGATTATATATTTTTTTGTTTCATTTTTACTTGCAATATTATATAAAACATGGCGGATTCGTTACTGACAGAAATATTTTTAACGGATCGTTTTTTACGCAGGCTGCTCCCTATAGCCTAACGCTAATGGAAATAAACTATTGCGACATATCAAATAACACACTGCAATAGAAGGTTTATCAAAACCAGCAATAGTTACATTATCCCCATGGCATTTTTTCAGATAATGGAAAGCCCAATATACCCTAGCCAATCTTAATGACTTCCCTTGCCTACATTCTATTGCTCACGTTTTTTCGGCTGCGCACGCATAATGACCTTCCTATTACCGGGCAATACGCCTTGAAACATTTCATCATCACTATGAATGCTGTTTGAAAAAAAATGAAAAAAATTCGATACTGATCTTACCCGGTCAGTTTACGGCACGGGAGGACAATCTGATCGCAAAGGAGACGAAATGAATACAGAGTTGCTGTTGCGAATCGCTCTTGCCGGCGCCCTGGGCGCGTTAATCGGCTTTGAACGTCAATTGAGAGCCAAGGAAGCGGGATTACGTACGCACATCCTCGTTTGCATCGGTAGCGCAATGTTCATGATTGTCTCAAAGTATGGTTTTGCGGATTTACTGGTCCAGGGACAAAAGAATATCGAACTTGACCCCAGTCGTATCTCGGCGCAAGTGGTTAGCGGCATCGGCTTTCTCGGCGCCGGCACCATCATGCTAAACAAACAATTCGTCCGTGGCCTGACGACCGCTGCGGGCTTGTGGGTCACCGCGGCCATCGGCTTGATTGTCGGTAGTGGCATGTACATCATCGGTATCTTTGGTTCCATTATGACCTTACTGGTGCTGGAAGGCATTCGCCAGCTCAGTACCCGCCTGATGGGACAACGTTACCTCCTGATGCTCTCGCTGGCGCCAGCCAGTATGGATCTGGCGATGCAAACCTTGCGAAAACTCCGGGTCAAGGTGGTGCGTTCAAGCGTGACTCGCAGTGAAAACGAGAGCAAGGATTGCAAGTTAACGCTTGAAATCATGTTGCGGGCCAAATACAAACCCAGCGATATCCATAGCCAGTTATTGGCCATTGAAGGTATCCATAAAATCGATATCCGCTGAACCGGCGGATTTGTATTCCTGTATTAATAAAGTCTCCCTCATCCAGTTTATCGCGACACAGGCTGTCGCGATCGTTTGGCGCCGATAGCTGAAACCGGCATCACATAAGCCCATGGGTAGGATTATCAACTCACTGCCCATGAAATCGGCGCAAATGCCGTTCAGATATTTGGCAATATCTCAACATGCCGTCAATTGATTTTATAATGCCCACAGAAGCATTCAGTTTATATTAGATGGTAATCATTTACTGATTATTAGCTTAAGTATTTATTATTTATTACCACAGTCAAACGTATTTCTATTCTTTGTTTATGTATCTGTGAAACTCCCTGTGATTAATTAGTTAATGTGTTCTATTGCATTGAAAATAAGCAACCTATTGAACTTATTACGTTCAAAATAATAATTCATAAAATCAAATTTTAACTCATTAATCTAGGGAAAGATTATGGATAATAACTTCACGGGCCGTACTGTACCTCAAGGGACCGTTAGCACTAAACTCCGAGCAAAAGCGACAAGCTCAAAATATCGCTCAGGAAGCATTAAAAAAACGCATATCACTCAATTCATGGGTTAAAAAAACAGATGGAGATGCTACCCCACAAACTTTTGAGCCCATTTTTCTGCACACCACACGAGCCGCTATCACCACAGAAGAATCTCTGCAAGCTGATAAAACAATACCAGCAGTGAAGGCAGCATCAAAACCGCCAATTCCCCCGAAATCGCAAAAAGTGACTCACGTTCAGGAGGACACAAAACTTCGTCGTTCACTCGTTGCTGCAACGGCTGTAAACCAAATCGAAAAAAATAACCATGAAAATACATCCTTCGGTTCAAAACAAATATTTAGCCTGCACAAAGAACTTGAGGTTGCAAAAAAAAACCGGCGATGATACACAGGATATCTTTGAAAAATATGCAGACATCAGTCGGAAATACCGTGAACAGGTTGTAGCTCAGGACTGTTCTAATAATCTGTTTTGTGTCAATGCCGCGCTCGAAGAAATGACAGCCGGCAACGCCATTGCAAACAGTTTGAATCGTTTCCCGGTGTCTTCCGGCCTAAACAGTGAAGAGCTGTCCCAGCTTAACCGCTTTGTGTTGGCAGAAAATGAAGTCACTGCCAGTGCCATTTACCAGGCAATGCCTGTTTCTGTAAAAGTGGCGCTAAGCGTTAAGGACGCGACAGACGCGTTAGGGCTTGGTGCGGCGGTTGGCGGCAAACCTCTGGCTGCGCTTGGTGTTATTGGGAAAGGTAGTCCATTACCTGCACCAACGGCAATAGTTGCTACAAATGGACTATTATATAAGTCGAATCCAAAGCATACTCCAGGGCAGTCAAGCAACAGACCAAATGCCGGTATTGAGCCGAAAGAATCATTAAAACTATTTGAACAGTCAATCCAAAGTTCCAAACAATACCCCAATAAGGAAGTTAGATTTGCTTTGGATAGTAAAGGCGATGTTCATCGTTTTGAAGGAACGATTGGGGAATATCGCTGGAATGGCAGTTCTGGTGATGCAAAAAATAAATTGACAGATAAGCAAATACCGAGTGACATTCAGAAAAAATTAGGAGTTAGCTTAAAATGATTTTTTGGCGACCCATTTTATTTCACACTTCAGTTCGATGTCGTAGCATCTTGGAATGATCCTGATGATATCTGGAAGAATGGGACTTTTTCATTGTATCTTAAGGGAAATAGATTGTTTGGTGTTGTCGATTCCTTTGAATTAAGGACTATTTTAAGTTTTTATTCTAACGTTCCTATAAGTGATCTCATTGTCAATGACGTATGTATAAGTTCAATTGACCTCTACAAAAATGCAGAGAATTATTTCACCGGAGACAGTGATGATCACATTGACGGATTGTTTGATATGTCATGCACTGCCATGGGAGATAATGGTTATTATCTTTATTTTATTAAAACGAGTATTGGTGACCGGTTAGTTTGGAGCATTAATGATGGAGTGGAAATTAAAGAAACTATACTTCCATCTGGATCGATATTGGAAGTCATACACGACTTGAATTAAAAATATTTAGATGTTGAAAACCTCAAGCTTGGCCAATTATATTTAAAAATACATTATCAAGACAATAATCAGAATGGATATTTTTATGATACCAAGAAAAACACCTTTTTTGACGCATAAAATTCAACAAAATTTAATGAATGTTAGCAAAAATAAAGTCAATTGTAGCAAGTTCAAAGTGTATGAATTGCAATAAATATAGGGGACACTCTCAAGGAAGGTGACCAATCCTACCTGCACAGCAAGCACAAAAATCATATTGAAGTCTTTAATAGGCATTATAATTTCAAAGTAGTAATTAACTTAGATAACTCGATCAATCGAGAAAAAAATAAAGCAGCGATGGAGAGAAAACTGAAATGATGAAGAAATGTGACCTAAATATGATCAAAAAAACTATCAATGAGTTCCTCAATTCTCAAGAATTATCGCATAAAAATATTTTTGATGATTATAAGATAGATTTGAATGAAAGAGCCATGAATTTACAAATTTTTTTTATTGACCTGTTTGAAGATATAGATAAATTAGCCATATCGGTTAGTTTTGATTGGCCAGAAATACCAGAAAATTATCACAGTGTCAACCTCACATGGTGGAATTGAACATGAAAAATCATAGAGGGAAAATATCAAAAAAAGGAATTCATCCAAATGAAAAATGAATACGTTAATATTTTTAGAGAGTTTTTTTTAAATGATAAAGTTGAATTATCTATTAATTGTGACGGGAATCTTGACCAAAAATTAAAATGTGATATTTCTAGGTTGCAGGATGCCATCACTCTGCTAAAAAAAACCGAGACGCTAAAGATAAGATTGCGACCTAAGCAGCTTTAGTCTATATCAGGGTATATACAATGAGGTTATCAAACTTTTTTGAAGATATCAAAGATGACGCGGATTTGTTAAATAGTAAAGCGGAATGGCCCGATGGCGCCGAGGATTACAAGCTTCCAGCGCATTATAACTTCCCGCATAAATGACATCTTTATCCCGGCTACGGCCGGGTATTCGCCAATGATGCAGCGCATTTTTTAGTGCCTCTGGCAATAAATTTTCCTGACTGTTGAATCGAACCGTCACTATTTTTTTCAATCATAAACAAATGGAAATTGCATAATCATCCCGACAAAATCATATTTAAAGGACATCAAATGCGACGCTACCTTAAGTTTATCGGGATTTTCACACTTTTCATGATATTAAGCGGCTGTTCAGCAGATACGCTTGATGAGTTGCGCAACAATGCGACAGGACCAGCGCCAGGACAAACCGATATTCCAAATAATGGCGGCGTCGGTGGCGGACCGGGCTAATTAACAATCAAGTTCGTTGTTTGACCGGTATTATTGATAAGATTGCGATAAAGTTTTGATAAAAGATTTTTCATGCCCGACGCACTAAGAAAAAACGGAAGCCAAAGCTTCCGTTCTTAAACTGCAAAACAGCAGTTACATGTGCTTGATGATCGCGTCGCCAAACTCGCTACATTTCAATAACTTAGCACCTTCCATCAGCCGTTCGAAGTCATAGGTCACGGTCTTGGCGGCAATCGCCCCTTCCACGCCTTTGACAATCAGATCGGCGGCTTCCAGCCAGCCCATATGACGCAGCATCATTTCAGCGGACAATATTACCGACCCTGGGTTGACTTTATCCTGGCCGGCATACTTCGGCGCAGTGCCATGCGTCGCTTCGAACAACGCGCATTCGTCACCAATATTGGCGCCCGGAGCAATGCCGATCCCACCCACTTGCGCCGCCAACGCATCGGAAATGTAGTCACCGTTCAGGTTCATACTGGCGATGACGTCATATTCCGCCGGACGCAACAATATTTGCTGCAAAAACGCATCAGCAATCACGTCCTTAATGATAATGTCCTGGCCATTGGTTGGGTTTTTAATTTTGACCCACGGACCGCCATCGATCAGTTCTCCACCGAATTCTTCGCGGGCCAATTGATAGCCCCAGTCTTTGAAGGCGCCTTCGGTGAACTTCATGATGTTGCCTTTATGCACCAGGGTCACTGATTTGCGCTGGTTGGCGATGGCGTATTCGATAGCCGCGCGCACCAGACGCTTGGTGCCTTCTTCAGAGCAAGGCTTGATGCCGATGCCGCATTGCTGCGGGAAGCGGATTTTGGTTACGCCCATTTCATCACGCAGGAATTTGATGACCTTGTCTGCTTCGGCGCTACCCGCTTTCCATTCGATGCCGGCATAAATATCCTCGGCATTTTCACGGAAAATGACCATATCGGTCAGTTCTGGGTGTTTAACCGGGCTCGGGGTGCCCTGATAATAACGTACCGGACGCAGGCAGATATACAGATCAAGCTGTTGACGCAGCGCCACATTCAACGAACGGATACCGCCGCCCACCGGCGTGGTCAACGGCCCTTTGATCGCCACGCGGTATTCACGGATCAACTTCAGGGTTTCTTCCGGCAACCAGACGTCCTTGCCGTACAATTGCGTTGATTTCTCGCCAGTGTAGATTTCCATCCAGGAAATTTTGCGCTGGCCGTTATAGGCTTTTTTTACGGCGGCATCAACGACATGTATCATCGCCGGCGTCACATCGACACCAATGCCATCACCTTCGATAAAGGGGATTATGGGATTCGCGGGCACAATCAGTTTGCCCTGGCCGTCAATTGTGATCTTCTGACCTTCTGCGGGAACCACTACTTTGCTTTCCATTAACCTCTCCTTCAGGCGCATTTTGTTAAACTTTTGTAAGAGACTTGTCAATAATACTTGAATAAAAACGCTACGCCAAATTAAACCGATTTGCAGTATAATGCCCTTAATGACCTCGGCTGCATAGACTATGGCGAACTTCCCTAATTAAAATCACCACTTAAACGTTTCAGCTACGATCGTCTGACATTGCCTGGCATAATCAAAACCAGGGAACCTCATTATCGGGTTGGCCCTTTAGGAATGTGGTTGTCATGCAAAGCGGCGTCGGTATGACAAACAGTTACCGGTGAGCATTAAGGAGCGCGCGTGTTTAAACCCCATGTGACTGTCGCTTGCGTAGTACAGGCGGAGAATCACTTTTTGATTGTTGAAGAAACCATACACGGACATCCCCGCTGGAATCAGCCGGCGGGACATTTGGAAGCGGATGAGACAGTCATTCAGGCCGCAAGGCGGGAATTGCTGGAGGAAGCGGGCATACACGCCCAGCCACAGTCTTTACTTCGCATCCATCAATGGATGGCTCCCGACAAAACCCCCTTTATCCGTTTTCTGTTCGCAATAGACTTGCCCAAGCGGATTACCGCCATCCCGCAGGATGATGATATCGACCGTTGCCTATGGCTGGAGGCGGAGGAAATTCTTTCATCCGGCCAATTGCGTTCGCCCCTGGTGTCGGAAAGCATTCTCTGTTATCAGCAAGGCGTTCATTACCCGCTGGATATCGTCAACGCTTTCCAATGGCCCTTCCCCCAATGATCGCCGCGCTATACCCGATGAGCTTACATCGGTAAGTGATTTGGGTGAACGAACGCAGCCAACGCCCCGGTGGCTCGAAAGATGACGGGTAGGCTGGCGGGGGGCGCTAGTGTCGTGTAAAATCCCGTGCTTATTAGCTTTAAAGCGCGCTTGATAGCGTCAATCCCGGTCGTGAGAATTCCATGTCAGAAAACAGCCAACTCAAAGTGATCGTCGGTATGTCCGGCGGCGTTGATTCATCCGTATCCGCTTACCTGTTGCAACAACAGGGTTATCAGGTGGAGGGGTTGTTTATGAAAAACTGGGAGGAGGATGACGGCGAGGAATATTGCACCGCCGCCAGCGATCTGGCCGATGCGCAAGCGGTATGCGACAAGCTGGGCATTGTATTGCACACCGTGAATTTCGCCGCTGAATACTGGGATAACGTTTTTGAGTTATTCCTGGCGGAGTACAAAGCCGGCCGTACGCCCAACCCGGATGTGCTCTGCAATAAGGAAATCAAATTCAAGGCGTTTCTGGAGTTCGCCGCCGAGGATCTGGGCGCGAATTTCATCGCCACCGGTCACTATGTCCGCCGCCAGGAAACCAACGGCATTAATCGTTTGTTGCGCGGCCTGGACGACAATAAAGATCAAAGTTACTTTTTATATACCCTGAGTCATCAACAACTGGCGCAATGCCTGTTTCCCGTAGGCGAACTCGAAAAACCGGAAGTCAGACGTATTGCCGCTCAACTGGGTTTGGCCACCGCGGCCAAAAAAGACTCCACCGGCATCTGTTTTATCGGCGAACGAAAATTTCGCGAGTTCCTGTCACGCTATTTGCCGGCGCAACCGGGCAAGATTATTACGGTGGATGGCCAGCCGGTCGGTGAACATCAAGGTTTGATGTATCATACCCTCGGCCAGCGCAAAGGCTTGGGAATCGGCGGCACGAAATCAGGCAATGAAGAACCCTGGTATGTCGTGGATAAACTGATGGACGATAATCTGTTGGTCGTTGCCCAGGGTCATGAACATCCGCGTTTGATGTCGGTCGGTTTACTCGCCGGTCAGCTGTTTTGGGTGGACAGAACGCCCCTCGCCGATACCCTGCGCTGCGTGGTGAAAACCCGCTATCGGCAACCTGACATCTCCTGTCTGGTGGAACCCCTAGGCGATGGCCGGGTCAAGGTGATGTTTGATAAACCTGTGGCGGCGGTCACCCCGGGACAATCCGCGGTGTTCTATCTTGGCGAGCAATGCCTTGGCGGCGGGATTATCGAGTCGCGGTTGCCATTGCCGATTCAAGGGTGCGCACAGGAGTTATCTTGAAGAATTATCTTGACATAACGTTGGCATTGGCCGGCATTTGCCAAAGCAGCATGCTGGTCCAGCACTTGGCCCATCAGGGGCAATGCGACAACGAACTGTTGGAAATCTCACTACGCAGTTTGCTTGACCTCAATCCTCCGGCTACGCTCGCGGTCTACGGCGGCCGTCAGGCCAATCTCAAACTCGGGCTGGAATCGATGATTTCCTTGCTGAATGCCTCGAGAACCGGCCCCGGGGCTGAACTGACGCGCTATACCTTGAGTTTGATGGTCCTTGAGCGCAAATTGAACAACAATAAAACCGCGCTGGATCAACTGGCGCAACGAATCCAGCAACTTGATCGACAGCTTGCGCATTTTGATCTGCTGTCAGATACCATCATCAACGCCATGGCGTCGATTTATGTCGATATCATCAGCCCATTGGGGCCGCGAATCCAAGTGACCGGTACGCCGGCGCTGTTACAAAATCCCCAGATACAGGCTAAAATACGGGCCTTGTTACTGGCTGGCATTCGTTCTGCAGTGCTCTGGAAACAGGTGGGCGGCGGCCGTTTACAGTTGATGTTCGGTCGTGATCGTTTGTTTAAACAGGCTCGGCAAATTCTTGCACAATTTTAATCTCTTTCCAGGAGTTGCAATCGATGGAATTATCCTCACTGACCGCCGTTTCCCCCATTGACGGCCGCTACGGCGACAAAGTCAGCGCCTTGCGCGCTATTTTCAGTGAATACGGTTTACTGAAATTCCGCGTGCGGGTTGAGGTGCGCTGGCTGCAAAAACTGGCCGCCTGTCCTGAAATCAAGGAAGTGCCGCCATTTGACGACCAGACCAATGCCTTTCTCGATGCGCTGGCCGCCAATTTCAGCGAGCAGGATGCTGCGCGAATCAAAACTATTGAGCGCACCACCAATCATGACGTCAAAGCGGTGGAGTATTTTCTGAAGGAAAGCGTCGCCGCGGTGCCGGCTTTGCAGGCCGTCAGCGAATTTATTCATTTCGCCTGTACGTCTGAAGACATCAACAACCTGTCCCATGCTTTGATGCTGCAAACCGCCCGTCAGGATGTTATCCTGCCCTACTGGCGCAGCATTATCGACCAAATCAAGACGTTAGCGGCGCAGTACCGGGATTTCCCGTTGCTGTCGCGGACCCATGGACAACCGGCGACACCGTCGACGGTCGGTAAAGAAATGGCCAATGTGGCTTACCGCATGGAACGTCAGTACAAGCAAATGGCGCAGGTAGATATTCTGGGCAAAATCAATGGCGCCGTCGGCAATTACAACGCCCATGTCGTGGCCTATCCCGAAGTGGATTGGCTCGCATTCAGCGAAAGTTTCGTCACCTCGTTGGGTATTGGTTGGAACCCTTATACCACCCAGATTGAACCCCATGATTATATTGCCGAACTGTTCGATTGCATGGCTCGTTTCAACACCATTCTGATTGATTTTGATCGCGACGTCTGGGGTTATATTGCGCTGAATCATTTCAAACAACGCACTGTGGCGGGAGAGATCGGTTCGTCCACCATGCCGCATAAAGTCAATCCCATCGACTTCGAAAATTCGGAAGGCAATCTCGGCATGGCCAATGCCATCATGGTGCATTTGGCCGGTAAGTTGCCCGTATCCCGTTGGCAGCGCGATTTGACGGACTCCACGGTGCTGCGTAACCTGGGCGTCGGCATCGGTTATGCCCTCATCGCTTACCAGTCGACACTGAAAGGCATCAGCAAACTTGAAGTCAACCGCGACCACCTCTTGGCTGAGCTGGATCAAAACTGGGAAGTATTGGCTGAGCCAATTCAAACAGTCATGCGTCGTTACGGTATTGAAAAACCGTATGAAAAGCTGAAAGCGTTGACGCGAGGGAAACGTGTGGACGCCGCCGGCATGCAAGTGTTTATCGACAGCCTGCCGCTGCCCGAAGAGGAAAAAACGCGGTTGAAGGCGCTTACGCCCGCCAGCTATATCGGTTATGCCGTTGATCTGGTCAACAAGTTGCAATGATCGATGGGAAGCGGGCAATAGCCCGCTTTACCCGCTTCGGTTAAAGCTCCGTTTAAGGACAGTTTAGCCATGCTCTGGGATACTCTCGGTAAAGAAGTCCAGATTGCTCACAGGATTGCTTTAACAGGTTTACAGAGACGGGTCGTTGGAGATTCGTTACTGGCGCTTTAACTTAGGAGTTGCGATGCGAGTTCTGGTTATAGAAGACAATTCTCTTCTTCGTCATCACCTGACGGTGCAGATGCGTGAAATGGGCCATCAGGTTGATGCCGCTGCCGATGCCAGAGAGGCGGATTATTTTTTACATGAGCATCCGCCCGATATTGCCATCGTCGATCTCGGGTTACCCGATGAAGACGGCTTAAGCTTAATTCGCCGTTGGCGCGCCCATCAAGTCAAGATCCCAATACTGGTTCTGACCGCGCGGGAAGGATGGCAGGATAAAGTGACTGTGCTGGAAGCCGGCGCGGATGACTATGTCACCAAACCCTTCCATCTCGAAGAGGTGGTCGCCAGAATGCAGGCGTTGATGCGTAGAAACAGCGGTCTGGCATCGCAGGTCATCACGCTTCCGCCATTTCAGATCGATCTTTCCCGGCGGGAATTGATGATCAACAATGAGCACATCAAGCTGACGGCCTTTGAATACACCATCATTGAAACCTTGATTCGCAACGCGGGTAAAGTCGTCAGCAAGGATTCATTGATGTTGCAGCTTTATCCCGATGCTGAATTACGCGAAAGCCATACCATTGACGTGCTCATGGGACGCCTACGAAAGAAAATGCAGGCCGATTATCCGTATGAAGTGATAACGACGGTTCGTGGGCAGGGCTATCGTTTTGATGTTAATTGAGTTTTATGGCCCATTTTCCATATTTTCATAAGAAGCCTTTTTCGCTTCGCGTCCGCTTTCTGTTGGCTACCGCCTGTGTGGTACTGGCACTATCTCTCTGTTACGGCATGGTCGCCGTAATCGGTTACAGCGTGAGCTTTGATAAAACCTCTTTTCGTTTATTGCGCGGTGAAAGCAATCTGTTCTTCAGTCTCGCGCAATGGAAAGACAATCGCCTGACCATTGCCGTACCGCCCAATATCGACATCAATTTCGCCGCTTTGGTCCTGATCTACGATGATAAAGGCCATATCCTCTGGCGCCAGCGATTCGTTCCGGCGCTGGAATCGCGCCTGAAGTCCGACTGGCTGCAAAAAACCGGCTATTTCGAACTGGATACCGACACTCGCACCAGCAGTGCGGTGCTCGGCGATAATCCCAGTGCGCAAAACCGCCTCAAAGACTTTGACAGCTCCGACAGCAACGCCTTGACCCATTCCGTGGCCGTCAACCGTTACCCCGCTACCGAACGTTTGCCGCCGCTGACTATTGTCGTGGTCGACACCATTCCCCATGAGCTGCAACGCACCGACCTGGTCTGGGAATGGTTCAGTTATGTGCTGCTGGCGAATTTACTGCTGGTGGTTCCCCTGCTTTGGCTGGCCGCCCACTGGAGTTTGCGGCCTATCAAGGACCTGGTGCAGCAGGTGCGCGAACTGGAAGGCGGCGAACGTGACCGGCTGGATGAAAATCCACCACGCGAGCTGGGTATTCTTGTGCGTAATCTGAATATCCTGCTTAACAATGAACGCCAGCGCTATCAGAAATACCGATCCACCCTGTCCGACCTCACTCACAGCCTGAAAACGCCACTGGCCGTTTTGCAAACCACCCTGCGCTCTTTGCGAACCGGCGGGGAAACCAATATCGAACTTGTCGAGCCGATAATGCTCGAACAAATCAGCCGGATTTCCCAACAGATTGGTTATTATCTGCACCGAGCCAGCGTTCATTCCGATCACAACGTATTAAGCCGCGAGCTGCATTCGGTACCGGCGTTATTGGATAGCTTGTGTTCGGCGCTGAACAAGGTTTATCAACGCAAAGGCGTCTCCATTTCTCTCGATATTTCCCCTGAGCTGACTTTTATCGGTGAGAAAAACGACTTTATGGAAGTCATGGGCAATATTCTCGATAATGCCTGCAAGTATTGCCTCGAATTCGTTGAGATTGCCGCCCGCGCCAGCGAAAATCAATTGCACCTGCTGATAGAAGACGACGGTCCGGGAATTCCCGCATCAAAACGCACGCTCATTTTTCAACGCGGCCAACGCGCCGACACATTGAGGCCCGGTCAAGGGCTGGGTTTATCCGTCGCCGCGGAAATTCTGGAACAGTACGAAGGGGATATCATCGTAGGCGAAAGCGTGTTGGGCGGCGCCTTGGTAGAAGTGATCTTCAAACGGCAGCAAGGCTACCAGGACGACGACTGATTCCCGCGACTTGCCTTATCCCCCTTATCTTCCACAATGCACGCGGTTAAATACACTATTTTCTATCAGACCTTTGCACTCGGTCAGATAATTTACCCCGCTCGCCGAGTTACGTTCCGTTATAATTCTTGCAGGGTGCTTAACATGGAACAGGCTATGGATTATCAACTTGATATTGACTGGCAAGATTTTATACAGCGCTACTGGCAAAAAAGCCCGGTGTTGATTAAACGCGGTTTCAAGGAATTTATTGACCCTTTGTCACCGGATGAACTGGCCGGCTTGGCTATGGAAACAGAGGTTGATAGTCGTCTGGTCTGCCATGACGATGGCCGTTGGCAAGTCAGCCATGGTCCGTTTGAAAGTTTCGATCACCTTGGCGAAACAAATTGGTCTTTGCTGGTCCAGGCGGTTGATCATTGGCATGAGCCTTCCGCCGCCTTGATGCGCCCTTTTCGTCATCTTCCCGATTGGCGCATCGATGATTTGATGATCTCGTTCGCCGTGCCCGGTGGCGGCGTGGGCCCGCATATTGACCAGTATGATGTCTTTATCATTCAGGGTACGGGTCGCCGGCATTGGCGGGTAGGTGAAAAAGCCGCATTGAAACAGCATAGCCCCCATCCGGACCTGCTCCAGGTTGACCCCTTTGATGCCATCATCGATGAAGAAATGGAACCTGGCGATGTCTTGTATATTCCGCCTGGATTTCCGCATGAAGGTTATTCGCTGGAAAATGCGTTGAATTATTCTGTCGGTTTTCGCGCGCCCAACAGTCGTGAATTGATTAGCGGCTTTGCCGATTATGTGCTCGCGCAAGATCTAGGCGGGGAACGCTATAGCGATCCCCTCATTGCTCAACGCGAGGATCCAGCCGCGATATTACCGGAAGAAATTGACCACTTGCGCACTATGATGACCGACTTGCTCAAGCAACCGGAACAATTCAATCAGTGGTTCGGCGAGTTTATTTCACAGTCACGTCATGAGTTGGACGTAGCGCCGCCAGAACCCCCTTATCAAGCGGGGGAAGTGTATGATCTTTTGCAGCAGCAAGGGGAAACGTTACAGCGGCTTGGCGGCCTGCGGGTATTAAAAGTCGGCAACGAATATTATGTCAACGGCGAGAGAATCGTGACCACGCATCAATCGGCCACGGCCGCGTTGGCCGACGCTTACCAGGTCACCGGCAGCCAATTAGGCAAGGCATTGGATGACCCCTCTTTTCTGGCGCTGCTAACGGCGTTGATCAATAACGGTTATTGGTATTTCAAAAACTGAGGCGCTGATTTCCTACCTGCAATTTGAAAAGCAAGGCATCATACCCTGGAGATTTCAAGTTGCAGGCAGGCGTAGAGCGTGGCGATACGTTTAATTTTTTCCGGCGATGTTTTTTGCGCGTAACGCACTTAATTCGGCAATCCGCATAATAACTTGCACCGCTTTTTCCATGCCGTCCTGGGAAGCGAATTCATGTTTGCCGTGGTAGTTATAGCCGCCGGTGAATAAATTAGGGCAAGGCAAACCGCGAAACGATAATTGCGCCCCATCAGTGCCGCCACGAATCGGTTTCATCACCGGTTCCAAGCCGCAATCACGCATTGATTGCTGCGCCAACTCGATAATATGCGGAAATTTTGCCACTTGATCGTGCATATTATAATAAGTGTCTTCGATAGACAGTTCGATATAACAATCCGGATGCAAACCCTTGCCGACATTTTTGGCGACATCAATCATAAATTGTTTGCGGGCGGCAAAGTTCTTGGTATCGAAATCACGGACGATATAGTGCATTTCCGCCCGATCGACGCTGCCTTTAAGCGCATTAAGATGGTAGAAACCCTCATAACCTTCGGTGGTCTCAGGCGTTTCGTCAACCGGCATCATTTGATGGAACCGGCTCGCCAAGGTTAACGCGTTCACCATGACGCCTTTCGCCGTCCCGGGATGAACATTGTTGCCGACAATTTTAACCAGTACCGATGCGGCATTGAAATTTTCGAATTCTAATTCGCCAATACCGCCGCCATCCATGGTATAGGCCCATTCGGCGCCGAAGTGTTCAACATCGAAATGTTGCGGGCCCTTACCCACTTCCTCATCGGGCGTAAACGCGATGCGGATATCGCCGTGGGGGATTTGCTTGCCTTTAAGCCGGACCATGGCGGTAATGATTTCCGCGATGCCGGCTTTATCATCAGCGCCCAGCAAGGTCTTGCCATCAGTGGTCACCAAGGTGTGGCCCAGCAAATGATGCAAAACCGGGAACATCACCGGAGAAAGGATTTCATCGCCATTACCCAGGGCGATATCGCCGCCACGGTAATTTTCAACTATCTGCGGATTAACATGCTTACCCGTGAAATCCGGGGCGGTATCCATATGGGAAATAAACCCGATTGTCGGCACAGACCAGGCCACATTGGCGGGCAAGGTCGCCGTCAGGCAGCCATGTTCGCTTAATGTTACCTGGCTAAAACCCAGTGACGTCAACTCTTGCTCCAACGCGCGAGCCAGTTTCCACTGACCTTCAGTACTGGGAACCTGTTTAACCCCGGGTCTTGATTGAGTATCAAAGGAAACATAACTTAAAAAACGATCGAGTAATTTATCCATTTTATCCGCCTATCGCATCTCTGACGCCTATTATGGGTAGCGATGATTTCGCAAATATTGTGTCAGGTCAGTTTTCACTGTTTTGTTGGGCAAAAAAGCGCATAAATCTAAGCATAGCGGAGTTTTTGCTATGCTTTGATGAAATGCGCCGGGACGAATGGCTAAAAAATTCACTTTTCCCTGAACGCCTATGTTCAGTCCATAGATGTGACGAGTCACCCGGAATCGATAACCACCAGTTCGCCAGCCGCACAAGTGGCTCACCGGTACTTAGCCTGTAGATCACTGAGCATGCTTATCGCTTCGTGTGATATCAATCGTCATTTCAAATGCTGCCAGGAATCGTTTGTTGCCAAGCATAGGCAAGACTTTCTGGTTAAACATTAAGTTGGAATATCACTATGACATGCTAAGTGCCAAAACGTCAATTTGAGCGTTCGTCAGTCATTTTATGGATGAATATGTAAATTAATATTAGTCAGTGTGTAATTAAACAAAAATCAAACGAACTTAAATAATGAAGTATATTTTTTTAGGATCAGATATAATTGCAATTAATTACTTAAATATTTAAATTATTTTTAGATATATATGTTATTTATCACAATGGAAAGTAATAGTTTGATAACAACAAAGCCCGAGTTATATTTTATTTTACAATGATATTTATTAAGTCATAATACAACGAAAGGTGCTCTAACAATGCGATCAAATGTTGAATTTGTAAGTTCTTATGAGACAAAAGCCGAAAGTATAGCAGTTAGCTCAACTGCTAGCGGCCTTGCCACAGTGAAGGTGGTTGGCAATGAACCTGCCGACTTTACCACTGTGTCAGCAAATCACCCTGGGAGTCAGCATCAAGCACCCACATTAAGTTTACTGCCAGGTGAACTGCTCATTAAGGTTGCTGGGAATTGTCCTCCAGAAGATTATGTAAACTTGAGAATGGTTTCTAAAAAGCTTCAGGCTACATTATTGCCCATTCCAACATTGGATCATGCCTTAGAAAACGATATTCTTAACGGTAGCCTGAAAAAAGAAGCAGAACGATTGATCAATAGCGGGTATGCTCAATTTCACAAACGTAATCTACCTTTAACTCCGGAAGTGAAATCTGCTATATCACAAACTCAAATTAGTTCGGAGTTAGGCACCCTTAACTCTACTATAACCACAGCGAAAATTATATATCACCTTTGTGCTGAAGAAATTGATAATGATAGTATTGTCAACCTGCTTGAAGAAACATTCAAACAGGATGGAGGCCAGATTTTCCCAATCAAATCAGTATTCGAAACAAATTATAGAAGTGATTATATCTTCTTATTATATCAAGAGTTAGAAAACTCCTCGTGGTTAGAACTCGCTATTTATGATTTTTGCATCACTAATGAGTACCTTAAAGAAATTTACGAAAGGATCAATTTTGCATTCAACAAATGTACCGGGCCAGAGTCGTTGTTACTCGCCTCTTTAGCGTTTAAGATGCAAAGAGAATGGTGTAATAAAGAAATGCCCCGCATTACACAAGAAGAGATTAAAAAAATTATAGATAACTATCCATTATTAATGCAAACCGGGGAATATGTAGAAAGTAGTTATCCTTTGCTTCCGTCAATGCTACCAGTCGAAGCAAGTCATCAATGCGCTGAAATACAACACACACCTGAAAAAATAACTGGCCGCCACAAATATTTCTGGCTCGGAAGCATTTTCTTGATTGTCAACACGAAAGTTTTCGAGCCGGTAGTCACCTCACTTACCTACGTCAAGCGGCTTTTCACCTCTGCTTTCGGTATTCGGGCATGACGTTTACTTCATCGGCGCGATCCGTGTTGAGGTTGACTCCATGAATACGCGGGCAGCAAGCAATGCTTGCCGGGAGGTGCGGGCGAGAGTTACACCGTCGTTTTCAGCGCCTCGCCCCCCCCTGGTTATCCTCGTTGAGTCACATAATCAGTGATAAACTTTTGCACATAAGCCGGAACGCAAAGGCTTGCCGGCCCATAAATATGTTCATCGAACTCACTTTCCACCTGGCTGGGTTCCAGGTTGAGTTCAACGGTTTTAGCACCGCTTAAATGCGCTTCCTGCACAAATCCCGCAGCCGGATAAACATGGCCGGACGTGCCGATAGCCAGGAAATAATCCGCCTGGTTGATGGCCGAATAAATTTCCTCCATAGCCAATGGCATTTCGCCAAACCAGACAATATGCGGCCGCAATACCGACGGGAACTGGCAGCAATGGCAGCGGTCGGTTTCAGTGATATCACCTGTCCATTCGATAACCTGTCCGCTGCGCGCGCAGCGGACTTTCAGCAATTCGCCATGCATATGGATAACACGCCGATTGCCGGCCCGCTCATGCAGATTATCAATATTCTGAGTCACCAGCAGAAAATGTTCGCCAAGAATCTTTTCCAGTTCGGCCAACGCCAAATGCGCTGCATTGGGTTTGATTTCCGGCGCTTGCAATTGCCGGCGAAGCGTATTGTAGAATGTCTGCACCAATAGGGGGTCGCGTTGGAATCCCTCAGGGGTGGCGACATCTTCGACCCGATGTTCTTCCCATAACCCATCGGCAGCACGGAAGGTCCTGATACCCGACTCGGCGGAGATGCCCGAGCCAGTCAAAACAACCACATAAGGTTTTTTCATTTTAGTGACCGCCAAGGTGTCCCGGTGAAAAACACCGGAACGCAATCGTTGTTGTCTCAACCGTTTACTCTTACGAAACCGGATTAGCCGGCGATGTATACGCATGCTGCAATTTCCTTAATGCATGACTATTGGCCGCCGCTAAGCACCCGAGCCGGATCAATACGGCTGGCGCGTCGGGCCGGATACCAGCTTGCCAACAGGCTAAGCAGCAATGCTGTGCACAACACGATAACCACATCCAGCCAATGCAGTTCGGTCGGCAAAAAATCAATATAATAGATATCGCCGGAAAGCAAATTATGTCCAAGCATATGCTCAATGCCTTTAACGAGCGAGGTGAGATTCAGCGCCATCAAAACGCCCACCACCACGCCGCTGACGCTGCCGGTCAACCCGGCCAGCAATCCGTACCAGATAAAAATAGCACGGGTCAAGCGGTCTTTGGCGCCCAAGGTACGCAATATAGCGATGTCGCCGCTTTTATCCTTAACCGCCATCACTAATGTGGAAACAATATTAAAACAGGCCACGCCAATCACCAGCACCATGGCCAGATACATGATGGCGCGAATCATCTGGATATCCCGGTACATATAACCGTACGTTCCCATCCAACTGCGAATGTAGACATAAGAGCGCGTGACTTCGCCTGCGTCCCGCACCAGTTTGTTGGCATTGAACGGGTCATTGACCTTAATGGCGATACCGGTGATATCCTGCCCTTTGTCCAGATAATTCTGCGCATCCGCCAGCGGCACCATGGCGTAACTATGATCGAGTTGACCGCTCAGCGCCAGGATACCACTGACTTGCAAGCGAATCCGTTTAGGCTCCAGCAATTTCATTTGCGGGGAGCTATTGGGGATCATGATGGTCAGCCAGTCGCCCCGCTTCACATTCAGCGCTTGGGCGACACCCTGGCCAATGATGATTTGCTGTTTGCCGGCGCTGAAATCCTGCCAGGCATTATCCTGCACATAACGCGGCAACATGCTTAACTGGTATTCCTGCTCCGGGTCGACACCCCTGACCTGGACGGCGCGCAGCTTGTCATCCCGTTCGATAAGACCAGTGAAATTCACGTAAGGCGCAGCAGCGAGAATACCAGGCACTTTTTCTATACGGGCCAATACTGCCGGCCAATCATTAAACGGCGGATTTACCGGTTCGATTTCGCCATGGGGCACCACCGCCAAAATGCGGTTATTCAGCTCGCGCTCAAAACCGTTCATGGCGCTCAAGCCGATAATCAGCACGGCCACGCCCAGGGCGATACCGACGGTGGAAATAACCGAGATTAACGAAACCATGCCGCTGCGCCGCCGTCCCCGGCTAAAACGCAAAGCAATCTGCAACGAAAGCGGAATACCAATCATCCCCGCGCTCCCAGCAAATCGCCGTCCTGCTGCAACTGGCCGTCGCGCATTTCCAATTGCCGTGTCAAACGGCGCGCCAGTTGCAGGTCATGGGTAACCACCAGAAACGCCGTACCCTGGCGCATATTCAATTCACCCAGCAACTCGAAAATACTGTCGGCAGTGCGTTGATCCAGATTACCGGTCGGCTCATCCGCCAGAACCAGCGCCGGACGATTCACCAGCGCCCGCGCAATGGCCACTCGTTGGCGCTCGCCGCCGGATAATTCGGAAGGACGATGGTGGCCTCGTTTTTCCAGCCCCACCGCCGCCAGCATTTCCAGCGCCGCGGCTTTGGCCTCTTGCGGCGAGGACCCGCCGATCAGCAACGGCATGGCAACATTTTCCATGGCGGTGAAATCGGGCAACAAATGGTGAAACTGATAAATGAAGCCCAACCGGCGATTGCGAATCTCCGCGCGCGCCTGAGATGACAGCGTGTTCAGTTGGCGGCCTTCGAAGATAACCTCGCCGGTTGTCGGCTGATCCAAACCGCCCAGCAAATGCAACAAGGTGCTTTTCCCTGAGCCCGAACTGCCGACAATCGCCATCATTTCGCCCGGTTGCAAGGCGAAAGTCACTTCGCGCAGCACATCGGTATACAGCTTGCCTTCCTGGTAACGCTTACTCAACTTGTTACACTGCAACAAAGGAGTGTTATTCATAACGTAAAGCCTCTGCGGGTTGAACGGCGGCCGCGCGCCAGGAAGGATATAGCGTGGACAATAAGGCCACCGCCATCGCCAGCACGGCAATGGTCGCCACCTGAAGTTTATCGATATCCACCGGCAACTGGGCGCCATCCAGGAAGGCGCCGATCACCGGCATGAGATTGTTCAGCTGACTAGCGAGTAAAACGCCCAGGCCGGTGCCCAGCAGCGCGCCGATAATGCCGGCGCCGGCGCCCTGAACCATAAACACCAGCATCACCTGGCGGCGCGTCAGGCCAAGGGTTTGCAAAATCGCCACCTCACCCTGTTTTTCCATTACCAGCAACCCCAGCGAAGTGATGATATTGAAGGCGGCCACCGCCACGATCAGACTCAGCAACAAGCCCATCATGTTTTTTTCCATGCGCACAGCCTGGAACAGCTCGCCCTTGCGTTCGCGCCAATCCTTCCAGACAGTGCCCGGCGGCAGCGTCTGCCGGCTGACGGCATCGACATCCAGCGGACGATTGAGCCACAAGCGCCAACCGGTAATATTGCCCAGCGGATAACGCATCAAACGCGAGGCGTCTTCCTGATTGGTCAACAGTTGATAGCCATCCACTTCACTGTTGGCGTTAAACGTGCCTATAACGGTAAACAGGCGCTGGCTGGGGATACGGCCCATGGGCGTCAACTGGCTCGCGCCCGGTACCATCAGGCGCAGCTGATCGCCGCGTTTAACGCCAAGTTGCCCGGCCAGCAGTTCGCCAAGAATGACCTGGTAGCCGCCTGGCTGGAGCGCGCTGAGTTTTACATTCACCAGATAATCCGCCAGCGGTTCGCGATCGGTGGGATTCACCCCGAGCATGACGCCCACCGCCACGCTTTTGGCGCTTTGCAACACGACATCGCCAGTGGTCAGGGGCGCGATGCGGCTGATACCAGCAAGTCCTTCTAGCGTTGCGGGCGGAATACGTTTAGGATCCAACGAACCTTGAGGCGTGGTGATCAACGCTTGGGGCATAACCCCGAGGATATTGCCTTCCAGCTCACGCTCGAAGCCATTCATCACCGATAAGACGGTGACCAGCGCCATAACGCCCAAAGTAATGCCGATGGTGGATAGCCAGGAGACAAAGCGGCCGAATCGGTCCGATGCCCGCCCACGCATATAACGCAGGCCAATGAATAATGCGACAGGTTGATACATTGAATTCCGTTTGGATGCAGTTGCCAAAGCAAAGTGATCAAGGATAATAAAGGGTCGTATCCTATTATGGAACCATTAACCGCCTTAATAACCGGCTTTTATTCTTGTTAGGCCGCTGAACATAAGCCATCATGCTTAATGCATGAGCATCTCGCCACAGGTCGTACTGTAAATGGCCGGCGGCGCACAAGAAGAGATCTGACCACTGTTTATGTCTGAACAATATCGTTATACCTTACCTTCCCGCCCCGGTGAACAACGTTTGTTGGGTCAACTTACCGGCGCGGCTTGCGCGGTGGAATGCGCCGCCATTGTTGATCGTTACCCCGGTCCTGTGATGCTGATAGCGCCGGACATGCAAAACGCACTGCGTCTGCATGATGAAATCAAACAATTCACCCGCCAGCCGGTGATGACCTTGCCCGACTGGGAAACGCTGCCTTACGACAATTTTTCGCCTCATCAGGAAATCATCTCCGACCGGTTGTCCACCCTGTATCAGTTGCCGTCAATGGAACGCGGGATGATTATCCTGCCGATCAATACGCTGATGCAACGGGTATGCCCGCATTCATTCCTGCACGGCCATGCGCTGGTGATGAAAAAAGGCCAGCGCCTGTCGCGGGACAAACTGCGCGCGCAACTCGAACAGGCCGGCTATCGCAGCGTGGATCAGGTGATGGAGCACGGGGAATTCGCCACCCGCGGCGCGCTGCTCGATCTTTATCCCATGGGCAGCGAAGAGCCTTATCGTATCGATTTTTTCGATGATGAAATCGATAGCCTGCGTATTTTTGATGTGGATAGCCAGCGCACACTGCAGGAAGTGGACAAGATTAATCTGTTGCCGGCGCATGAGTTTCCCTCCGACAAAACGGCCATCGAGCTGTTTCGCAGCCAGTGGCGCGAGCAATTCGACGTCAGACGCGACGCAGAGCACATTTACCAGCAGGTGAGCAAAGGAACGTTACCGACAGGGATCGAATACTGGCAACCCCTGTTTTTCAGCGAACCCTTGCCGGCTTTATTCAGTTACCTGCCCGCCGACACCCTTATCATCAATACCGGCAATCTGGAAGCCGGCGCACAGCGTTTCTGGCAGGATGTCAGCTTGCGCTTCGAAAGCCGCAAAGTGGACCCTATGCGTCCGCTGGTGGCGCCGGAATTCTTGTGGTTGCGAGTCGAAGGTTTATTCAGCGAACTGAAAAATTGGCCGCGGGTTCAGTTGATAGATGAACTCCTGGCGGATAAAGCGGCCAATATCAATCTGGATTATCAGCCGCTGCCCAGCCTGGCGGTAGACGCGCAAAATAAAACGCCGCTGGAAAAATTGCGTCAGTTTTGTGAGCAGTTCGCCGGCAAAATCATCTTCTCGGTGGAAAGCGAGGGCCGGAGGGAAACCTTGCAGGACTTGCTGGCCAGAATCAAGCTGCGTCCTCAACTGATCGAACGGCTTGACGATGCCCGGCAACCCGGCCATTACCTGATTATCGGCGCCAGCGAACGCGGTTTTATCGACAACTATCACGCGCGCGCGCTGATATGCGAAGGGGATCTACTGGGCGAGCGGGTCAGCCGGCGGCGACAGGACAATCGCCGCACCATCAATGCCGATACGCTGATACGAAATTTGGCGGAACTGCATCCGGGACAGCCGGTGGTGCATCTTGAGCACGGCGTGGGGCGTTACGCCGGGATGACCACGCTTGAGGCCGGCGGGATCAAAGCGGAATATCTGATTTTGACTTATGCCGGCCACGATAAATTGTATGTCCCGGTATCATCGCTGCATTTGATTAGCCGGTATGCCGGCGGGTCGGAAGAAAACGCCCCGTTGCACAAACTCGGCGGCGACGCTTGGGTGCGCGCCCGGCAAAAAGCGGCGGAAAAAGTGCGTGACGTGGCGGCGGAACTGCTGGATATCTACGCACAGCGAGCGACCAAAGTCGGCTTTGCTTTTCACCATAACCGGGAGAATTATCAGCTGTTCTGCGAGGGTTTTCCTTTTGAACCCACGCCTGACCAGGCGCAGGCAATCAATGCGGTACTGAGCGATATGTGCCGGCCGCTGGCCATGGATCGTCTTGTGTGCGGCGATGTAGGTTTCGGTAAAACCGAAGTGGCCATGCGGGCCGCTTTTCTGGCCATTGAGAATCATAAACAGGTGGCGGTGCTAGTGCCGACCACGTTGCTTGCGCAACAGCATTTTGATAATTTTCGCGATCGCTTCGCCAACTGGCCGGTGCGCATCGAAATGATCTCCCGCTTTCGCAGCGCCAAAGATCAGGCCCAGGTGCTGGAACAAACCCTCGAAGGCAAAGTGGATATTCTCATCGGTACCCATAAGCTGTTGCAAAGCGACGTCAAGTGGCGCGATTTGGGATTGCTGATTGTCGATGAGGAGCACCGTTTCGGCGTAAGGCACAAAGAACGCATCAAGGCGATGCGCGCCGATGTGGATATTCTGACCTTAACGGCGACGCCCATACCGCGCACCTTGAATATGGCCATGAGCGGCATGCGCGATTTATCCATTATCGCCACGCCGCCAGCTCGCCGGCTGGCGGTTAAAACCTTCGTCCGTGAATACGACCATCAGGTGGTGCGCGAGTCCATACTGCGCGAAGTCCTGCGCGGCGGCCAGGTGTATTACCTTTTCAACGATGTGGAAAATATCGATAAAACCGCCCAGCGTTTGCAAGAAATGGTGCCGGAGGCGCGAATCGCGGTGGGGCATGGTCAAATGCGTGAGCGCGATCTGGAACGGGTGATGAATGATTTTCATCATCAGCGCACCAATGTTCTGGTTTGCACCACGATTATAGAAACCGGCATCGATATCGCCAATGCCAATACTATTATCATCGAACGAGCCGATCATTTCGGTCTGGCGCAGTTGCACCAATTACGCGGCCGGGTCGGGAGGTCACATCACCAGGCCTATGCTTATTTGCTGACTCCGCCAGTGAAAGCCATGAGCCAGGATGCGCTTAAACGCCTGGAAGCCATTGCTTCCCTTGAGGATTTAGGCGCCGGGTTTGCCCTGGCTACCCATGATTTGGAAATCCGCGGCGCCGGGGAATTGCTCGGCGAAGATCAAAGCGGCCAATTGGAAACCATCGGTTTTTCATTGTATATGGAACTGCTGGAAAGCGCGGTGGACGCGCTCAAAGCCGGACGCGAGCCTTCGCTGGAAGATCTCACCAGCCAATTGACCGATGTGGAATTAAGAATGCCGGCGCTACTGCCGGAAGACTATATCCCCGACGTTAATACCCGTTTGTCTTTCTATAAACGCATCGCCAGCGCGCAGGATAAGGGGGAACTCGAAGAGTTGAAGGTGGAATTGATAGATCGTTTCGGCCTGCTGCCCGACCCCGCGCGGCATTTACTGGATATCGCCGCCTTGCGGCAGCAGGCCAGAAATCTGGGCATCAAACGCATCGAAGGCAACGACAAAGGCGGATTTTTTGAATTCAGCGAGAGAAATTGCGTTGATCCCGCTTATTTGATCGGCTTACTCCAACAAAATCCTAAAACCTTCCGGCTGGACGGGCCGACGCGATTGAAGTTCATCAAAGATCTGCCTGAGCGCCCCGCCCGGCTGGAATATATCAATCAATTACTGGAAGGGTTAAATCAACATCGGCTTACCGCTCAACGTTGATCGGCGCTACGGATTGTTTTCATGTCCGCCATGATGACAGACCGTTCCCAACCGGCGCTATCGCTTAGCTTAGTTGCAACCCGGAACGTCATACCGGGTTGCTCAAATCAAGACGGCCATTATTATCGAGCGGTATCTGCGGCCCTGGCTCATGATCCATACGGATTTTGCCCTGTTCATCGCCGATTTTATAGGTGACGTCATAACCCAGTAATTTTTGCGTCCGGTCATACACTGTTTCACAACGCTGCTGGGTCGTAGTGTAGGTATCTTGGTCCTGCAAACTGCCTTGCACCTGGTTGCCGGTATAGCCGCCCGCCAACGCGCCCGCAACGGTGGTAACATCACGCCCGTGTCCGCCGCCGAATTGATGGCCGATGACGCCGCCCGCCACGGCGCCGAGCAATGAACCGGCAATCCGGTTTTCATCCTGTACCGGGCGACGGTGGACAACGGATACATTGCGGCAAAGCTGACGGGGAACACGGATGACCTCATTGATGGGGGTTGCGGAAACCACCTGCGCATATCTCGGCCCGGAAGAAAAGACATCCAGCCCGGCAACGGCAGCAACGCCGGAAGCCGCCGCTATTCCAATACCCACACCGACTAATAACGATTTATTCATGGCGATTTCTCCTGAATAGATGACTCGTGCTTAACGGCGAACTTGCGATTGTTTACAGCGAGCGATCCCCACCAAAAACTCCCTGCCCGGTAAATCTGCTCTCACGGGGCATTAGACGTAGTGGAGGACCTGTTTGGAGAAAGTCTGCCCAAGCATGTCAAGCGCCGCAATAAGACAAAGGAGTGAAAACCGTCTTATTAGGCGTTATTTGTTAAATTTTAAGAAACTTCTTAACAACAAATTGTCATTTTTAACATTAAGTGAGCTTGACTGATGACCCAAGGGAAAGGGGGGAATAACCAGCGGAGATTGGCGCATCCGCTGGCATGGTCTGGCGGTGGTTGCCCCCAGCCATTAAGGCTGAGGGGCAAATCCATTAATGCAGCTTCAAATGTGGCCGGATAACTCGATTAATCCGGCCTACCACGACCATCAGGCCGGTTTTGATCATGCCATGCAAAGCAACTTGATGCATGCGATATAACGAAATGTAAACCGCACGGGCGATGCGGCCTTCGATCATCATCGAACCCCGCATGAGATTGCCCATCAAACTGCCGACAGTACTGAATCTGGATAGAGAGACCAACGAACCATAGTCTTTATAGACATAAGGCCTGAGCCGGGAGCCCTGCAGCACAGCCAGAATATTGGCATAAGCCCGACTGGCCATCTGGTGCGCAGCTTGCGCGCGCGGCGGAACAAACCCGCCCGCGGATTGCGGACAAGACGCACAATCGCCGATGGCGAAAATCATTGGATCACGCGTGGTTTGCAGCGTCGGTTCAACCATCAACTGATTGATGCGATTGGTCTCAAGGCCGGCAATCTCTTTCATGAAATCCGGCGCTTTGATGCCGGCTGCCCAGACCATCAGCTCGGCTGGAATAAACTCGCCGTCTTTTGTCGTCAGGCCGTCCGGCCCGGCGCGGGTGACCAGTGTTTTAGTCATCACCCTGACGCCCATTTTACTCAGTTCCCGATGGGCGGATGAAGATATACGCAATGGCAGCGCGGGCAAGATACGTTCGCCTGCCTCAACCAGCGTGACATTCAGCGAATGATTATCCAGGCCCTCAAAGCCGTAGCTGTGCAATTCCTGCACCGCGTTATGCAACTCGGCCGATAATTCGACGCCGGTGGCCCCGCCGCCGACAATGGCGATATTAACCCGCTCATCGGCGCCGCATTGGGTTGAATATTTCAAAAACAAATTCAGCATCTTGTTATGAAAACGCTGCGCTTCCACCGGGTTATCCAGAAATATGCAGTTATCCTTCACGCCTGCGGTGCCAAAATCATTGGAAACACTGCCCAACGCCATAACCAGAATGTCATAAGACAATTGGCGCACCGGCACCAGGAGTTCCCCCTCCTCGTCGCGGATTTCCGTCAACTGGATGGTTTTTTGCCCGCGGTTGACGCTGCCGAGGCTGCCCACCTGAAAATGAAAGTGGTGGTTGTGGGCATGAGCCAGATAACTGATGGCATCGACGCCTTCATCCAGCGACCCGGTAGCCACCTCATGCAACAATGGCTTCCATAAATGGCTGTGATTGCGATCCACCAGGATGATATCCGCCCGTTGCTTGCGCCCCAAGGCGTTACCGAGGCGGGTAGCCAACTCCAGACCGCCGGCGCCACCGCCGATAATAACAATTTTCTTCAAAGTTGATGACAAAATGACCCCCAAATGTAAACCTGACGTTAACTAGCGTTAATGAATACACTTAGATAACACAGGGTTACGATGAATAATCTTTATTGTGATCAGATTATCATGTCCGGTCATTTGGTCATACCAAAATTGATATATATCAAAAAAATAGTATGACGGACAAACTGAAATAACCTCTGAAATTGCGCGAGATCATCAAACGGCGGATAGTGGAATACTGGTTTTTATTAACAAAACGGCCAAAAGCCCGCCCATAGGCAGGCCCTGGTGTATTTATTCCGAGAAGGCGGGCTGCGTATTAGCCCAGTGCTTTAAACGCTTGAATACGCAAGAGGTGCGGTGAAATGTTCTTGAATTTATGGCTTTGCTGTTCGTCCCATATAATCTCGTAGTAGGGCTGTAAAAACTCGGCGCTGCTCCGATTATCAAGCGCTTCGTCGTTACGGGACAGGATGACCAGGCAGCGGTCGCGATTTTTATCGCGGAAGTTTTCCACGCATTTGGTGGCGATATCCACATACTCTTCTGGACGATCAATCTTGCCCGGCATATTTTCCTCGGGATGAAGATTAGGATTGATAATGACCTGGCGGATGTCGCAAAGAAATCCGATTCGTTCCGCCCAGAAGCCGCCCAAGCCTACGCCGCAGATTAACGGACGCTCGTCATCGGTCAGTTGTTGCATTTTATCCACTTCTTTCAGCAGATGCTGCATGTCATGACGCGGATGGCGGGTACTGTAGCTAATCAACCTGACATCGGGATCAATGAATTGCAGCTGTAACACTTTTTCATGATTACCGGGACTGTTAGAATCAAAACCGTGCAAATAGATGATCATCACTATCCTCTTCTTGGCTAAAACCGATCACCGATACCTCAACGGTCGGGGTATTCTTCCCGGCGCTGTTGCTCTTCTGCCCATTGCTGCGCTAATAACTCAAGTTGCCGATGCGCTTGCCGCCACCGATCGGAACTCATTAGCGATTTGCGGGGATAGACTCCCCGATGGTATAACCGCGGGAGCGTCCCGACATTGATCAAGGACAGATTATCCAAAACCGACACGGCGCCGGAACGGTTGTTACAGATGAGGATCATGTCGCAACCGGCAGCCAGAGAGGCTTGCGCCCGGTCGACATAATTACCCATGATGGCCGCGCCCGCCATGGATAAATCGTCGGAAAAGATAATGCCGTCAAAGTTCAGCTCTTTACGCAACACCTGCTTTAGCCAAAACGCTGAACCACTGGCGGGCAGAGGATCTGCTTGAGTATAGATGACGTGAGCGGGCATAACGGCATCGAGCGCGCCATGTTGAATCAATGTGGCAAAAACCTGCATATCCCGGCCGCGGATAGTCGCAAGCGGACGGTCGTCCACCGGCGTTTCTTTATGTGAATCAGCCAGCACCGCGCCATGACCCGGGAAATGCTTGCCCGTGGCTTTCATGCCAGCCTGGCGCATGCCGCCGATAAAACTCTCCGCCAGTTCGACCGCCATCTCCGGCTGGTGATGAAAAGCCCGCTCGCCAATGGCCGCGCAGCCATGTCCAATATCCAGTACAGGTGCAAAACTGATATCGATATCCATGGAAATCATTTCGGCCGCCATTAACCAGCCAGCTTCATGGGTCAACCGCAGCGCTTCGGGCTTTTCATGCAAGGCCGCATAGGACTGCGCCGCCGGGAGCCGGGTAAAACCCTTATGGAAACGCTGCACCCGACCGCCTTCCTGATCAACCGCGACCACCAGACGCTGGCGGGAAGCTTGCCGAATTTGGGCCACTAGGGCCGCAAGTTGCTCGGGATCGTGGTAATTCCGAGTGAAGAGAATCAGCCCACCCACCAAGGGATGCTGTAATATTTCGCGTTCTTCGTTATCCAGCTCATAACCGGCAACATCTAACATCAATGGACCCACAACCACCTCAACGAATCTATTCTGTAAACAGCCTACCGGCCAACGCGCACATCAGCCGGTTTAACACCAGTATCATGTTCGGTTATTCCGGAATCTGACCTTTACCAGACCAAATGATTTCACCGGATTGAACCAGAATCAACTGCATTTCAAGCGTCGGAGATCTTGCATCGCCGCTGGCATCGCTATAAAGAACATACTGGGCATTGACATAACGCGCCAGGCCGATGGCCTTTCCACGGGTTTCCAGGCTGTCATCCGCCGATAATCCGAGGGTTTGCCTGGCCGCGGACATTTGCGCCTGCGGGATCAATGTAAATTTGCCGTTTGACGCCAGCGCGGCGTAAAGCGCATCGGTGGCATTGCCGGTCTGGACATTGCCATTGGTATTGTTCTTTAAGCGATTAATCAACAGCGTACTGCCCGGATTAACGCCCTGAGTGGCGATCATCTGCTGCATCAACGGGGCAAAAGCGCCTTGCCAATCGATAGTTTTAATTTTCGGCGGCGTCGGCACAGCGGGCAACGGCGCGCGCGGCGGGCGATGCGGCCGGCTCGGCGCGGGTTTTGCCTGTTCGATAGTGGCCGGGGGTTGCTGTTGTTCGGGCGGACGCGTCAGACAGCCGGTCAGGACCAGGGCGGCTAACACGACGAATGGAAACTTTTTCATCATTAGACACTCGAGGAAAATTCAGAGATAGAGATAAAGGCGGACCCGTTGCGCCTCAAGATTGCCCGTGTAGGAGTTCACCGCCACTGAGGCTTCTGGTGGAACGACCACGGTCTTCACATTGGCGAAGGGCAAAATATCCAGCCCTTGCCGATCATACCAATAAAAACGGTAATGAATACTGATCGGATAAGCCTGATGGTTGGTCAACTGGGCAGAAGCCCGTTTACCAGCTTGATCATCGCTGACTGACGGTTGTTCGGCGGAAATACCGGCGGTCGGCACCGATGAATCCATAACCACCGATTGGCGCTCATCAATCATGAGTGTTTTATGGTGATTGCTGCTGCACCCGGCAACCATCAACAGACCAACAAGCAGCGATGGCGCGCAACGCATCGGTATTCCCATCAAGCGGATACCAGCGGTCCGAGGGGTTTGCCGCCTAAAAGATGCATATGGAGGTGATAGACTTCCTGGCCTCCGTTGCGATTGCAGTTAATGATCAAACGAAAGCCATCTTCGGCAATGCCTTCCTGTTCGGCTATCTTCGCCGCGGCGGTAAACATCCGGCCCAGCGCGGCCTCATGTTCGGCAGTGACATCATTGACCGTGGGGATCAGGATGTTCGGGACGATAACGATATGGCTTGGCGCCTTAGGGGAAATATCGCGAAACGCGGTAACAAGGTCGTCCTGATAAACAATCTGTGCAGGAATTTCTCGACGAATAATTTTACTGAAAATCGTTTCTTCTGCCATGACATCTTTCCTTGCAACAAACAGGTTAGTGCTAGGAGTATGAGCGAATTAGACCCCTTTTTTCAACCTTATACCGATATTATTGCATTAACTATGGGGGAAATCCGATTACCGGCAGGCTTTCAGTATTGTGCTCAGGGAGAGGCTTACGCCGCTCCCTGCGTCGATGTACTAGTTTAGAACAATTCAGCCAAGGCCGACGGACTGAAATCCGGCATGTCCGCGGTGTCTCCGGCGTGTACCTTGGCGACCCAGCGCGGCTCGGTGATTAGCGCACGGCCGACGGCGATAAGATCAAATTCGTCCCGTTCCAACCGCTGGATAAGGTTATCCAGCCCGACGGGACTGGAACTTTCTCCGCCGAAACTCCCGAGAAAATCACCCGACAAACCCACCGAGCCAACGCTGATGGTGGCGGCGCCAGTCAATTTTTTGGCCCATCCCGCGAAGTTAAGCCCGTTCTTCCCGTCCTGTTCCGGAAACTCCGGTTCCCAGAAACGCCGTTGCGAGCAATGCAGAACATCAGCGCCCGCTTCCACCAAAGGTCCCAGCCAATCGGCCATGGCCTCTGGCGTTTCAGCCAGTCTGGCGGTGTATTCCTGCTGCTTCCATTGGCTGACCCGCAAAATGATGGGAAAGTCCGGTCCAACCGCTGCCCGCATTTCCTTCAAGACTTCGGCGGCGAAGCGCGCGCGCTCTTTTATGGTGGCGCCGCCAAAACGGTCGGTGCGCTTATTGGTGCCGGACCAGAAAAACTGATCAATCAAATAACCGTGAGCGCCATGGATCTCGAAGGTATCGAACCCCAGTCGCTTGGCATCGGCCGCTGCGCGCCGGTAGGCGGTAAGAGTATCGGCAATGGCTTCATCACTCATGATCTCACCCCGGGGTACGCCCGGCGCCGCCAAGCCCGAAGGGCTTTCCACCGGAACATCGGGAACCCACTCTGTCTGAAAACTGGCCACCGCGCCCACATGCCACAACTGCGGCCCCATTTTGCCCCCGGCGGCATGGACTTCATCAATCACTCGCAGCCAACCCGCCAACGCCGCTTCGCCATGGAAAAACGGCACATTGGGGTCATTTCTGGCCGCGGGCCGATCGATAACCGTGCCTTCGGAAAGAATCAGCCCCACTTCGGCTTCGGCGCGGCGACGGTAATAAGCGGCGACGTTCTCCCCTGGTATTCCTTGTGGCGAAAAAGAACGGGTCATGGGGGCCATTACGATTCGGTTTTTCAGTGAAAGCGATTTTATCCGGAAAGGCTGGAACAGGATGTCCACTTGCGGTGCGTTCATAAATTTAAGCTCCGGTTAACAATAAGACTTCGATGGTATATTATGTATACCTTGAGTCAATAAGGCACTTTCATGCTACCAGGTAGCCAATAGGAAACCGCCATGTCAGAAGTGCAGCATCTTACGGGTGACATAACGCAAAACGTTGTGCCCGAAAGCCGCTACCCGGTATTTACGGCGGCCGATTGTCCGAGCCGGTTACTGCTCGATCAGATAGCGGATAAATGGTCGGTGTTGATCCTGGCCGCGCTTTGCGCAGAGCCGCTGCGTTTTAATGTGATCAAGCGCCGCCTTGACGGGATCACTCAAAAAGCGCTGACACAAAGTTTACGGCGTTTGGAACGTAACGGTATTGTGGCCCGGCGTGTGATTACCGCCTCGCCTATTGCGGTGGAATACAGCATAACCCCTTTGGGGCACACCTTGAAGCAACCCTTTCAGGCGCTTTATGCCTGGACAGTTGATTATCTGCCGGAAGTGGAACGCGCGCGCGCGGCTTTTGATGACAATGTACAAGCATAATAAAACGGGGGACGCTTACGCTTCCCCCGTTGCATAGACACAAGCGGACCATCAGGCGAATTGACGCATGTATTCGTCCATGTCGGTTTTCAGATTATCCGATTTGGTGCCGAAAATCGCCTGTACGCCGGAACCTGCGACTACCACGCCCGCGGCGCCAAGCTTTTTCAGGGTGGCTTGATCCACTTTGCTGATATCCGCCACGCTAATACGCAAACGAGTAATGCAGGCATCAAGATTGACGATATTTTCCTTGCCGCCAAACGCCTTGACCAAAGCGCCGGCCATCTCGGTGCCCACCTGAGTGAATTGCTGACTGCTGGACACTTCGCGACCTGGCGTTTTCAGGTCCAGTTTGGCAATCAACACCCGGAACACCGTGTAATAGATTATGCCGTAAACAATGCCTACCAGCGGGAACAGCCAGATGCGGCTGCTATTGCCGCTGAGCACCACAAAGTCGATCAGGCCGTGCGAAAAGCTGGTTCCGTCGCGCATACCGAGCAAAATGCAAATCGGGAAGGCCAGACCCGCCAGAATGGCATGGATGACATACAGAATGGGCGCCACGAAGATAAACGAGAATTCGATCGGCTCTGTGATGCCGGTCAGAAACGCGGTCAGCGCAGCCGAAATCATGATACCGCCCACTTTAGCGCGGTTTTCCGGTTTGGCGGAATGCCAAATGGCGATAGCCGCGGCGGGCAAGCCATACATCTTGAACAGAAAGCCGCCGGATAACTTGCCCGCGGTCGGATCGCCCGCCATATAACGGGGAATGTCGCCGTGGAAGACTTGACCTGCGGCATTGGTGAACTCACCCACCTGCATCTGGAATGGCACATTCCAGATATGATGCAAACCGAAGGGCACCAGCGCGCGTTCCACCACGCCATAAATGGCGAAAGCCACCACCGGATTCTGATACGCCGCCCATTGGGAAAAGTCCTGGATCGCCGCGCCGATTGGCGGCCAGATCATAGACAGGGCAAACCCCAAGAAAATAGCGAACAGGCCGGAAATAATCGGCACAAAACGTTTACCGGCGAAAAAGCCCAGATATTCCGGCAGTTTGATGCGATAAAACCGATTAAACATATACGCGGCGATGGCGCCGGAAAAGATCCCACCCAACACGCCCGTATCCGCCAGATGCTTGGCGGCAATTTCTTCAGCAGGCAGATGCAGCACCAGCGGAGCGACCACCGCCATGGTTTCCACCATAATACCGTACGCCACAACCGAGGCTAACGCGGCAACCCCATCGTTGTTGGTAAAACCCAAGGCGACGCCGATTGCGAAAATCAGCGGCATATTGGCGAATACCGACCCCCCGGCCTGGGCCATGACGTGGGATATTATCGCGGGTATCCAGCTAAAATCAGCCGAACCAACACCCAGCAGGATACCGGCAATCGGCAATACTGATACCGGGAGCATAAGCGATTTACCTACTTTTTGTAGGTTGGCGAATGCATTCTTGAACATAATGATGTGTGCTCCTGAGTCAATGCTACTAATTCTATCCGCCTGATGGCGGATACAAAAGCCTCTTTGGGCTCTCGATCTTATGGAACCGCGGGAGATTCCTTATTTATTACGAAGAGTAAAATAAATCCAGAAACGGGTGTTTGATGACAATCACGTTTCAAACATTTCAGCAAAACCGTCTCTATATCAACGCGGCCGAAAGGTCATTTTTCATCGTCCGCGCCATGGATTTTACCCTAATCGCCTCGCCGTGAAGCCAGTCCGTGCAAGGGATGATCACAATCGCCGCTCAGCCCATGGCCATTTTTCAGGCCGTCAGCCGTTTAGCGTCCACATGGAACAACCGACCGAAATTGGCGGTGGTTGCCGCGGCTAATTGTTCCACGGTAATGCCCTTCAACGTCGCCATGTAATCGGCGACATCGCGAACATAGGCGGGCTGATTTTCTTTGCCCCGATAAGGCACCGGCGCCAGATAGGGCGAATCGGTTTCCACCAGCAACCGTTCCAGCGGCACATACCGCGCGGCCTCGCGCAACGCCTCGGCGTTTTTGAAGGTGACCATGCCGGAGAATGAAATATAAAAACCGAGATCAAGCAATATCTTTGCCGTGGCGATATCCTCGGTAAAGCAATGCAGCACGCCGCCGCAGTCGCCGGCTTGTTCTTGCAGCAAAATCGCCAGGGTATCCTCGCGCGCGCTTCTGGTATGCACAATAACCGGTTTATTCAATTCGCGGCCGATACGGATATGCTCGCGGAAGGCTGTTTGCTGTTCCGCCTTGTTATCTTGCTGATAATAATAATCCAATCCTGTTTCGCCCAACGCCACCACCCGCTCATCAGCGGCAAGACGCCGAAGCTCGCCGAAATCATAAGGCTCATCCAGATTCAGGGGATGAACGCCGCAGGCCAGCAACACATCTTCTCGGCGTCCAATCAGATCGGTCATCTTATGAAATCCCGGCAATGACGTCGCCACCGCCAGCAATAAGCGAACTTCCCGCGCCTTGGCTTTCGCCACGACATCGGCGACATCCACGTGGAGCTTGTCATAATCCAGCCCGTCGAGATGGCAATGGGAATCGACTAAAAACATCATTTAATCCTCTATAAAGCCCAGGGAGAAAGAGGCAGGTCCGGTGCGGTCTCCTCCCAGTTAAGTAACTGATTGGTCAGTAGCAGTTCACGATTGACCCCGCTAATGGTCTGCCATTGCCGGCGACACGCCAGCCATTGCTGCAATTGCTGATGCAACGCTCCCGGCTGATAGCATTCGCCCAGCCGGCTGACCAACGGCAATTGATCCAGATTAAGGGCGAACTCGGCGGCGCCCTGTTGCCATTTCAGCGCATCGGTAAGCAGGGTGAGCAGCCAATACAGCGGTTCGTCGTCTTTATCTTTACTCAACAATGACAACAATGGCAAAAAAGAGCGTTCGCGCAATGCTTGTTGCACGCCATGGCACAACGCCTGTCGTTCGGCCCAACGTTCGGTTTGCACTAGGTCCAGCGCGCTAAGCGGAGCGCCCTGATATAAGCGGAGCGCCGTGCGAGCTTGCGCCATATCCGTTATGCCCTGCTGCCGCAGCCAGTGCAAACCGGTTGTTTCGTCCGGCGGCGGCAGATGCCAATGAAGACAGCGGCTGCGCAGGGTCGGCAGTAAACGGGACGGTTCGCGGCAAGCCAGTAAAAAATAGGTCCGGTCCGGCGGCTCCTCCAGGGTTTTGAGCAAAGCATTGGCCGCCTGCTCGGTCAACATCTCGCTTTGCGCCAGCCAGACCACTTTCGCCCCACCCTGCTGAGCATGATGATAGAGTGGGTCGATTACCTGCCGTATGCTCTCAACACCCAGGCTGGTCCGCCCTTTCTCCGGCTCCGGCCGGTAGAAATCAGGATGATTGCCCGCCTTCATCAGCAAGCAGCTATGGCAATGACCGCAGCTTTTGGTCCCTTCCGGCTGTCGGCAAATAAGCCAACGGCTCAACGCATAACACAGCGAATCTTCACCGGTGCCCTTCATGGCATGCAACAATAACGCGTGATGGCCCTGGCCGTCTTGATAGCGGGCGATAATTTGCCGATAAGGCAGATTCAGCCAGGGATACCACTTCATGAAGACGGCTCCTGTTCCTTGAGCCATAACTCCAGTGTCGTTCCGACATCACTTGCCACCTGCTCCAGCGTCTGGCTGGCATCGATGGTGATAATGGCGGGGTCTTGCGCCGCCAGTTCCTGATAACGCTGGCGGGTGCGTTCAAAAAAGGCCAGCGACTCCTGCTCGATACGATCAAGTTCGCCGCGCGCCCGCGCCCGTTGCAAACCGATGACCGGCGGCAGATCAAGGTATAACGTTAAATCGGGACGGAAATTGCCCAGCACCAGCGTACGCAATGTCGTCAATAAAACCGGATCGACGCCTCGGCCCCCGCCCTGGTACGCTTGAGAACTGAGGTCGTGACGATCGCCGATAACCCAGGCGCCACGCGCCAGGGCCGGCTTGATGACATGCTCCACCAATTGAATGCGGGCCGCATACAACATTAACGCTTCAGCTTTATCGGTAATCACCTCATTGCCGGCGCCTTCCTTGATTAACCGGCGCAACGCTTCCGCCAGCGGCGTTCCGCCCGGTTCACGGGTAAACACCACATCCATGATGCCATGGCGGTTAAGCGTCTCGACGATAACCCGGATGGCGGTGGTTTTGCCTGCGCCTTCAAGTCCCTCGAGCACGATAAATTTACTTTCCATGAATGTCCTTTATGCTTTCGCGGTATTGCTGTACTGCTTTATTATGGTCCGCCAGATTGGTGCTGAATACATGCTTGCCCTTGCCATCGGCAACAAAGTAAAGATACGGGGTCTTGGCCGGGTGCGCGGCCGCGTCCAGCGACGCCTGGCTGGGCATGGCGATAGGCGCTGGCGGTAAACCGGTAATCAAATAAGTATTATACGGCGTAGCTTCGCCCAGGTCTTGCCGGCTGATGTTGCCATTATAACGGTCGCCCATTCCATAGATGACGGTCGGATCGGTTTGTAAACGCATACTCAGCCGTAAACGATTGATGAACACCGAGGCGACTTTAGGTCGTTCTTCCGGCACCCCGGTCTCTTTTTCGATAATCGACGCCATGGTCAACAAATCGGTCGGCGTTTTATAGGGCAAACCCTCGGCTTTGCTCTGCCAGACATAACCCAGCGTTTTATTCATGCGCTGCCATGCCCGTTTCAGCAGTGCGATATCGGTGGTTTGCGCGGTATAAAGGTAGGTATCCGGATAAAAACGCCCTTCCAGCGTCATCGGCGCGTCCAGACCCAGGCGCGTGGCCAGTTGGTCTGGTGCGACCCCATCGAGGGTATGTTTAACATACGGGGCTTTATCTAAAATACTCAGCCATTCTTTTAACGTCGTTCCCTCGATAAATCGTATCGAAAATTGCGCTTCCCGGCCGCTGGCCAACAATTCCAGCATCTGCCGCACGGTCATACCAGGCAGGAAGCGGTAGGTGCCGGCTTTGAACTTGGCCAAATCCGGCTCCACTTGCCATAACAGGGTCAACCACCGGCTATGCTTGACGATATGCTGCTGGCGAAGCTCGACTCTCAGTTCTTCGCGCCCGGTGCCAGCCGGCAGCGTAAAAATCGTCGCTTCCTTGATGTGCAGGGGCGCCGCGGCGAAATGCCTGACCTGAATCAGACAATAGACGGCCAATGCGATTAAAATAACCAGGACCGCGATGAATACCACAAACGTTTTCTTCATGCATTAACTCTGTCAACAATTCGGACTCAGGAAATCAAACAAGGTCCTGTCCCCATAGATTCGATCATCGAAACAATTAACCGGCAACACCGGCATCAGGGAATTACAGACCATCGCTTCATCAGCCGCGATCAGCGCGGCGGTGCCGGCCTCCACCTCATGCAGGTGAAACGGCGAATTATCCAGCAAGGTCATGATATGCCGCCGCATCACCCCGGCCACGCCCGCTTGCGCCAGACCCGGAGTGTAAACCTCGGTTCCCCGCCGCCAAAATATATTTGCGGCGCAACATTCAGCCACATCGCCTCGCAGGTTCAGCACCACGGCATCATCCGCGCCGGCGATCTTTTCCAAATGAGCGCGAATCAATACCTGCTCCAACCGGTTGAGATGCTTGATTCCCGCCAACAGCGGATTACACCCGAGTCTGACGGGGCTAAGCGTCAAAGCGACGCCCCGCTCGCGCCATAACGCATAGTGGGAGGGGATCGCGGCGGTAGCGATAATTCTTAACGGCGCCAAGCAGCCGTCAAAACTGTAACCCCGCCCGCCACTTCCGCGGCTGATAATCACTTTGAGTACGCCTTCAGGCTGTTGTTGCGCCATCCGCAGCATTTCTTGCGTTAACGCTTGCCAATCCGGCGAGGGGAAAAGCAATCGGTCGCAGGCTTGAGCCAGTCGGTCCAGGTGATAGGGCAAAAGATCGATCTGCCCCGCTCTGACCCGGGCCGTGGTAAAAAAACCATCGCCGTAATGAATGGCGCGATCAGTCAGTGACAAGTGATGCGCGGGGTTTCCATTGATCCAATACATCGTTCACCTGCAAATGATCAGCCGAAGCATATGGCAAAAAAATGGCCCGCTGAACGGGCCATTTAGGATCACTTTACATTCAGATTTTTCGGAATACCAGAGAACCGTTGGTACCGCCAAAGCCGAATGAGTTACAAAGCGTATATTCCATGTCATGAACTTGCCGAGCTTCATGAGGGACGAAGTCCAGGTCACATTCCTCGCCGGGATTATCAAGATTGATGGTGGGAGGTATGGCCTGGTCACGCAGCGCCAGAATGCTGAAAATCGATTCGATTGCCCCGGCGGCGCCTAACAGATGCCCCGTCATGGATTTAGTCGAACTGATCATGACCCGGTAGGCGTCATCCTTGAAAATGGACTTCACCGCATGGGTTTCGGCTTTATCGCCCAACGGCGTAGAAGTGCCGTGCGCATTGATATAGCCCACCTGAGCCGGTGTGATATCCGCGTCATGCAATGCGTTCTTCATTGCCAACGCAGCCCCGGCGCCATCTTCAGGCGGAGAGGTCATGTGAAAGGCATCGCTGCTCATGCCGAAGCCAACCAGCTCGGCATAAATTTTAGCGCCGCGTTTTTTCGCATGTTCATACTCTTCCAGCACCATGACACCGGCGCCGTCGCCCAGAACAAAACCATCGCGATCACGATCCCAAGGACGGCTCGCCGCCTGAGGATTATCATTACGGGTAGATAACGCGCGCGCAGCGCCAAAACCGCCGACCCCCAAAGGTGTGCTCCCTTTTTCAGCGCCGCCGGCCAACATCACATCCGCATCGTTATAAGCGATTATTCGCGCGGCTTGGCCGATATTATGAACGCCGGTGGTACAAGCGGTCGCGATACAAATACTGGGCCCACGCAAACCGCACATGATAGTCAGATGACCCGCTATCATATTGACGATGGTGGAGGGCACAAAAAACGGGCTGATTTTACGCGGCCCGCCATGCATCAACGCGCTATGGTTTTCTTCTATGAGGCCCAGTCCGCCGATGCCCGAACCAATCGCGGCTCCGATTCGGGTAGCGTTTTCTTCGGTGACAACCAGGCCGGAATCCTGCATTGCCTGAAGCCCGGCGGCAATACCATATTGGATGAAAATATCCATCTTGCGTGCTTCTTTGCGCGAGAGATAATCTTCACAATTAAAGTTTTTCACTAAGCCAGCAAAACGCGTTGCATAGGCAGTAGTATCAAAATGGTCGATCGGGCCGATGCCACTCTGTCCGGCAAGGAGCGCACTCCACGTAGATTCTACGGTATTGCCGACAGGAGACAACATGCCAAGTCCGGTCACAACTACTCGACGCTTAGACACGCTTGTCCTCCAGGGAGGGAAAATATAAGGCTGTGGGACAAAAAAAACTTAGGCGATCGAGTGACCGCCTAGGGATGTTCGCTTACTGCTGGCTAGCTTGAATGAAATCAATAGCTGCCTGAACAGTAGTGATTTTCTCAGCTTCTTCGTCCGGAATTTCAGTATCAAATTCTTCTTCCAGCGCCATTACCAGCTCTACGGTGTCGAGAGAATCAGCGCCGAGGTCGTCAACGAAAGAAGCGTTGTTCACAACTTCTTCTTTCTTCACACCCAGTTGCTCAGCGATGATTGCCTTAACCCTTTCTTCGAAAGTGCTCATACTCTTAAATTTCCTATCAAAACTCGCTTTCGCGATGGTTTTCGTAGTGTATAAAATGTTGAAAAAGATGCAACTAAATCCCGGCTGGTCAAACCACGATTTTATGCTATTTTGCGGTTTTTACCACAAATAACGCAAATGATTTTCGTGCTTTTTACAGCATATACATGCCGCCATTGACATGTATCGTTTCACCCGTAATGTATGCCGCTTCGTCAGAAGCGAAAAAGGCAACAGCACTGGCGACTTCTTTCGGATCGCCGAGGCGATTTGCCGGAATCCGGGACAAAATGTCCGCTCGATGCTCATCTGTCAACGCTTCGGTCATATCTGTAGCTATAAAACCGGGCGCCACCACGTTAACCGTGATGCCGCGTGAAGCGACCTCACGAGCCAACGACTTGCTAAAACCAACCAATCCGGCTTTAGCTGCGGCATAATTCGCTTGCCCGGCATTACCCATCGAGCCCACAACAGAACCAATGGTAATGATTCTGCCGTAACGCTTTTTCATCATCGCGCGGATGACTGCCTTCGACATACGGAACACCGATGTCAGGTTTGTATCAAGGATAGCCTGCCATTCTTCATCTTTCATGCGCATGAGCAGATTATCACGCGTGATTCCGGCATTATTCACTAAAATGTCGGCTTCGCCAAATTCTGCGCGCATTTTCTCTAAAAGACGCTCGATGGAAGCGCTGTCAGAGACGTCAAGCTGAAATCCCTTGCCGTGAACCCCAAGGTAAGCGCTGATAGCTTCGGCGCCGGTCTCAGTGGTCGCGGTGCCGACAACCGTCGCGCCGCACTCGGCCAGTTTCTCGGCGATAGTCCGGCCAATACCCCGACTGGCGCCCGTGATCAGGGCGATTTTACCTTCAAAACTCATTGTCTTCCCCATGACTATTGATCAATCGCCGCGGTCAACGATGCGGAATCGTTGATCGCCGAACCCGTTAAGGTATCGTCAATACGTTTGGTCAAACCGGTGAGGACTTTACCGGGACCGGCCTCGAACAATACCTCAACCCCCTGAGCAGCGAGATATTGAACCGTTTCCGTCCAGCGTACCGGATGATAGAGCTGACGCACCAGTGCACTGCGTATGGCTTTCGGTTCCACCTCGGCTTTCACGTCGACGTTATTCACCACCGGAATTTCCGGCGCGTTGAATTTGATACTTTCCAGCGCCACTGCCAGCTTTCTGGCCGCCGGTTCCATCAATGCGCAATGGGAAGGCACGCTGACCGGCAGCGGCAACGCGCGTTTGGCGCCGGCGGCCTTGCAGGCCGCGCCCGCACGTTCGACCGCCTCTTTATGGCCGGCGATAACCACCTGCCCCGGTGAATTGAAATTCACCGGGGATACGATCTGCCCTTGCGCCGCTTCCTCACACGCTTTGGCTATGGCGGCATTATCCAGACCGATAATCGCCGCCATGGCGCCTACCCCGGCCGGGACCGCTTCCTGCATCAATTTGCCGCGCAGTTCAACCAACTTTACCGCGTCGACGAAATCCAGCACGCCGGCGCAAACCAAGGCGGAATATTCACCCAGGCTATGACCGGCCATCAAGACCGGCAATTCGCCGCCTTGCTGCCGCCAAACCCGCCAGATGGCTACCGAGGCCGCTAATAAGGCCGGCTGGGTTTGCCAGGTTTTGTTCAGTTCTTCGGCGGGACCTTGTTGCGTCAAAGCCCATAAATCATATCCCAGCGCGGCGGAGGCTTCGCCAAAAGTGGTTTCAACCAGCGGATACGACGCGGCCAGCTCGGCCAGCATACCGATGGATTGAGAACCCTGGCCGGGGAAAACCATAGCAAATGCTGTCATTTTTATTTTTCCTGTTAATTCAAAACCGAACCAGCGCCGAACCCCAGGTAAAGCCACCGCCGAAAGCTTCCAGCAAAATGAGCTGTCCACGCTTTATGCGGCCATCGCGCACCGCTTCATCCAAGGCCAACGGCACGGAGGCAGCGGAGGTGTTGCCATGACGATCCAGCGTCACCACCACATTGTCCATGCTCATATTGAGCCGTTTGGCCGTGGCGGTAATGATGCGCAGGTTAGCCTGATGAGGCACCAGCCAATCCAGTTCGGCGCGATCCAGATGATTCGCATGCAATGTTTCATCGACGATATGCGCCAACTCGGTCACCGCCACTTTAAACACTTCATTGCCTGACATGGTCAAAAACGCGGGCTGGGACGGGTCCAGACGGTTATGATACGGCAATGTCAGTAATCCGCCGTAACGGCCGTCGGCATGCAAATGCGTCGACAAAATACCCGGTTGTTCGCTGCGGCCCAGCAACACGGCGCCCGCGCCATCGCCAAACAAAATCAACGTACCGCGGTCGGCGGGATTCAGCGTGCGGCTCAGCGTATCCGAACCGACGACCAGAGCGTATTCCACCGCGCCGCTTTTAACATATTGGTCTGCGACGCTTAACGCATAGGCAAAGCCCGCGCACGCCGCCGCCATATCGAAAGAGATGGTATCGCGGATGCCCAATTTCAGCTGTATTTCACAGGCTGAACTGGGGAAAGCATTGCTCGATGACGTCGTGGCGACAATAATCAGGCCGATCTGCTCAGGCTGAATATCGGCCATCTCGAGCGCTCGTTGCGCCGCGGTGTAACCCATTGAGGACACGGTTTCATGCACGCCAGCGATACGCCGTTCCCGAATACCCGTACGCGTTACGATCCATTCGTCAGAGGTATCCACCATTTTTTCCAGATCGCTATTCGATCTGATTTGCGCCGGGAGATAACTCCCCGTACCGAGAATCTTTGTATACATGTACGCTTAATCACTCTTGGGTAAAACCGCATCCAGGCGTGCGGCAATTTTTTCGGGAACCTGCCGCTCCACCGCTTGCATTGCCTGTTCGATCGCGACGGCAAACGCGCGCTGATTCGCCGCGCCGTGACTTTTGATAACCGTGCCACGTAAGCCTAGCAGACATGCGCCGTTATATTGGTCGGGATTAAGATGGCCGAATTGGCGGGTGAGACGTTTTTTCACCCAGTATTTCACAAGCTTCATGAACCAACCCTGCCTGCCGCCTTCCCCTGAGGAGTTAAGCAAAGACAGAAAAAGTCTTATCACCCCTTCCATGGTCTTTAATGTGACATTGCCGACAAACCCGTCACAAACCAGTACATCGGTCTTACCGGTCAATAATTCGTTGGCTTCAAGATAGCCAATATAATTAAAGGACGGAATATTTTGTAAAATAGCGGAAGCCCGATGGATATTATCAAGTCCCTTGGTCGCTTCCTCGCCGATATTAAGCAAGGCGACCCTGGGATTGGGGATACCGACAATATCCTCAGCCACCACCGCGCCCATTATGGCGAACTGAGCCAGCATTTCCGGGCTGCACTCAACATTAGCGCCAAGATCAAGCACCACGGTATGCCCTTTGAGGCGATGGGGCAGCACGGTCATCAACGCCGGACGCTGTATTCCGTCCAACGGCTTGAGCAGAAGTTTCGCCAGGCCCATCAAGGCCCCGGTATTCCCCGCGCTGACACAGGCCTGTGCCCGTCCTTCCTTGATCAGTTCCAGCATAATGCGCATGGACGTGCCGCGACTGGCCCTGATGGCAGTGGAAGGTTTTGCGTCACTGGCAATAACGGATTCAGCGGTAATCACCGTTAAACGCTCTAGCAGAACGGAATCTGTTTTTACCAGTAATGGACTGATTGCAGCGGGATCGCCGACCAGCAACAACTCTAATTGCGGGTGAGAAGCCAGTGCCTGCAACGCGGCAGGCACTGTAACGGCGGGACCGAAATCACCGCCCATCGCATCTAACGCAAGGGTTAGACGTATCAATCTATCGCCTTAGATTACTTGGCGATGACTTTGCGGCCGCGGTAATAACCGTCGGCAGTGATATGGTGACGCAGGTGGGTTTCACCGGAAGCTTTATCCACCGAAACAGTGGCAGTGGTCAGCGCGTCATGAGAACGGCGCATGCCACGAGTGGAACGGGAGGGCTTAGTTTGTTGTACGGCCATGGACCTTACTCCTTGATTACTTATGCTTTAAACTGGCTAATACGGAAAACGGGTTAGGTTTCTCAACCTCTGAAGGCAATCGACCAAATACCCTTTCCGCGTCGGACACTTCACAGTGTTCAGGATCATGAACCGGTGCGATAGGCAAAGAAAGAATAATTTCATCCTCAATCATTGCCAGCAAGTCTACTTCACCAAATTCATTGATGTAGACCGCTTCGTACGCTTCCGGCAATGCCTCGGCCTGTTCGTCGGTAACGACCGGGCTAAAACAAAATGTCGTGTGTACCTGATGCGCAAACGGCTGATTACAGCGCTGGCACATCAGCGTTACGGCTGCGTCGGCGCTGCCGGATATCACCGCCAGGCGCTGATTATCGATATCAAACGATAACGACACCTGTACGTCGCTGTCCACGCTTACCACGGATTCGGCCACACGACTGATTTGCTCAGGGTCATAGACGCCGATATAGTCGAGACGTTTCTGAGCGGCTCGGGCCGCATCGATGGTCAGGGGTAATTTTACATTTGGCATAGGGCGCGCATATTAACTTTGTAACGACGTAGAGTCAAAGAAAAAGGCTAATTAAGCGTGCCTTTCACCAATATTCGCTTCCGGAACGGCGAACAGTTTAAAATGAGTTTCATAAATACGCTATCGCCGGATAAAAATATATGTGCGAAATTGTGCTGGCTTCCACTTCCCCATCTCGCCGGGCATTATTGGAAAAATTGCAATTGCCCTTTCTAACCGCCGCCCCGGCCTTTGATGAAACGCCATTGGCGCAAGAAACGCCAGAACAGATGGTCAGCCGGCTATCCGCGGGCAAAGCCCGCGCCGTAAGCGGCCAATACGACCGGCATTTGATTATCGGTTCCGACCAATGCTGCGTGCTGAACAACCGGGTCGCCGGCAAACCGCATACCCGGGAAAACGCCATCAATCAACTTCGCCAGGCCAGCGGCAAATCGGTGACCTTTTATACCGGGCTGGCATTGCTCAACAGCCGAACCGGGCGAATGCAACACAAGGTGGAACTGTTTGAGGCGGTGTTCCGCCGCTTGTCCGACCAGGAAATCGAGGGCTACGTGGACAAAGAACAGCCCCTGAATTGCGCAGGCAGTTTCAAGTGCGAGGGTCTGGGCATTACCCTGTTCGACTCGCTCAATGGCCGGGATTTCAACAGCCTGATAGGCCTGCCTTTGATCGCCCTGGCCGCCATGCTGCGCAACGAAGGGGTTAATCCGCTCATCGCCCCCGCCGCGCCGGTTATTTATGATTAGCCCGCAAATAGACCAAGCATTGGCGCAGATCGTTATCGAGCGGCGCTTCAATCCGCATGGTTTCACCGGTGGCCGGATGATCGAAACGCAGCGCGGCGGCATGCAAAAACAGCCGGTGCAGCCCTGACATTTTCAATTGCCGGTCGAATTCGGCGTCGCCATAGCGATCATCAAACGCAATAGGATGGCCGGCGAATTGCGCATGGACGCGGATCTGGTGCGTGCGGCCAGTCAGCGGACTGGCTTTCACCAGCGTGCACTGGCTGAAACGCTCTTCCACTTTGAATTGCGTCTGCGAGGGTTTGCCATCGTTATGGACCCGCACGATACGTTCGCCGCTGGCCAGAATGTTTTTCAGCAGCGGCGCGGAGATCATTTTGGTTTGGGACGGCCATTCGCCGCGCACCAGCGCCAGATAATCCTTTTGCATGCCCTTCAAACGCAGTTGCTCATGCAACAACCGCAGCGCCGAACGTTTTTTCGCCACCAGCAACACGCCGGAGGTATCGCGATCGAGCCGATGCACCAATTCCAGGAAATGGGCTTGAGGGCGCAACGCGCGCAATCCTTCGATCACGCCGAAACTAAGACCGCTGCCGCCATGCACGGCGGTGCCCGTCGGTTTATTGAGAATAAGCAAATGATCGTCTTCATACAGCACCGCATCCGCCAAAGCCGCCACTTTATCCAGGTGAACCGAAACCGGCGCCTGTTCCGTTGCGGTTTGGCGCACTGGCGGAATGCGTAATTCGTCGCCATCGGCCAGTTTGTATTCCGGTTTGACTCTTTTTTTATTGACCCGCACTTCCCCTTTTCGCACGATGCGATAAATCATGCTTTTGGGCACACCCTTTAACCGGGTACGCAAAAAATTGTCGATTCGCTGACCGGCCTGGTCGGCGGAAATGGTAATAAATTGTACGCTGGGATTATTTTCATTCATGGAAGGCGATTCTAAATATCCCTTCGACATAGCGCCACTCCTTTTTCTGTGCTTAACTGTGCTTTAATCGGTAAAAAAGTTTTGCGGGTTGCTTCCGGTGCCATGGCAGAAGATTGCCGACGCCATATCGCCAGAAGTCCGAATCTTGTTACCGGGAAGTAAAGTCGCCTTGCTATATGCGTGTCAGCGGTGGAATAATGTAAAAACTTTCCCTGTTGCTCCCGCAAAGGCGAGGAATCGTGGAATTTTTTAAATTTGCCTGATGATTCATACACGCGGCAATGGCGTAAGACGTATTGATTCTTCAGGCAGTTAGCGGGCTGCGGATTGCAGCTTGACCGGCAAAAGGAATTCGTTCTGTCGACCGATTTCAGACGTAATTCCCTCTGTAAAAGCGCTGTTTTTTCTCTGAAAACAGGCTACCGAAATAATGCGCCCCTCTGCTAGCGACAACCGTGAGGTTGACGGTATTGCGACAAATCACGGGGCCGTCGGTGATTACCCGGTCATGCGTTTTTTTGCCCGCAGCTCTGATGCCAATGCATAATAAAGAGTAAGTTAAAGATGAAAAGAATGTTGATAAACGCGACTCAACAGGAAGAGTTGCGCGTAGCCCTGGTTGACGGCCAGCGGCTGTATGATCTGGATATCGAAAGCCCCGGTCATGAGCAAAAAAAAGCGAATATTTACAAGGGCAAAATCACCCGCATCGAACCCAGTCTTGAAGCAGCGTTTGTTGATTATGGTGCCGAACGACACGGATTTCTACCGCTAAAAGAGATTGCCCGCGAGTATTTCCCTGCGCAATATTCTTCCCATGGACGTCCCAATATCAAGGATGTCTTACGTGAAGGTCAGGAAGTTATCGTGCAGGTCGATAAAGAAGAACGCGGCAATAAAGGCGCCGCGTTAACCACATTTATCAGCCTGGCCGGCAGCTATCTGGTGCTTATGCCCAATAACCCTCGGGCCGGCGGGATTTCCAGACGCATCGAAGGCGATGATCGCACCGAACTGAAAGAGGCGCTGTCCTCCCTCGAACTGCCCGAAGGCATGGGGCTGATAGTCCGTACCGCCGGTGTGGGTAAATCCGCCGATGCCCTGCAATGGGATCTGGCGTTTCGTCTCAAGCATTGGGAGGCCATCAAGAAGGCGGCCGAAGGCCGTCAGGCACCGTTCCTTATTCATCAGGAAAGCAATGTCATCGTCAGAGCGTTCCGCGATTATCTGCGTCCCGATATCGGCGAAATCCTGATCGACAATCCCAACGTGCTTGAAAAAGCAAAAGAGCATATTGCTTCCCTGGGCCGTCCTGATTTCAGCAGCAAAATCAAACTTTATAGCGGCGAGATTCCGTTATTCAGCCATTACCAAATCGAATCGCAAATCGAGTCGGCTTTTCAGCGTGAAGTTCGTCTGCCGTCCGGCGGCTCAATTGTTATCGATACCACCGAAGCGCTGACCGCCATCGATATCAACTCCGCCCGTTCCACTCGCGGCGGCGATATTGAAGAAACCGCGTTCAACACCAATCTCGAGGCGGCCGATGAAATCGCCCGTCAGCTGCGCTTGCGCGATCTCGGCGGCTTGATCGTTATCGACTTTATCGATATGACGCCGGTACGCCATCAGCGCGAAGTGGAAAATTGTCTACGTGAATCGGTACGCCAGGATCGAGCCAGGATACAGATTGGCCGGATTTCCCGCTTCGGTTTGCTGGAATTATCCCGCCAGCGTTTAAGTCCGTCGCTCGGCGAATCCAGCCATCATGTATGCCCGCGCTGCGGCGGTACCGGCACCATCCGCGACAATGAATCGCTTTCGCTGTCTATTTTACGTCTCATTGAAGAAGAGTCGTTAAAAGAGAATACCCATGAAGTGCATGCCATTGTGCCGGTACAGATTGCGTCCTACCTGCTAAACGAAAAGCGCGATTCGGTCAATGCCATCGAACGTCGCCAAGGCGGCGTACGAGCGATCATTGTGCCGAGCGATCAAATGCAGACCCCGCATTATGCGGTGCTGCGCGTGCGTAAAGGCGAAGAAGCGCCAACCTTGAGCTATCTCCTTCCGCAGTTGCATGAAGCGGAAATGGCCCAGCCTTCCGAAGAACCGGCCGCCGAACGCAAATTGCCGGAACAACCGGCTCTGGCCGCCTTTGTGATGCCGGATTCGCCGCCCATCACCGCCGACGAGCCGATCAGGGAACCTCTGACCCCCGCGACGGAAGCTTATCCGACGGAGGAACCTGCCAGCGTCGCGACGCCTGCCGGCGAGGGTTTATTCACCCGGGCCATCAGCCGTATCAAAGGCTGGTTCAGCGCGCCGGAAGTGGAAGCCACCCCTGAACAGCAACCGGTTGAACAAACCGTCGCCGAAGAAACCGATACGCCGCGTCGTCAAGATCGCCGTCCACCTCGTCGACAGAATGTGCGTCGGGACCGCAATGGCGAACGTAACGCCGATCGCGAACCTCGTCCGACGCAGGAAGGCCGTCCGGCTCGCGAGCCGCGCGAACCTCGTGAGCCTCGCGAACGCCGTGATGAAGCGCGCCGCGATGATACGCGCAAAGCCAAACGCCCGGTAATCGCCGTCGAAGCGGAAATGCTCAGTGACGATAGCGTGGATAACGCGGTTATCGCCGAACAGCAACCGGCAACGACGCGCCAGCCTCGCGGCGATCGTCCCCGCCGTCGCCAGGACGAAAAACGCCAGGCGCCGCAGGAAACGAAGCCATTGCCGATCGAAGTGGTGGAAGAATTGGTCGAAACGGCAACCGAAAGCGACGAAGATCAGCCAACGCCGATCATGGTGCGCCGTCAACGCCGCAATCTGACGCAAAAAATCAGGGTGACCGACGCCGACGCCGATGCCTCGGAACCTTTGGAATCCGCAATCGCCAATCCCGCCGCCGAAACCACGCCGAAAGCCGTGGCCGGCGATTATCAAGACAACAATCTGCCGGTGCAGGCCGAGGTCCGGGAAAATACCGTTACCGACGGTTACAATGACAATGGCCGCAACGGCAACGAGACCGGATTGCCGCGGCGTTCCCGCCGTTCGCCCCGCCATCTGCGGGTCAGTGGTCAACGCCGTCGTCGTTACCGGGACGAACGTTACATCGGTCATTCTCCCGTACCGTTAAGCAGTGCGGTAGTCTCCCCGGAAATGGCATCGGGTAAAGTCTGGATCAGCTACCCGATAGTGCCGATTGAACGATTCGACTCTTCCGCTCCTGTGTTGTTCATGGATCCCGCAAGTGGGGAAACCAATACGTCCACTGTCTGGACCGGTGAAAACGCCGCCAGAGCAAGGGATAACGAAGTAGCGCAGAACGATGGCACGAGAGTCAGCGAACCCTTGTCGCCACAGGATGTGCCGTTGTCCACTCCAGTGCCGCAATACAATCGCGCAGTGCAAAACGTCCCCGCCGATCAGGTGCCGTCGGTGATCGATGCCGATGATCAACACGTCTCATGGGCGATTTTGTCCGCAGCCAAACCGGCCGAGATAGTGGTCGACGAACCTTATGGCAGTGTTAAATCCGATACGTCGTCATCCACTGACGACGTTGAAGCGGACTTTTCTTTTGCACAGCCCGACCTGGCTGGCGGCGAACCGGAAACAGCGGCGCCGCTCGCTTACGCAGAGGATGAGATTGATAACGCATCGACTACAACGACGCCTATCAAGCCGTCGTCTGTCGGCGATGACGACTTGGCGGCGGCAATAACCGACACCGGCACCGATAACGCTTCGATCGAAACCTCGGCGCCGTCGGTTGCCGACGTCAACGCGAACGCCATTGCGGTTGCGGCGCCCGCCGACGTCAATGCGGACAACGCAGACGCCATTGCAGTTGCGGCGCCCGCCGAAGCATCATTGGCCAGTGCGGAACCTGCGGCGCAGGAAGTCGTTGAACATCATGCGGTCAAACCGGCGCTGGACTATCTGTCGGACGAAACCATATCGGCAAGTCAGGTCGCCAGCAAACCGGCTGAACCCATCGTAGCGGCGGCGCCTCAACCACTCGTCGCGGCACAGGGTGATCAGCCAACCGCAACCGTTGCGCAGGACGCGATTGAACCGGCTACTCCTCCGGTCCAGCCGTTGGCCCCCGCACAGGACGATGAACAGCCGCAAGGCGTTACACAGGCTCAGCACGAAGTGAATGGTTCAGCTGTTCCGCTCGCCGCGCCGTCGACGCTCTTCAAACGCCAAGCCAGCGCGCCCATGACCAAAGCGCCCGCTCCCGTGTATATTCCTTCGGCGGACCATGACAACGATTGGCATCGCCCGGAATATCATTTTGACGGACGCGGCGCCGCCGGCGGCCATATGGCGGACCACCAAGCCAGCGCGCCGGCCAGCAAACCGACGCCGACCGATAAGCAATAATCGGCAGAAAGTCTTGATCAGGACCCGCCTTCGGCGGGTCTTTTTTTAACTATCTGATGCAAGCAGCGCTTAATACGCTTATTCTTGGATTCCCCGTTGTCGCTTTAACTTTGTTGTTGCCTGACGTGACTTCATTAGCCGGAGCTTTGCCCCATGACCACCGCACACACTTCGATACTCCATATTCGCCGGCCCGACGACTGGCATCTGCATTTGCGCGATGATGAAATGTTGCGCACGGTATTGCCTTATAGCAGCCGGGTTTTCGGCCGGGCGATCGTGATGCCCAATTTGACGCCGCCGATAACCACCATGGCGCAAGCCGTGCGATACCGGGAACGTATCCTGGCGGCCTTGCCGGCCGGCCCTCATTTCCAACCCTTAATGACCTGCTATCTAACAGATACGCTGGTCAAAGAAGAGCTGATAACAGGATTTAGTCAGGGGATTTTCACCGCGGCCAAACTCTATCCGGCTAATGCGACCACCAATTCAAGCCATGGCGTCACCAATGTCACTGCTATTTATCCGCTGTTCGAGAGCATGGAAGAACACGGCATGCCATTACTGATCCACGGCGAAGTCACCGCGGCCGAGGTCGATATTTTTGATCGGGAAGCCCGCTTCATTGATCAGGTGCTGGACCCGGTCCGTCGTCGTTTTGCCAAATTGAAAATCGTGTTCGAACATATCACTACCCAGGAAGCCGCCCAATATGTTTTGGCTGGCGATCAGTTTCTGGCGGCCACGGTGACGCCGCAGCACCTGATGTTCAACCGCAATCATATGCTGGTCGGCGGCATACGTCCGCACTTGTACTGCCTGCCGATTCTTAAACGCAATATCCATCAGGAAGCCCTGCGCCAAGCGGTCGCCAGTGGTTGCGACCGGTTATTCCTTGGAACGGACTCCGCGCCTCATCTGCGCGAGAAAAAAGAAACGGAGTGCGGATGCGCCGGGGTTTTCAACGCGCCGAGCGCATTGGCGGCTTATGCCACGGTTTTTGAGGAAATGAACGCACTGGAACATTTCGAAGCCTTTTGCTCGCTTAATGGACCGCGTTTTTACGGCTTGCCTTTTAACCAGGACTTTATCGAGCTGTGCCGCCAGCCAGAAACACAGCCGGAAACCATCGCAATGGGCACCCATTCATTGTCGCCATTTCTGGCCGGTCAGACGCTTAATTGGTCAGTAAAATACTGAGGCCGCTTTTTTGTCCGCAGGAAAAAAGTTAGGCAACGCACCGCTTGCATTTTCAATTGGGTTACTGTATTTATATACAGGCATTAACGCCATTGAGAAGAGATTATGCGCATAGAAATCACTCTGGCCAAAGCGACACCGCTCCCTGCGGGTGCGCTTGAGGCACTCACTCAGGAATTTACCACTCGAATTGATAAACAGTTCGACGACCCCCAGGTACAGGTACGCTATGCCGGTGCCAATGGTATTTCCGTTATGGGCGGCAGTAAGGAAGATAAAGAACTAATAACCACTATCCTGCAAGAAACGTGGGAAAGCGCCGATGACTGGTTCGATCCGCAATAATCCCCCTTGTGTTGTCGCTCCGCCGGGATTTTGCGTCCCGGTTTTTTTTAATGCATCACCGCCTATTTTTTATCCGCAGGCAGTGACATCAGTGCTGTTAATTTAAATATTCCGCATGATTGTTGGAAAACACCTATTTACAAGCTGTAATCGGCTATAATAAATTTAACCCATTAAGGTAATTCAGCATAATGATTACCACCAATAAACCGTTATATAACATAATGTTAGATGATAAATTATTATTGAAAAAACAACAGCATTGCTGATGGTTCCTGCCGCCGATATTTTTTTCTTACCTTTTTATTGGTGTTAACTTTCCTAAAAATTTATTTCTGACGTTAAGCTGACTGCATTAACTGTCAGCCCTACCGGTTGGTTAAATAAAAATAGCGCCCTACTCGCAAAAAAGTGAAAAAGACAGGTATACTTAAATTGCTCGCTAAAAAGGAGCCGCATTGAACCTCGACATTACTCTTTATTAAACGAGTCAGAAAAGGGGTATTTATGGACAGAAATAACGAGATTATCCATACCCACCCGCTTGTCGGCTGGGACATCAGTACTGTAGATGCCTACAATGCCATGATGATCCGACTGCATTATATTAATTCAACCAACCAGGCTACTGAAGATGCGAAAGTGGACAGAACTTTATGGCTGACCACCGATGTTGCCAAGCAATTAATCTCAATTTTAGAAGCAGGCATTGCAAAAATCGAATCCTCAGACTATCAAGATTTGGATCACCGAAAACATTAACCCCAGATTTAGCGGCTCTACCCCCCAACACCCGAGTCATCGCATCGGGTGTTTTTTTATCTGTAACACTGTGTCTTTGCCCCAAGGCGCTAGGCCATCCATTCATTGACCGTCTATACTGATTCCTGTTTATTCTTTTGCGCCAAGCCAGGATCCTCAGCATGGTTTATGACCTCATTATTGTTGGGAGCGGTTCGGTCGGATCGGCTGCTGGCTTTTACGCCACTGAAGCCGGTTTGAACGTGCTAATGATAGATGCCGCGTTTCCGCCGCATCGCCATGGCAGTCACCATGGCGATACGCGCATAATTCGCCATGCTTACGGTGAAGGGGAAAAATATGTCCCGCTGGTCCTAAAGGCCCAGACATTATGGGATGAACTGGCGGTACGTAGCGGCGCCGCGCTATTTCATCGCAGCGGCGTGATTACGCTTGGGCCGCGCCATGCCGAATTTATTCAGACCGCCATCAATAGCGCCAATACCTTCCAATTGCCCTGCGAAACATTGAATGCCGCCGATATTGCCGTACGCTGGCCGCAATTCAATCCGCCGGAAGATTATCTGGGAATATTCGAACCGCAGGCCGGCTATCTTAAATCGGAACTTGCCATTGCCGCTTATATCCGCTTGGCGGAAAACGCCGGTTGCGCCCAATTGTTTAATTGCCCTGTGATGGAGATAAGGCCTTTATCGCGCGGCTTCGAGGTGCTGACCGCGGAGGGCAGCCGCTATCAAGCCGAAAAAATCCTGGTCTCGGCCGGTACCTGGGTCAAAAAACTTGTTCCTTTGGTACCTATAACGCCAGTACGTAAAGTCTTTTCCTGGCATCAGGCGGACGGGCGCTTTAGTGAAGACAATCATTTCCCGGCCTTTACCGTACAAACCCCGGACGGCGGCCAATATTACGGTTTCCCCGCCATCAAGAACGAATTGAAAGTCGGCCGGCATGACGGCGGCCAGATTATCGGCGCGCCGGAACAACGAACGGCCTTCGGCAGCCAAGGGACCGACGGCAGCGAAGTTTTCCAGTTTTTACGGCATTTTTTGCCCGGCGTTGGCGTATGTTTAACCGGTGAAGCGTGCACTTACGATCTGTCGCAAGACGAGGATTTTATTATTGACACCTTGCCGGGTAATCAAAATATGCTGATCATCAGCGGGTTAAGCGGCCACGGTTTCAAATTCGCCAGTGTGTTAGGCGAGATCGCAACCGATTTTGCCCTCGGCCGCAAAAGTCCCTTTGATTTGACGCCTTTTTCTCTGGCGCGATTCGGCGACGCGATGGCAGGTCGACCTTAATCGTCTTTGCGATCCAGCGAGCAAAAAGGCAGTCCGGCGGATAAGCGATAACGGGACTTATCAAAGATTTTCAAGCCGTTTTCGCGTTCTACTCGGCGGACGTGCTGCGCCTCAAGCGGCAATTGTTTTTCTTCCAGGCAGGCGTAGCTGCAGCAGCCCTGGAATTTTTCCGCACAAGCCGGGCATTGGATAAACAATAAATGACAGCCCTGATTTTGACAATTAACATGGGTATCACAAGGCTGGCCGCATTGATGGCAATGCGCTATCACGTCTGGTGTCACTCGTTCGCCTAAGCGTTCGTCAAAAACAAAATTCTTGCCGATAAATTGCAACGGCAGGCCCAGCTCTTTGGCGCGGCGGGTGTATTCGATAATACCGCCTGCCACATGGTAGACATTGGTAAAACCATGATGCAACAGATAAGCACTGGCTTTCTCGCAACGGATACCGCCGGTGCAATACATAACAATATTCTTGTCCCGCTCTGCTTGCAGCATTTCCACCGTCATCGGCAGCTGCTCGCGGAAAGTGTCTGAAGGAATTTCCTTGGCATTGATAAAATGCCCAACTTCAAATTCGTAATGATTACGCATATCCACAAACAACGTATCGGGTTCCTGCGCCATCGCATTGACCCGCTCGGCGGTCAGATACTGGCCGGTATGCGAGGGATCAAACGTCGGGTCGGTGATGCCATCAGCCACAATCCGCTCACGTACCTTGATTCTGAGCACCCAGAACGATTTACCGTCATCTTCCAGCGCCACATTCAGCCGCACCTGGTCCAGGGCCGGATGCGAGCCGTATAACCGACTTTTGAACGCGTCGAACCGGCTTTGCGGCACACTGATTTGCGCATTAATCCCTTCCCCGGCAAGATAAATCCGGCCGAAAACCGCCAATTCGGTCAATACAAGATACAGTTTTTCCCGGAACTCGCCAGGATCGTACAGCCGGAAATACCGATAGAACGACAAGGTTATCCGCGGTTCAGTCTCGGCCAACATGCGCTTTTTCAGTTCCGCGTTCGCTATTTGATTGTGTAGCACTGGCATGGTGGTCGATCCTGTAGTGAGCAACGAGTAAGAATAATGATTGAAGCACTTGGCCGACCTTTGGCCAGTAGCAGATTTGCGCAGCATATTATACTATTGTTCCAAATTGGCAGCAATAATTTAACATTTCAAGCCAGACCGATAAAAAAGCATTTATCGTCGAGTCAAGAGCCGGTTAACTTGCTAACGTTGGCGAAAACGGGCTGCGGCGGTTTGACAAAACCGCTTCATGGTTAACATTGTTACCTGTACGATTTCCATTAATCCTTCACGGAGCAGTCATCATGAGTCAGTTGTTCTCACCGTATAACATAGGGAATTTGGCGCTGCCAAATCGCATTGTCATCGCCCCCATGTGCCAATATTCCGCCGACGAAGGCAAAGCAACCTCATGGCATGAGATTCATTTAGGCCATCTGGCATTGTCCGGCGCGGGTTTATTGATTATTGAGGCCACCGCGGTGGCGCCGGAAGGACGTATATCCCCGCAAGATTTGGGGTTGTGGGATGACGACACCGAGCAGGCTTTGGCGGTGGTCATCGATACCGTCAAAATTCATTCGCCCATCGCCATCGGTATTCAGTTGGCCCACGCCGGCCGTAAAGCCTCCACGCATGCGCCGTGGTCCGGCGGCGGCAATATCCATCCCGACCAGGGCGGATGGCAAACGCTGGCGCCCTCAGCCATACCGTTTGCCGAAACCGACCTTTGCCCGCAAGCCATGACGCTGGAACAGATCGACGCCGTCAAAAAAGAGTTTTTCGCCGCGGCCAAACGCGCGCAGCGTATTGGCTTTAATCTGATAGAAATTCATGCGGCGCATGGTTATCTTTTACATCAATTTCTTTCGCCTCTATCAAATCAGCGTCACGACCAATATGGCGGCAGTTTGGAAAACCGCATGCGTCTGACGCTTGAAGTGATGCAAACGGTGCGCGAAGCGGTCTCGCCGGAAATTCCGGTAGGCATCCGCATCTCCGGCACCGATTGGGTCGAGGGAGGATGGGATATAGAACAATCGACAATATTGGCGAAGGCCTTGAAATCTCAGGGTTGCGACTACATACATGTTTCCAGCGGCGGTTTGTCGCAGTTGCAGAAAATACCAGTCGGCCCCGGCTACCAGGTGCATTTAGCCAAACGCATCAAAGCTGAAACCGGGCTCGCCACGGTCGCCGTCGGCTTGATTACCGATCCCGAACAGGCGGAAACCATTTTGACGACCGGCGATGCCGATATGATCGCTTTAGCGCGCGCTGTGCTGTATGACCCACGCTGGCCTTGGCATGCGGCGGCCAAGTTGGGGGCTAAAATCAATGGTCCTAAACAATATTGGCGCAGCGAGCCACATTATGTGAAAAATCTCTTTTCGAAAGAGTCATAGAATCATATCTCATAGCCATCAATAGGCGACAAAGACGCGCTTAAGGCAAATTTTTCCGCAAGCGCGTCTTTAATACTGTCGTTTCTGTAACTAAATGCCACACTTACCAAGGCCGGCTTCAAAACTATGCACTGAGTTTTACCTTCAAATTTAGGGTAAGAGAATTCATGACGACACTTCCAACTTTTAACCGTTCTTTGCTCTACCCTCGCTATTGGCCCACCTGGATAGGCATCGGTCTGTTATACCTTGTTGTGTTATTGCCCTACCCGTTGCTGTATCGGCTGGGGACATGGCTGGGACGCTTATCCATGCGTTTTTTGCCCCGGCGCGTACACATTGCCCGTCGTAACCTCGAACTTTGCTTTCCCAGCCGTTCCAGCGCCGAGAGAGAGGCCCTGCTCATCAAAAATTTCGAATCGGTCGGCATGGGCTTACTTGAAACCGGCATGGGCTGGTTCTGGCCTGACCACCGGGTCGAGCGCTGGTTTAAAATCACAGGGCTGGAAAATATCGCACTGGCGCGGGCCAAGAAAAAAGGCGTACTGCTGATCGGCATGCATTTTTTATCCCTGGAACTGGGCGCGCGCATCTTCGGAATTCATAACCCCGGCATTGGCGTGTACCGGCCGAACGATAATAAACTCATCGACTGGCTGCAAACCTGGGGCCGCATGCGATCCAATAAATCGATGCTGGATCGTTCCGACATCAAAGGAATGATCCGCGCCTTGAAAAATGGCGAAATTATCTGGTATGCCCCGGATCACGATTACGGCCCCAAAAGCAGCGTCTTTGCGCCGCTGTTCGCCATGGAACAAGCGGCCACCACCTCAGGCACGCATATACTGGCACGACTGGCCAAGCCGGCGGTCATCCCTTTTATACCGCGCAGACTGCCAGACGGAAAAGGGTACGAATTGATTATCCAGCCGGATGAAGAAGCCATACCTCTCGATAGCGATGTCGCCACCGCCACCTATATGAACAAAGTGCTGGAGCACGCCATCCTGCTGGCGCCGGACCAGTACATGTGGCTGCACCGCCGTTTCAAAACCCGGCCGCCGGGTAAACCGTCGTTATATTGATTATTGAAAAGATGACGGCAACGGCAACCGCACCATCAAAGGGCAGCAATGTTGCAATTGATGCCCCTTGAATTGCCCGCCGCCCCGATTTAGGTGCATACTTGTGAGCTTATGTTATTACCCGGCGAAAATGTCTGCACGTTTTGTCACCTTTTATGACCGCCGTTACCTTCAAATTCTACTGAGATGCCATGACGCCGGTGCCGGAACCTATTAACTGGAAACGTAATCTTTATATTGCCTGGGTCGGTTGTTTTCTTACCGGTGCCGCATTTAGCCTTATCATGCCTTTCCTGCCGCTTTATGTGGAAATGCTCGGTGTAACCGATCCCCGCCAGTTAAACATGTGGTCGGGCGCGGTCTTCAGTATCACTTTCCTGTTTTCCGCCATCGCCTCGCCCTTTTGGGGCGCCATGGCTGACCGGCGCGGCAGAAAAATCATGCTGCTGCGCTCCGCGTTGGGCATGGGAATTGTCATGACGCTCATGGGCATGGCGCAGAATATCTGGCAATTTCTGGTGTTGCGCGCCTTATTGGGGTTACTGGGCGGTTTTGTGCCAAATGCCAACGCCTTGATTGCGACCCAGGTGCCGCGTGATAAAAGCGGCTGGGCGCTGGGTACGCTGTCGACCGGCGCGGTGGGCGGCGCCTTGATCGGACCATTGATAGGCGGCCTGCTGGCGGACCAGTATGGGTTGCGACTGGTGTTTTACATCACCGCGCTGGTCTTGTTCATCTGCTTTATCATTACGCTTATCTTTGTTGAAGAACGATTCAAGCCCGTACAAAAAAAAGACATGCTGTCTTCCCGTCAGGTTTTTGCTTCGCTAACCAAACCGCGCCTGGTGTTAAGTCTGTTCGTCACCACCATGATCATCCAGGTGGCTACCGGGTCGATTGCGCCTATTTTGACGCTTTATGTGCGTGAATTGGCCGGCAATATTCAGAATCTTGCCTTTGTCAGCGGCATGATCGCCGCCATCCCCGGCATGGCGGCGTTATTGAGCGCGCCGCGTTTGGGACGACTGGGGGATAAAATCGGACCGGAACGCATCTTGATCAGTATGCTGGCCGTTTCCGTGCTGCTGCTGATTCCCATGGCCTTTGTACAAACCCCGTGGCAATTGGGATTATTGCGCTTCCTGCTGGGCGCCGCCGACGGCGCCCTGTTGCCTGCGGTACAGACCATGCTTATCTACAACTGCACCAACCAGGTCGCCGGCAGGATTTTCAGTTATAACCAGTCATTCCGGGATGTGGGCAATGTTAGCGGCCCATTAATCGGCGCCTTTGTCTCCGCCAGTTTCGGTTTTCGCGCGGTATTTTGCGTAACCGCCGTGGTCGTCCTGTTCAATATGTTTTATTCCTGGTGGAGTTTGCAACACAAACCCTCCAGGTTCAGCCTGCCCAGCGATTGATCCGACTTTCAGCCGGCGGCAGGCGGTTGATGATCGCCCGGCGTTTGGCCTGTGGGTTGATCCGGCACTGCCACCACTGAAACCCGTACCTGATAATGCACGCCTTTTGCCGCGGAGGGCAATATGCTGTTAAGTTTTTGTATGGTATCGCCGGGATTATCACTCAAGACGGAAGCGCAGAATAACTCGCCGCCATGACATGACGCCGGTTCGAAATGCATCATGGGTCTGCCACCAGGGAAAGGTAAACACATCGGCGGCATCGGCCCGCCCATTGGCTGAGGATTTTGCCAACCGGAGGGCGAGGATGGCGCTGGCGCGGCGGGGGTCGCCGCTTGTGCGCTCAAGGTCAGGACGCCTGCCAAACCGCAGAAAACCAAGGTCAACGCTTTATTCAAAACAGCCATACTCTTTTCTCCTTTTGATCGATAGCTTTACTGTAGCGCCTCCGTGCCGCTCTAAAAGCGCATTTGCGAATCTTTTACCCGATGCTCACGCCTTCTTTGCAATAAGTGATATCGGATAGCGACGTGAATTTTGTGACTTGCCCTTCAAAACCCCTATCAGTGAAGAACTTTTACTTCAGCTACTTGAAAGTTTTCAGACTCCGGCAACAATTACAGATATGGCCGTCAATGGCCGATAAAGTCAGATCAAATCGATCACAGGAGAGCCAAAATGAGCATGTACGCAACTCTGGAAGAAGCCATTGATACCGCGCGCGAGGAGTTTATTGAAGCGTTCCGTGACGGCAGTAACGATGATCAGGAGCCGGTGGTAAATCAGTTCAGCCTGCAAAAATACATCATGCAAGACGGCGAAATAATGTGGGAAGCGGAATTTCTGGCTGATGAAAATGAAGCGGCCGATGCCTTGCCTTTTCGCGTTGGAGAAGCGGCCCAGGCCATTTTTGACGGTGATTTTGATGAAAGCGAACTGCGCCTTGAATGGCAGGAAGAAAATACGCTGCATGAATGGGATGAAGGCGATTACCAGTACGAACCGCCATTGGATACCGAAGAAGGGAAAACCGCCGCCGACGAGTGGGAAGAATTATAATCGCGGCGGGTGACGAAACGCGCATAGACCCTGTATAAGCCAGGGTGATACTCGCGCTTCAAGCCGAGTTATCACCCTAATGGTAAGGTCCGTGCCGCATATCCACGGGCAATAAAATCGTATCCATCACCAATGACAACGGCAAATCGATTACGGTGATGTACCGCCAGGCCGAATCGCGCAAGTCCCATTTTACGCCCGGATAATATTGATTATCATGCCCTTGACCAGGCAAGGTACGACTGATAATGCTGCCGCAGCCACTCAGAATGACCATACTTAACCCCAGCGCTATCAAGCTTACCCTGTTCACATAGCATCCCGTAATCAACCGTTGGAGCCATGATGGACGATATCAAAGACAAAATCCAGCTCGCGGGCGCGCATCATTATCTTGTGACTTTACCTGCTACCCCAGGCGGTTATCGCCATCTTATGCTGGCTGAGTTAGGAAAAATTTATGCTTAGCAGAAAAAAAAACCACCCTAGCGGGTGGTTTGGGTTGTTCGTTGACGTCGCGCGTTGCGGATTCGGCGGGCATAAAGCCGGCCCGCCATAGCGGATGTTATTTTTTGGCCCAGGCCGGCCAGGCATCGGGTTTCGACCACAACCGCAAATGTAGCCGCGACAAAATGATCGGATCGCTGATGACCGCCAGGCGTTGCGGACCGCTCAACGCCGCTGGCCCGCTATGCAATGTGGACTGAACCAGCTCTTCGCGGGCACGCTCGATTGCCTGATTGAGGCCGTGGCGCGCGGTGGCCATTCCGGTTGCCAAGGCATTATAAGCCGGGTCTACCACTGCGCAACGGAACCCGTCCAATAATTCCCGCGCCTGATTTCGGCGCAGGTAGGTTTCGGTGTCCACCAATTCCTTCGGCGGAGAGTATTCTTCCGGGATCAGGAACAGACTGACGCGCTGACACGCCAGACCCAGTTTAGCCCGGCTGGAGTAGACCGATACCACCGGCGACAAAATCAGGGAAAAGACGATGGGCGATAACCACCAGAGAAAACGCAAGTCCAGCCAAGCCATACCGCCGGCCCAGACCAGACCCAGTAACATCTGCGAGCCATGACGGACAAAAGACTCGCTCCACGGCGTCGCGTCATCGTCACGTTGCGGCGAATTCCACTGTACCGACCAGCCAAGAAACGCGCTCACCACAAATATGGTATGGAACAGCATGCGAACCGGCGCCAGCAAGACGGAAAACAGCATCTCCAGCAACATCGAGCAGAACAGGATAAACACGCCGCCATACTGCTTCGCGCCTTTGAAGCAAATCAGTATCACACTGAGCAACTTGGGCAAGAACAGTAGGACCATGGTGGTGGAAAACAACGCCACCGCCAGCTCCGGCCGCCACTGGGGCCAAACAGGGAACAGCTGGCGCGGTTGCAAAAAGTACTGTGGCTCCATCAGGGTATGCACCACCTGCAAAGCGGTGGAAAGCACCAAAAACATGAACCACAAGGGCGCTGAAAGATAGGACATAACACCGGTCAGGAACACCGCACGATGAACCGGATGCATGCCTTTAACCAAAAACAGGCGGAAATTCATCAAGTTACCCTGGCACCACCGACGATCCCGTTTCAATTCATCCAGCAAATTCGGCGGCAATTCCTCATAACTGCCAGGCAAGTCATAGGCTATCCACACGCCCCAGCCGGCCCGTCGCATCAAGGCCGCTTCAACAAAGTCATGTGACAGAATCGAACCGGCGAATGATCCATCGCCCGGCAGCGGCGCAAGCGCGCAATGTTTGATGAACGGTTCGACGCGAATGATTGCGTTATGACCCCAATAATGGGATTCGCCCAACTGCCAAAAATGCAGACCGGCGGTAAATAACGGTCCGTATACCCGGGTGGCGAATTGCTGGCAACGCGCATACAACGTATCCATCCCCGAAGCTTTAGGCGCGCTTTGGATAATGCCGGCGGTCGGATTGGCGTCCATCAGCCGCACCAGATTGGTCAGGCATTCGCCGCTCATGACGCTGTCGGCATCAAGAATCACCATATAACTGTATTCTTTGCCCCAACGGCGACAGAAATCATCGATATTGCCGCTTTTACGCTTCACCCGGCGGCGGCGGCGGCGATAGAAAATCCGGCCGCTTCCGCCCACTTCCTGACATAGCTCCATCCAGGCTTTTTGCTCGGCGATACAGATATCGGCGTTATAGCTGTCGCTTAGGATGTAAACGTCAAAGTGCTCAATCTGTCCGGTCGCTTCCACCGATTCATAGGTGGCGCGCAAACCGGCGAAGACCCGCGCCACATCCTCGTTGCAAATCGGCATGATAAGCGCGGTGCGGTGCTGCGGATTGAGCAGTTCTTTACCGGTGGTACTGGCGGAGATGCTGTATTTGTCATGTCCGATCAGTAACTGGAGAAAACCCATCAACGCGGTCCAGAATCCAGCCGATACCCAGCAGAACAGGATAGCGAATAAAATCAAAATGCCGCTTTGCAAGACATAGGGCAGTAATTGCAATATCGACCTTAACAAATCCTGGTGCAGCATATCCATGGGATCGATCAGCGCCCACCCCTGGTAGGGCAGAATGGTTTTCATATACCAGGTCGCGATACCGGTTTGGAACAGGGTTAATATCAGCAAAACATAACGGCGCAAGGTCCCGACCCGACGCCATTTCGCCTCGCCGCGTATCGCTTCCTGCTTATGCCGCGGCGGCGGAGTATGGCCGCGCAACGCATTCCAGAAACGGGAGATCGGGTTGGTCAGCCAGGGTTCGGGAAACATCGGGGTCCGGTGAATGGTCGGCATGGCCTTAATGGCGGTACGCCCAAGGCTGTCTTCCACCAACAGGTCCTTGCTTGTCGCCGTGACGGGCCAGGCCATGTTAAGGCGCGATTTTACCGAATCCAATGCGGCATTATCTTCATTCACGCTGACATCAAGTGACGTTCCACCAATATCGGCATGTAGCGAAGCCAGGGATCCATTACCCTCGGTCGGCAATTTAGCGCGTAATGTGCTCTTTTGCTCACTGGAAAGAGGTAAAGCCTCGATATAATCGAGGCTGGGTTCGGTTGATTTATTCATTGGCAGGTAGCAAATAGCTCCAGGTTTCAGTCAATGTCTTGTCGCCATTGACCAATGCAGCGCGCATTTCAGTAGGTTGCTTTTCATCTTTCACGCGCAGGCGCAATGTCAAACGCCAGCCGTGCGTTACTGAATTATAGCGGACATTGTTTTCGACCACGTCAGCGTTATTACCCACACTCAATTGAGAAGACACCGGGGTTTTCTCATCGAGGACTTTCAGCGACGGTCCGACAAAATCCACCACAAAAGCGGTAGTGCCGTCCGGCTGACGAATCAGGTTAGACTGTCTGACATCGCCGACGGAACGCAAGGTCTGCTCAACATAAGCGGAATCAGGCGAGTGCAGTTTGTCTTCATCGCGGGTGAAATGCAGACGATAAGCGATATCGAAGGGTTTACCGACATCCGGCAGTTTTTCCGGCGTCCAGAAAGCCACGATATTATCGTTGGTTTCATCGGCGGTGGGAATTTCCACCAATTCCACATGTCCCTTGCCCCAATCGCCATGGGGTTCGATCCAGCCGCTGGGCCGCAAATCGTAGCGATCATCCAGATCCTCAAATTCCTTGAACGACCGGCCGCGTTGCAATAAGCCGAAACCGCGAGGATTTTCGACCTGGAAGGTACTGACCGATAGATGTTTGGGATTATTGAGCGGTCGCCAGATCCATTCATCATTGCCGGCATGGATTGATAGCCCGTTGGAATCATGCAGCGCCGGCCGGAAATTCATGGTCGGCGACGGCTGGCTCGGGCCAAACAAAAACATACTGGTCAATGGTGCCAGCCCCAGTTTGCCCACTTTGTCCCGCAGGAAAACCCTGGCCTGTACATCGACGCTGGTATCGCGACCCGGGTAGACAACAAAGCGATAGGCGCCGGTGGCGCGTGGTGAATCCAGCAAGGCATAAAGGACGATGTGCTTGTCATTTTGCTGCGGGCGTTCAATCCAGAACTCACGAAAACGCGGGAATTCCTCTCCGGACGGCAACGCGGTATCAATAGCCAGGCCGCGAGCGGAAAGACCGTAAACCTGCCCCTTGCCTATTACCCTAAAATAACTGGCGCCGAGCATACTGACGATTTCATCGTTCTTATCGGCTTTGTTGACCGGATACAGGATTTTGAAACCGGCAAACCCGAGATTTTTGACTAAATCGGCATCATGATTCACCGAGCCGAAATTAAACATGTCTGGAGAATATTTGATTTCGGTTACGGCGGACGCCGTTACCTCATTGATCCTCACCGGCGTGTCAAAATACATTCCCTGATGATAAAACTCCAGTTTGAAGGGGCTAGCCTGATCATTCCAGTAAGGTTTTTCATGTTTGAACTGGATTTGCTGATAATCGGCAAATTTCATTTCGCGTAATGGCGAAGGCAAATTAGTTTTAGGCGCCTCATAGCCTTTTCCGGCCAGTTCCTGCGCTTGTTTAGCCACATCGTCAATAGAAAATGCCCATGAAGGCAACGCATATAACGATAACAATACCGTCACTCCCAGCCAACGGAGACTCGTTTTAGGTATCTTGACGAAAAATTTATTAGTTGGCACATCCCCCCCTATGCGTGTGCTCTTAATCATTTAAAGCAATTTTAATTGATAAATCACTTTTCCGACAGCATGATACAACGATGGTTACTGACATTAATCTTACCGGTTCAGCGTGCAAACAATTCTTGGAAAAAAAGCCAATCGACCGGTAAAAGATAGTCTAAAACAGCACATTCCAACAATCGGAACCGCCCGCTGATTTTACCTGAGCCATCAGCGGGGGGTTAATCATTTTTAACGCGAACCGGGAAGTTATTATAAAAGCCGCGTTAAATGACCTCTCGCGGTCGATTATAGTCCTATAAAGTCGGGCGCTCGCCTTAGACCGAGCAAAAACAAGGCGTTTTGATGATTTAATTAATTAACATTATAGGAAAAATCTTATTACAAATTGTTCGTTTCTTTACCTCTTTTAATAATTGAATGAACTCACCCTTTCCGCGTTAAAGGGGAAACGTCCCGGCGCTCATCCTAACCTTGACTGATATAACCGCGCATTTTCTTCGTCGTAGCAAACAAATAACACTTTCATCGGCCATGCCTGTTGCGCCAGAAATTCTTTGACGACGGTAATGGCAATCTCCGCCGCCAGTTCCCTTGGAAAGCCATACACCCCGGTGCTGATATTGGGAAAAGCGATAGACGCCATCTGATCCCGGCAGGCAATGGCGAGACTGCTGAAGTTCGAACAGCGCGGGATTGCCTGACGGGCAGTCTTTTCTTTCATACCGATTGAGACCGCTTGCCGCGCAAGGCCGATCGAGTAAGTTTGCAAGCCAGATCCCAAAGCAGGCATTAACGGGCACTTTTTCGACAGACAAGTGTCTATGCTTACATGATAAGCAGTTTGACCCGGACAGGCAAAAGCTGTCATGGAAAGGGGGAATCCAATGCAAGATCAAATTGACCCAGCAATATCTCCCATTTACCATCCAACCCTGTTTCAGAGTTTTTTCCAGGGCGGGTTCGCGAGTTCCACCGAAGTCCGCGGCGATGGACGTCGTCTGGATCTTATTCAATCCAGCGGCCACGAAATGCTGGCAGCCAAAGACTACGCCCAATTGGCTGAACAAAATATCACTACCGTCCGGGATGGCTTGCGTTGGCACCAAATTGAGTCGGCGCCGGGCGAGTACGACTGGTCCGGTTTTCTGCCTATGCTGCATGCCGCCCAAACCCGGAAAATGCAGGTCATCTGGGATCTTTGCCATTATGGCTGGCCGGATCATCTTGATATCTGGCTGCCTGAGTTTGTGGAGCGCTTTGCGCGTTTTGCCGGCGCCGTGGCGACCAAAGTACGGGATGAAGGCATCATTAACCCCTGGTACATCCCCATAAACGCCATTTCCTACCTGGCGTGGGCCGGCGGCGATATGGCCCATATCCAGCCGATGGCCACGCAAAAAGGCAAGGAACTGAAGCAGCAATTAATTCGGGCGACGCTTGCCGCCATGGACGCTATCCGCGCCGTGGACGGCTCGGCGCGTTTCGTGCAGCCTGAACCGGTTGTGCATATCAATGCGCTGGATGAAGAGCCGGATCAAAACGCTGAAATCGATGCCTTGCGAATGGCGCAATATGAAGTCTGGGATATGCTCAGCGGCAAACTCAATCCCGAGCTAGGCGGCAATCCCGGGTATCTGGATATTATCGGCATCATTTACCGGCCGTCCCATCAGTGGTTCCATCAAGGTGAAATGACCGCCATCGACGACAGCCGCTATCGGCCCTTCGCCACCATCCTGCAAGAGGTTAATCAACGTTTCCGGCGACCGATACTAATTGCTGAAACCGGCGCTGAGCAAGATATGCGGGCACCCTGGCTCCGTTATGTATTTGAGCAAACGATTCTGGCAATGAAATCCTCCGTGGCGGTAGAAGGCATATGCCTTTATCCGGTGGCGGATTACCGCAATTGGAGCGGCGACAAGCATTTGGCGTTCGGCCTGCTGGGCATGCCGGATGTTAATGGCTGCCGTTCATTGTTTGAACCTGTGGCGCTGGAATTGCGCAGTCAGCAAATCCGGCTGAAAGTCATGCTGGAAAATAACCAACCTGACCAGCATGCAATGCCCGCCTGAAGTGAGTGACTGATTCGGCGACGTCGGCAGTCAGGAAGCGGCGACAGCGCGCCACCGCCATCACGGACGGCGATTCAGAGCGCATACGGCGTTAACAGACGCCGAAATCGCCATCCTCATGATATAAAGCGAGCTCAACGGCTGCAAACGGCTTGCTATCGACTTCGCCTGATCCCGGCGGGCCGCAAAATACCACATCATTTTCCACCTTGATCACGCTCATCACCTGTCCACCCCGGACAGGCTGCACTAAATCACCTTTTTCGAAAGCCATATTGTTTCCTCGCGCCTTAGCCCTATTGCCTATTTTATCAGGTTAGCCCATCGCCGCCAGGTTACCAGTGGCTCAAAGTCTACCCGAGCTCAGCGTTGGATGCGAAAACGTTCAAGGGTTTCACTATCCAGTTGATAATATTCTCCTTTAAGCTCGGCGCATAATTTGCTCATAAAGGTAATCAGATAATCGATGTTATATGCGGCCATCTGACGACCCATGTCGGTTTGCATCGTATCGGCGAGCGTCAATAATTTGGTTTGAAAATGATCAAATGTATAATGGATATCATCCAATGGCCGGTGAAGCGCCAAGGGATCCTCTGCATCGAACAAACTTCTGCCCAACTGGCCCGCCACATGAAACACCCTGGCCAAGCCAATGGCGCCGAGCGATTCCAGCCGATCGGCATCCTGAACGATTTTGGCTTCCAATGTTTCCGGCGCGATGCCGGCACTGAAACTGTGCGCGGCGATAGCGTGGGCGACCCCGGGATAGTTGGCCACAGGGAATTGGGGAAAATAGGCAGCCAGAATGCGCAAAGTTTCTTTTGCCGCCCGGGTTGAAGCCAGGTGACGCTCCGGATGGTTTTTCGGCAGATTTATCACATCGTGAAAATAGCACGCCGTCAGGACAGTCAGTTCATCAGCTAAAGTGAGATGCATAATCTTACGGGCGGTTTTCCAGACACGACTGAAATGGGCGAGATCATGAGCTTTATCATCCTGTGGAAAATGCTGTTCCAAATACGCTTTAAACCGAACTTCCCATTCCTCTATTTCCATCTTTACCTCACATTTGCGCTGCATTTCTTATAATAGTGGATTTATTGTTACATTTTACCAATTTGGCGCTTACCTGACTTTTCAGATCGAAAAGCTATCAGTGAGCGTTTTTATCATTCTATTAAGAATAATAAGCCATATTCACTAATGCGCGGCAAGTTTATTCGACACGAAAAGCCGCTTCAATCTGTCCCAAGCTTGCCCGCTCGGCCGATTCAAAAAGAAGATGTCCTCGGGCAGCCAGATATTGGCTTAAGGGACTGGCCGCAGAGGTCTTACGATGGTTGCAAAAAAATTGGCGGCTACGGCCATCTTGTATAAAATTAATACGGTTCTATCGGGGTTGTACCCAAGGTTACACATATTATTTCCCTCTTGGGCCGTTGAGCACATATAATGCCCATCCGGCCATCTTCGAGCCGGAATCAATAACCTAATTTCAGCCTGTGTGGCAATAACATTTGACAACTATGAAAATGAATATGCGTGCTATCTATACGGCGATTCTGGCCGTGGCTGCTTTCAGTCACTCCGCCTTTGCCGTGGTATACCCTCTGCCGGCCAACAATAGCCGACTGATAGGGCAAAATCTGGAAGTGGACGTTCCACCAGACAGTAAATTCCCGTTAGAGCATTTTGCCGCACAGTTCCAAATGGGCCTGAGCAATATGCTGGAAGCCAATCCTGGCGTCGACCCATATCTTCCCAAGCCCGGCAGTAAACTGATCGTCCCGCAACAATTGATTTTGCCCGATACACCGCGTGAAGGCATTGTGGTCAATAGCGCCGAAATGCGGTTGTATTACTATCCGAAAGGAAGCAATACCGTCGTTGTATTGCCAATCGGCATCGGTGAACTGGGCAAAGACACGCCAATGAACTGGCTGACCACCGTCCAGCGCAAGAAAGCCGGGCCGACCTGGACGCCAACCAAAGCCATGCACGCCGAGTATGAAGCTCGCGGCGAATCGCTGCCTGATGTCTTCCCGGCAGGTCCCGATAACCCGATGGGCTTGTACGCCATGTACGTTGGCCGCTTATTCGCCATACACGGCACCAATGCCAATTTTGGCATAGGTTTGCGCGTCAGCCATGGTTGCGTCCGTCTGCGCGCCAACGATATCAAATATCTGTTTGACCACGTTGCGGTCGGTACTCGCGTTCAGTTTATCGACGAACCGGTTAAGGCGGCCATTGAACCTGATGGCACCCGTTACCTCGAAGTCCATAACCCGCTGTCTTCCACCGAAGAACAATTCAGATCCAGCGAACCGGTGCCGATTTCTCTGACCCCGGCCGTCAGCAGAGTTCTGGTTGACCAGGTGGTTAATCAAGATCTGGTTAGTCAGGCAATGCAACAACGCACCGGCATACCGGTAAATATTACCGCGCCGTCAAACGCCCCGGTCAATACCGCGCAGAACCCGGCACAGTCAGCGCCGGCTCAGCCTCAGCCTGTCGCCGTGCCGAATGCACAGGCAGCCGCCGCGCCGACAGCAACGCAAAGCGCCAATTGATATAATTCGTTAAGCATAGGAAACATGGCAAGGAAGCCTGTTTCCAGCCTAAGCCTTGGTATGACGCAACAGGCTGAAAAAGGTTGCCGATCAGCATTACCGGTCAGTGCCGATCAGTATAGTAACCCCGCTGCCCCATAAAAGGGCAAGCAAACGTTCTTTTAACACTCATCCCGCCAGCAAAACTCCGCAGTGAGTTTCTCCCGTAAAACATCCGGTTAATTATCCCGCCGCATAGCCAAAGGTTCGGTTCTGACGCGCCAAGGGAAAAAAGACTTGTGGAAAATGGGTCAACAGGCAATATGGTTGCATGAAACTCAAGCTGAATAGAGTGATGCGCCTACCCTCTCTGACCGCTTTACGTACCTTTGAAGTGGCCGCGCGGTGTGCCAGCTTTACTGAAGCCGCCGAGGAATTGCACGTCACTTTGGGCGCGGTAAGCCGTCAAATCCGGTTTTTGGAAAATGAACTGGGGGTGACGTTATTTGATCGCACCGCGAACACGGTAGCCCTAAACGATAAGGGCAGTGAACTTTCCAGAGAAGTTTCACGCGCCTTCACTGCAATGGCCGCCGCCATTGAAAGAATCAGGTCAAACCCGCAGCAAACACTGACTTTGACTTGTACATTGGGTATTGCCAGTCATTGGCTGGCATCACGGCTGCCTGCTTTATTGGCGCAAGACAATACGCTTTCGGTGGTGGTTGACGCCAACGAGCAGGTTCGTAATCTGGACTCGGGCGAAGCGGACATCGCTATTCGATACTGTCCTATTGCAACCCCGCCGCCACACTCCCGGTTATTGCTGGAAGATGCCTTTTTACCGATCTCCAGCCCGACCTATCTACGACAATGGCCTTCGTTGCAACAACCTTCCGATATTCTTTCATTGCGGTTGGTCCATTCCCCCTGGAAAAGCAGGCAGGGATCCGGTATCGCCAGTTGGCAAGATTGGTTTGGCGCCTTTGATGTCAAACCGCGGCCAATCGCGCCGACCTTGGCGTTCAATAGCGTTGGACATGCCCTGCAAGATATTATCGATAATGGCGGAATAGTCTTGGGCAGTTTGGCCGTATGCAGCGACGCGCTGGCCGATGGCCGGGTCGTACCGGTATTTGGCGATCAATACCGGCTAGCGTCCGATTATGAATACCGCTTGATCTGGACCCCGGAAATTCTGGTTTCCCACCCTGCCCGACAATGGATTAATTCGTTATTGGCCGCGGCCAATCGCGACGCCGAATTTGACTTGTCCGGCCAGAGAGACCGGACATGAAACCGTAAGGCGGCGTGAGCGTTTTATCGGGACAGTACCTGTAATAACGTTTGGTTGAATCGCACCGGTTCCTCCATCTGCGGCGCATGGCCCAAGCCAGCGAACTCAATGAGTTCCCCATGCGGGATACGCCTGACAATCTCTTTGCCAAGACGATCATAATGGCCCAGTTTCGATTTCACCTCAGGCGAAGCAATATCGCTGCCAATGGCGGTGGTGTCGGCGGTGCCGATCAGCAAGGTCGTCGGCATCTGCAAATTCTGGAATTCGTAAACCACCGGCTGGGTAAAAATCATGTCATATAATAATGCAGAGTTCCAGGCCACCCGTTGATGCCCCGGCCCCTCGTTTAAACCCGCCAGCATATTCACCCAACGGTCATAGGCCGGTTTCCAGTGTCCGACATAATAAGTATGCAGCTCATATTGCCGAATAGCGTCAGCCGTCAACGTCAATTCGCGTTCATACCATTGATCGGGGGTGCGATAAGGAACGCCAAGAGCCTTCCAGTCTTCCAGGCCGATCGGGTTGACCAATACCAGTTTTTGCACCGCGGCGGGATACATTAACGCGTATCGCGTGGCCAGCATGCCGCCGGTGGAGTGGCCAACCACTATCGTCTTGCCGATGCCCAGATTGAGCAGCAGCGCGCGGGTATTGGTTGCCAACTGCTGAAAGCTATATTGATAATGCCCGGGCTTGGTCGATGTGCAAAACCCGATTTGGTCGGGCGCAATCACCCTATAGCCCCGGCCGCTCAATGCCTTGATGGAATCCTCCCAGGTGGCGGCGCAAAAATTCTTTCCGTGCATCAACACTACGGTTGTACCGTTAGCGACGCCTTGCGGCGCAACATCCATATAACCCATCGTCAACGATTCCCCCTGCGACTGGAAGGAAAAGTAATGCAAGGGGTAAGGATAAGTGAATCCCTGCAATTGGATACCATACTTTGGCGTTTGCTCTGCCGCCGATGGCGAAAGCGTTAAAAAACCAATAAATACCGCGATTAGACACTTAACAAAATCTGACATCATCTGTCCTTACGTATCGACTGGCCTGTCACCTTAAGGATAAATCCGGCAGGAATCAAACCCTTTTAGTGGCATGCGGCCGACAACCATAGCCTTGGCCGGGCTATCCTTCAACGGCAATGATCGGTATTATAAATATTAAATATAATAAAACAATCCATTGCAATCGAGGAATAAAAACACTTCAACAGTCAATAATCGGCAGGGAGCCGAGTCATGCCAACAATATTTTTTATCAATAACCAGCAGAACTCTATTATAACTTTTATCATATAAATTTTTCCACACCTCATAGCCATTACACGCCATAAAACAATTAACGCTAAAGCACAAATTAGCCATGTTATTTATATAATTAGATATTTGGCTTATCGAAAAGTCATCTCATTGATTCATTCATATTAATGATAATAAATAATCGGCAATGAGAGACGGCGGAGCCAAATGATAAAAATGATCATCGAAAAGACTTTCAACAATTTATTATTGTGGTTAAATAGCAACATCAATCACATCTCGGGTTATTTTTACTTTTAAATCGATCATGTACCAAATAGAGTGAATGAAACATAACAATGAATCACACTACCCCTATGGCCAAGTCATATCCCTAACGCGTTAGAATTCATTCTGACTATTGGAGCCAATGATGTTCGAAAAAAAAACACAATCTGAACCCACGCGGCGCACTTTCATGAAACAGGCTGCCGGGCTTTCAATCCTGGGCATCGCCGGCATGGTAAGCACCGGTATTCCCGCTCTCTCTTTTGCCGCGTCATTGACGAAACAAGAACGGGATAAACTGACGCCGGACCAGATTATTGCGGGCTTGAAAGCCGGCAATATCCGCTTTTATACCGGTAAACCGCACCAACATGACTATCTGGCTCAAAAACGCAGCAGTGCCGCAGGCCAATATCCATCAGCCGTTATTCTCAGTTGCATCGATTCCCGCGCGCCAGCGGAAATCGTCCTCGATACCGGCATTGGCGAGACATTCAACAGTCGTATTGCGGGCAATATCAGCAATGACGATATCCTCGGCAGCCTCGAATTTGCTTGCGCCGCCGCCGGCGCCAAAGTCATCCTGGTCATGGGACATACCGCTTGCGGCGCAGTAAAAGGCGCCATCGATAATGTTGAATTGGGCAACCTGACCGGCTTGCTGGATAAAATAAAACCCGCCATTGATAAAACGGAATATACCAAGGAAAGAACCGGCAAGAATGAGGAATTTGTCGATGCAGTGGCGAAAACCAACGTCAAACTCACCATGGATGACCTTAGAGGAAGTGAAATCCTCAGCAAACTGGAAAAGGACGGCAAGATAAAAATTGTCGGCGCAATGTATCACTTGGCGAACGGCAAAACGGAGTTTTTCTCATGATTTTGGTTTGCTTTTATTAAGTCATTACTATTTTTTATTGAATATATGACGGCATATTAATAGCCAATTTTTTGCAAGCACATTTAAGCTTATTGACTTAATACAAGCTTATTACTCTTTTGCGATAAAATGATCCCGTCGATATTTTCAGGCCATCCCGTAATGGATATATAAACAAACATGAAGGCTTCATTTCCCATTGACAATAACACGGGATTGAAATGAGAAGGCTATTTTGTCAGACATCAATCGCAGGGATTTTATAAAGGATGCCGGTGTATTGGCGGTAGGCGCCACCTTAGCCGCCAAGCTCTCCGGCGTGGCGATAGCCCAACCCCGCGCCTCTGGATTCGATATCAATAGCGCTTTCGCGGAATTCATGCGGGGCATTGGCGGCAGCCCCGCGGATGCCGGAGGCAAGGTTGTATTCACCGGACGGGATCCCATTGTTCGCAGTCATTTCCGTATTGCCACCTGTATGGCGATTCCCGCCATGGGAGCCGGCGTCAGCGCCGCCGCTACCTGGCGGGAACGCACGCAGCAAACGCAGGACCTCACCGTTGATCTGCGCGAGGCCTTGTACAATGTCAATCCGGTCATCACGCTGGTGATGCAGCAACGCATAGCAGCTGGCCAGATCCCGGCCGACGACGCCGTGGCGCGGAAGTGTTGCATGTCGCACGCGACCAATCCTTTGAACACGAAATTCTTATCACGGATGTCAACGTTGGCATGCGATCGACATTCCTCGACCTGCGCCAAAGTGCAGACCACGGCGCGCTTACGTCATTGCTGCCGAAAGCGGATGTATTTATCGAAAGTTTCAGCGGCAGATCCATCGAAAAGCTGGGTTTTGGCGCCGAGGAAGTCGCCGCAAAACGTCCGGGAAACATCTATCTCTCGCTGCGTTGCTATGGTTGGGAGGGACCTTGGCGCGATCGTGGCGGTTTCGATATGGAAGGAGTCAGCGTTTCCGGTTACACCATGACCGAAGGTGGCCATGGCAAGCCGGAATTTTCGCCAAGTTATGGAATGTCGGAAGGCGCCGCTGCCTTGCCCGCTTTTCCGCCGACGCTCGTATTGAACGACTATATCGCCGGCTATCTAGGCGCCGCCGGCATCATGGCCGCATTACGCCGCCGAGCCAAAGAGGGTGGTAGCTATCATGTCCGTGTCAGCTTAACGCGGGCCGCAATGTGGTATCAGAGTCTCGGCATTTTTGACCGAACCGATTTTGTCCCCGGGCCGCAACAAGCCATGGTACCCCCCGAAACCATTATCCGACAGACACCTTATGGCGAAATTCGCCGGTTGGCTCCTTTGGTGAAACTAGCCAAAACGCCGGGCCGCTGGCGTGAACCTTTGGTCATTGTCCGGGGCAGCGACAAGCCTGTATGGGAGTCTTGATTCCATGGGATATGAACTTGAAGTGAGGCAGTATTCTCACCCGGTGGTGACATCGCTGCCCGTGACGGCATTGACGTTATTGATCACTATGATGATCTATCCCGCGGCGGCTCAGGATCAACCGACTGCGTCGCCATCAACCCGCGTCGAAGACGCAATGTCCGATGGCGGTCCGCCTGACTATCCATTACTGCTCGACGGCACCCCCTCGTCATCGGGCGACCTGGAACAGGATAACGCCGGCAATCGCAGTTTGTTCAGACTGCCGACCATGATGGAACCCTGGTTTGCCTGGAAGCAATCTTTGCGTGAGGATTATGGGTTCTATTGTTCCAACGGCCGCCACTTACGGGCAATTCGATCTGGGAATTTCACAAGCTTACATTCATCAGAATTTTTTCGATAATCGCTTTCAGTACACCATTGGCAAGATATTCGCGCCTAATTTTATCGATGCCTATCCGTTTTTCGATGATAATCGCCAGTTTTTAAGCCAAGCGTTTTCCACCAGTCCAACCATCGCTTCGCCACTCCGAGGTTTTGGCGCTGTCGCGGCCTGGTATCCAACCGAAAGCGGCCTGTATATCAAACCGGGCGTATTCACTTTCCAAAGTAGTGATACCGGCAGCACCATCGACAATTTCATCAATACCAATGAACGTTTTTATATGTTGGAAACCGGATGGAGCGGTCTTGCGCGTAGCGGGGTGCCGATCCAGGCCCGGTCGGCGATGGACAGCGACAATAGGATGGTATCGCGAACCGCAGCAAGGGAATGACAGCCCTACCCCCCGTTCCTATGGCGTCGCCTTCAATGCCAACTAGATGTATGGCAGAAATATAATGTGGTTTACCCGTGCGGGCTGGTCGGACGGTTGGCACGCTGATCGCGCCGCCGCCATTGGCGCTGGCTGGCGTCCGACAGAAAATTACAATGATCTTTTTGGCATAGGACTTGGTTGGGCGCAACCTGCCAACAGCCTCTTGCGGGATCGGTATACCAGTGAGGTGTTTTATCGTTTCCAGATAACACCTAATCTGGCTTTAACGCCGGATTTACAATATATCGTGGACCCTTCATTCAACCCGAATCAAAACTCAATTTGGGTAGTGAGTCTACGAACGCGCATTACATTCTAAGGATAAATAACCCCGCTATTATGCCATCAGTTTCATAATGCTACCCGGCCAAGCGCCGGGCAATGCATTGGGTAAGCCAAAAAAAAGACATTGGGCAGCACTAAAAACAGTCAAGATGCTCGCAGATCAGCGGTTATCTTGGGCGGGATTTGCCTACCCGCTAACCTTGTTGTTTGAAATAGCTAAGCGTATGTTCATGCCATTGGATCAATGACATTAACTCCGTTGCATCTTGCTGATAAATATTAAGTTTCCAGCAAGGAACAGTACTTTTTTTCGAGCAGCATTTCAGTTCGATTTCATTTTGATGTTCCATATCGCCAAACGGAATGCATCTAAGCTCGTCGGCATGAGCACGCAACTGACATTGCATTCCGAGAAACTCTATATAAATAAATCCGGTAAAAAAAATGGTCACTTTGATTGTGATATCCGAATTACCCGGAAGGTTGTAAAACTTTTCTATTTTCACCAAGATCTTCCCATCAGAAATATCGTGGTATTTTATAAGGAAAACAGAAGAGAATGATGTCAGTTTACACTACGGGGAAGGTTAAAAATTGTTAGGAGTTATATCAATTTATCCAATTTATGTCAAAAAACAAAACAGGTATATTCTCAACGACGTCTTATATATTATAATTACTCAACTCTTCATTAAAAAACAACCTCGTTGCTTTTATACGCCTGTATTTTTCAGTTGAGAAAACAATTAAAAAATATAATGTCAGTCAGATAAGCACCTCATTTTTTATTAAACAGAAAGAAATTAATTATTTAACATATCTTAAACAATTCCATCAAGTTTCTAAAACGTTATATTTTCACATGGACTAAATTGTATGATAAATCTTGTTTATGTGATATCTATCACGTTTTGCGGCCATCTACAGATACTACTATGGTGACCTATATCACATTATGACTGTGGAGCAATGATGGAAAGCATGGTAAAAACCGATCAGCTATTACTGAGAATCTGTTGGTCATTGGCATTTGTTGGTGTTTTATTTTGTATAATTCTGGTTAAAATGTATTGGTAATGATTTTTTTGTAATTTTCGCTATTCTAATTATACTCTTACACCTCTGGTTCCTTTTGACAGTAGTATTGCTGAGCAAACACGTTTGCCGGCAATCCGACAGCGCACCACCTCTATGCGAAGGGAAATCGCAATAGCAATGCCGTTTCACATGACTCAATCCTGGCCTTTACCTTGCTAAACTTTACTCTTTCCTTTCAATTTCCTTACACAAACCCGCTGAAGCCAGTTCGTTAATTGCCGATAACATCAAGAAATATCGTTAAAGGAGTGTCATCATGTCTAATACTATTTCCAGTTCAATTCCATCATTCTCTTCGGGCAGTAGCAGTAGTAGCACTATAGCTTCTAAAATCAGCAGCATACAGAAACAAATCACGACGTTAACCAAGCAATTGCAAACAGTTTCGCAGTCTGGCGGTTCAGCGACGACACAGCAACAAGAGACGCAATCGATTGAGGCGCAACTCAACTCGCTTGAGGCTCAGCTAAGCGCGCTCGAACAAAAACAATCACAAGCCCAGCAAACGCAAAGTTCACAATCAACAAGCGCACAAGCCGCTTCAACGCAGCAATCAACAACGAATCAATCGACATCGTCATCTCAATCAACATCAACCACATCAACGCAATCGACGACTGCAAGCCAGTCAGCCACTGCAAGTCAGTCGGCTACTGCCAGTCAATCAGCTACTGCGACTCATCATACGCATCATGCGGGCAGGGGAAAAAATGATGACACTCAAACCACTGCCACGCAGTCAGATAATGACACGCAGTCAAGCAGCAATAACCAAATTGATGTCTATGTTTGAATTATGATCAAAAGGTTATTCCAACTCAATACCGGCAAAGCATCGCCGGCATTGATGGATATAATGGTCCGTCGCGGAAAAGGATAAAGACTTATCTTACTCTTTACTGCTTAATTTAAAGAAGGTTCTATTGGAATAAAGGAATCCGCATATTAAGCTGAAGATTGTGAATGATAATAAAGTGTATCGCCCTAATATATCCAATCTATCCGCCAGCAAACCAAACACAATACTCATTAAGCCCATTGCGCTCATATAGGGCCAATAGTGTTTAGCCGATGAATCATATTGATAGATGACATTAGTATTAATTAAAAATGACACTACCGCAGCGACACAAAAACCAGCAAAGTTTCCTATTGCTTGGCTATTGGTTAACCCATGGCGCAACAAAGCAAAGACCGACCAATGGATTAAGGTGTTGACCATGCTTACTGAGATGTAATGATAAAATAGTTTATTCATGTCAAAGTCAAAAACACTCTATTTTTTTTAGTGTATACCTTCACGAGCAAAAGTCTATAGTCACTAAACGCAACAACGGCATTTATGCCATCTTTTCCAGCAAAAACCGGAAAATGCATTATCTCGTAAAGGGACGCTCAGGCTACGAGCCTCGGCCAATACGGAAAAACCGGGCCGCCATCCTGCTCACTTTCTCTCCCGGCCAACCCAATCCTGCCTGCCATAAAATACCGACACTGTGTCCAACAGGAAGATCACAGGGTAGCGGCATTCACACTTCACAGCATCGTACGCCTACCGAGGTCAGATTGCGCCCGCACCTCTCAAATGTTGCCGATATCCGTTGCGCACGTAGTCTTCCGAACGATTTAACCAAACCGGCAGCGCTCAGGGCAATGGTTATTTTTGCCATTGATGCACTGATCCGATTAGCGGTATTGTGTTGCGTTATCGGGTCGATTAACCATGCCGATAAATCTGTCCCGTAAAGGATCGTCCAGCAGTGGATTCCATATCATCCCGACATCCCAATGCGTGTACGGCCCGGCCAACGGGATCATTTCTATGCCCTCGGGAGCGATATTGGCCGCGCTTTCAGGCACGATGGCAATGCCGACGCCGGCCGCGACCAAAGCCATCACGGTCTGGATATCCCGCGATTGCTGGACGATGGTGGGAAGGATATTGTTAAAACTTAAAAAACGGTTTATTTGCCGATACAATCCCGGCCCTTTTTCCGCCAACAACTGGATGAGCGGCTGGGAAGCAAGAAACTGATAATCCGGCGGGTCTGCCGTTTGTTCGGCCGTACACCATAGTGATTTATGTTTCACAGCCAGCGCCAATGATTCCGATGTGATCTTGCATCCTGTCAGCGGAGGGTCAACCGGAAGACGCATAAACGCCAATTGTAATTGACCGGAGAGCAGCAGAGCGGTTTGTTGCGAAGAGGAAATATCCTCCAGGCTAAGTGACACATCGGGGTACATTTGACGAAATCGGGCCACCAGCGCAGGCGCGATTTTGATGCCTGAAATGCCGAATCCGATTTTCAAATGACCTGTCGTGCCCTGCGCCACGTTACGGGCATATTGCCGCCATGTATCTGATAACGCCACTAATTCACGGGATTTTTCCAACAATTGCTCACCCGCGTGGGTTAGCCGCGCGCCCTGCCTTCCCCGGACAAAAAGCGTCATACCAAGATCATTTTCCAGCGATTTGATTTTTTTGGTCAGCGCGGGCTGAGTAATGAACAGACGTTCGGCCGCCATACGGTAGTTCCGTGTTTCCGCCAATATGACAAAAGCGCTGAGTAAATTTATATCCATTCCAACTGGTTATCAAAAGCAGAATTTTAGTGATTATATTTCAATCATTTTTTGATCTCTACTGTTCACAGACCTTATGAACGTTTTTGTGAGGCTTGTCTCATAGAGGTGATATGAGTCATCAATGGTTCAGTGCGGGGGAACATCATGCAAAAACAACATTTCATTTTTCTGCTGAAGGGTAAAGTCGTCACCCCTCAATCACTGGAAGACCCCGATGCGGGGGAAATCATTCGCGTGCTGCTGCTACAGCGTTTTTATCTGTCGCGTATTCATATCCAGGCCAAAAACAATCATGACGCGCTGGAAAAATTTCAGCAGATAACCGAAACCTATCCAGCCGAAATCAGCATGGACGTTATTGCGTGTTAATGTTGGGAGTAAATCTATATTTTTAAATATTTTATATCTATAGTACTCAATGATGTTCTTTACATCTAAAGATAGAAAGTATTTATTTTATACCATTTATTATTCGAAAATTATTGCTACCGGGGAAATGAGCGCAGGAATGTGGGAGACGACTCATCTCCCAAAATTATTTTAAAGAAAAATTAGCGTCTATAATAAATATCTTTATGAAACGGTTCGCTTAAAATAGATATCAGCCCCTTTAATACTGCTCTCATTCCTCTATGATGTTTCACTCGTCTAAAATACCGTTTTTGGTGGGTCTTTAACTGATATTTTCGATGAATCATTAAGTGTAGCGATAAAGAAAAATAACTTATAAACGAAAGAAAAATAACGGCAAATATTTCTATCTTCATTTTTATCTATGAATTTATTAGGTTTTTTAGTGCATGAATACCATACTTAATTTTAAACAATAGTGATATTTATTTTTTTGATCTATAGCGTATCAAAATATTACATGACAAACAAAATCGATCGATATAATCGAATATTTAAATTAAAGAAAAATCAAAGATCTAATCCATAATTAACAATAGAGTTACAACTCATCCAATGAATTATTAGCTGACCTTAAGTATAAAGCGCTGATTTTATATTTAAGGCCAGTAAAATAACGATTTTCTCAACGCGTCTCATTAAACCTATCGAACAACAGGCTCAATTATTGCGACATAACCAGCCGATTTTTGCCGCCGTGTTTGGCCGCATAACAGGCGATATCCGCTTTTCGCATCGCCACGGCAGCCGATTCAGTCTGCGCTGTCAGTTGCACCGCGCCGAAACTGGCGGTCAGGGAATAGCGTTTACCCTGCCAGCTAAACGGCAAATCGGCGATAGCCGCAATGACATCATTGATGATGGCTTGTGCCTGTTTTTTATCGCAATCGAATAACAAAATGGCAAACTCATCACCGCCCATGCGCGCCACTACATCGCTTTCGCGCACATTGTGCTGCATGGTTTGCGCCACCATGCGCAATACCATATCGCCGGCATCGTGACCCGCGCCATCATTGACTTCCTTGAAGTGATCGAGATCGGCATAACAAAGGACGTGCTGCCGTTTATCAGCCACTAACTGGACGAGAGCGTTGTTTAAACGCTCCTCCAATTGACGGCGGTTAATGAGCCCGGTAAGCATATCGTGATAGGCCTGATATTGGAGCTCTCGTTGCTCGTGGCGAACACGCGTCACATCCTGGAAGGTAATAACCGCGCCAGTTTGCATATCCTCATGATTTTTCATTGGCGAGGCCGAACAGCGGATCTCCTGCCGCTCACCCTGCTTCGATAGTAATTGGCTGCCTTCCGGCAGTAGGATATGGCGTCCTTCGATCAGGCATTGCTTAAAGGGCTGCAAGGTATTCTGGTCCTGCAACGGCGACCAAAGGATAAACACTTCTTCTATGGGCAGACCGCATGATTCTTGCTGGCTACGGCCGGTCATGGCTTCGGCTTTAGGGTTCATCAAGACCACGCGGCCTTCATTATCCAACGAGATAATCCCCTCCGGCATGGCGGAAATGATCATGTGCAGTTGTTCGCGCTCTTCGTAACGAGCCACTTCGCTGGCCCGAAGCGCGTCTTCCCGCTGCTTGCGTTCGCTCAAATCACGATCGATACGAGTGTAGCCGATAAGTTTGCCCTGGATATCATGCAAGGCGGCAATAACCGTCATAGCCCAATAGCGCGACATGTCCTTGCGAACCATCCAACCCTCGAATTCAACGCGGCCGGCAGCCTGGGCTTTTGATAATAATATTTCCGGCAAGCCGGCGGCGATATTTTCCGGCAGGAAAAATACACCAAAATGTTGACCGAGAATTTCATGCATGCCAAAGCCGTTATTACGCTCGGCCCCCTGATTCCAGGTACTGACACGGCCCCAGGAATCCAGCATATAAATGGCGTAGTCTTCCATGGTGTCGACCATCAGCCGGAAACGTTCTTCACTGATGCGCAACGCCTTTTCCCGCTGGCGGCGTTCAGTAAGATCACGCACAATTTTGGTGAAACCCATCGCTTTGCCGGTATCGTCGTGCAAAGGATTAATCGCGACGCTGGCCCAGAAACGCACGCCGTTCTTGCGTACGTGCCACCCCTCGCCCTGATAGCGACCATGTACGAGCGCGAGCGCCAGGGATTTTTCAGGCAGGCCCGCCGAAATATCTTCCGGAGTGAATAACAACGAGAAATGTTCACCGATAATCTCCTCGTGGGAATAGCCCTCCTGACGCTCACTGCCCTTATTCCAGGTCAGGATGCGGCCATCGGTATCAATAATATAAATACCATAATCTTCCACCTCGCTGATGATATGGCGGAACTGCTCCTCGCTTTTGCGCAAGGCATTTTCCTGCAGGCGTTTTTCGGTAAGATCACGGGTAACATGCGCGAACCCCAGCAGGGTACCGTCAGGATCGCGCAAGGCATTAAGCACGAAATCGCCCCAGAAATGTTTACCGCTTTTATGTACTCGCCAGCCCTGGGACTGATACGTTCCATAACGGCTGGCCTGCAGCAGCCCTAATTTTGGCAGATCGGCGGCAATATCCTCCGGCGAATAAAACAGTTCAAAAGACCGGCCGATTATTTCTTCGCCCTCGTAACCGGTATTGCGTTTAGCGCCGTCATTCCAGGTTAAAACATATCCATGCTGATCAACGATATAAATGGCATAATCTTCCACAGCCTCGATGAGCAGCCTGTAGATATGGTCGTCAAATATTGTCGGGGACGTGGACATGTTTTTTCCTTTATCGTAAGTTTCCCGACATTAAAACGTTTTTATTATGGAAAGCAATCTTAATTATTATGCTGGCGAGCAAAGCGCTACCTTTATCAAAGATATCACCCCTCCGGCCGAATGGCGTGGCTGTCCTTTCGCCGCAGGCTAATCGGGTTTAATCAATCCCCATTCACAAAGCGTCGCGACCACGTATCGCGCCCACGGCCAGTACGATGAAAATCAATACGCCCGTCGCCACCTGCTGCCAATAAAAGTTCCAGCCAATCAGCAATAGGCCGTTGGCGACAAAACTCAGCAACACCACGCCCAACAGCGTGCCGGGAACATTTGGCCGGCGCGAGGAAGAAAAAGTGGCGCCGATAAAGGTGGTGCCGATAGCGTTAAGCAGATAGGCGTTGCCCGATAGCGGTACCCAGGCTTTGACATTGGCGGCGAGAATCAGCCCCACCACTCCGGCGGTTAGCGCACTGAGCACAAACGCCGCGGCCGTCAGGCGCATAACCGGCATTCCTGAATAGTGCGCCACACTGGCCTGAACGCCCAGCACACTGAAAGCTCGGCCATGACGTGTGCGCTGCAACAGTTGGTGCAGCGCCGTCGCCAGCAGCAGTACATACCACAGCGGCAACGCAATCCCCAAGAGAGTCCCGTGACCGATGGCGGAAAATGCCGGCGGCAACACCTGGCTGAGCAGGTAGATGGGTTGACCGCCGTCGGAGGAGAGTTGCTGGATACTTTGCCCGATAAACAGCGTGCCCAGCGTGGCGAGAAACGGTTCGACGCCAAGCACCGCCACCAGGAACGCATTGAAAAGCCCGACCCCCAACGCGGTCAGCAATGCCGCGGCGATGGCCAGCGGCAAACCGGCATGATGCACAATCAACGTCACCAGCACCAGGCAGGCAAAGTCGATTGAAGTGCCGATAGAGAGATCTATCGCACCCAGCACCGCCACAATGGTGATGGCCAGAGAAGCGATAGCCAGCGGCGCGACATTATTGAGCATCACGCTTTTGATATTGGTGAGATTGGCAAATCCCGGCGCATACAAACTAAAGAAGAGCAATAGCGCCAAAAAGGTCGCCATCATGAGCCAGCGCAGCAGGTTGCCGTACTGTCTTTTTGCCGGCGTCGCTGGCGCGGTTATCTCAGACATGGATTTTTCTCCTCTGCTGACGGCGGCGAAGCTGTGCGGTAAGCGAGACGACCAGTAATATCAACGCGCCCTCCACGCCGTTGATCCAATAACTTGAGATAGCGATAAGCTGGAAACCGTTGGCGATTAAGCTAAGGAACAGTCCGCTTATCAGCGTGCCGCCGATAGTGGGCACCAGCCGGCGCGAGAACACGACGCCCAGCAGCGCGGCGGCAATCACCATAAGCAGGTTGTCATTGGAACCCGGCGAGCTGCCGCTCAGCACGGCCACCGATGCCAGGGCGGCAATACCGGCGCATAACCCGCATAGCACATAACTGAGGGCGACATAGCGGTAAACCGCCAGTCCCGCCGCCCGCGCGGCTAGCGAATGGCCCCCTACCGCCTGCAATCGCAGTCCGAAACGGGTGAAATGCGTCAAGACGATAAATACCAGCGCCACCAGCGCGAAGCCCCAGGAAAGCCAGGGAATAGTCAGCGGCCCCGCAGATATAAGCAGATCCAACAATGCGCCCGTCGCCGGCACCGGTGCATTTTGCGTGACGACCATCTCCAGACCGATGGCGATATTCATGGTGGTCAAGGTGGCCAGCAGCGGCATAATACGCAACCGGACCACTGCAACGGCATTGAGCAGGCCGAGCGCGGCGCCGGTCAGCAGCGCACCCAGCACCGCCGTGCCAAAAAAACACCCCTGCCGGAGCAAGATGGCATAAACAGCGGCGCACAAGCCCATATTGGCCGCAATGGAAAGATCGATGCCGCCGGTCAGCGAATGGACGCCGCCGCCCATCAGAACCAATGTCAGGCCAAAGGAGAGAATGCCGATGACAGCGGTTTGCTGCAAAACATTACCCACATTGCCCAAGGTCAGAAATAACGGCGAAAGTATGGCGAATATCGCCAGTACGGCAACAATAATCAGGATGGCTCCGCCTTGCATCCAATAGCGACCGGCGTGAGCGATAAAAGAGTGATGCTCCGCGCCGCCGATGGCGGGCGCATGTTGCGATATCTCTGTCATGTCATGGACACTCCAAGCGGCAATGGCTCGCGGGCCGGCGTTGGTTGATCGCCTGCGCCGGTTGCCCAGGCGAGGATTTCATGATGGTCGGCGGTGCGGGTATCAAGGGTTTTCACCAACTTCCCGCGAGCCAGCACCAGGATGCGATCGGTTATTGTCTGCAACTCCAGCAGGTCGGTGGAAAAAATAATGACCAACGCGCCATTGGCCGCCAAACGCGCCAACTCCAGATAAATTTCCGCCTTGGCGGCAATATCAACCCCTACCGTGGGTTCATCCAGCAAATAAAGCGCCGCGCCCGTGTTTAGCCATTTGGCCAATACCACTTTTTGCTGATTGCCGCCCGACAACTGACGTACCGGCGCTTCAATACCCGGTGAACGAATCTGTAACGCGTCGATGTTCTTTTTGACCAGTTCGCGTTCGCGCCGCCGGTCGATTATGCCACGTCTGGTCAACGCGCCCAGGATGGTCAGCACAATGTTCTCGCGGACGCTGAGATCAAGAGCGATACCGTTGACCCGACGATCTTCCGGCACAAAAGCGATGCCGCGCGCCACCGCGTCGCGGGGTGATCGGGGTAAAAAAGCGCGTCCATTCAGGGTTAAGGCGCCGGACAGATCGTTTTCAAGGCCGAATAGCGCGCGCAATAATGATTTACCGCCCGAACCGAGCAATCCGGTGATACCGATAATCTCGCCGCGGCGCGCGCTGAAAGAAACCCCTTGGAAACGGCCCGGAGCCGACAGATTACTTAACTGCAGCAGTGTCTCGCCCGCAGGTTGCGGTTGGCGCGCTACCCCTGCTTTCTGTTCCTGCCCGACCATCGCGGTGATCAGTTGCTGTACATGAATCTGGCTCACCTCATGTCGCGCCACATCGCGGCCGTCACGCAAAACCGTCACCTGTTGGCAGAGTTCGGTTATTTCATTGAGATAATGGGATACATACAGAATCGCCAGTCCACGCCGGCGTAATGCCTGAATGGCGGAAAATAGCGACATTGCCTCATGACTCGCGAGCGCCGCGGTAGGCTCGTCGAAAACCAGAATACGCGGCGAACGGCGTAATGCGCGGGTAATCTGTACCACCTGTTGCTCCGCAACGCTGAGTTCGGCAATCAGACGGTCCGGGTCGAGCGTCATGCCAAAATGCGTAAAAACAGCCTGCTGCGCCTCGCATCGCATCCTGCCGCGATGGAGCAGCGGCAGGCCGGTGAACCTTGGCTCATCCCCTAATAACAACGCTTCCGCCACGGTAAGCGTCGGCGCCAACAAGCGATCCTGATGGACAATTTCAATACCCAGCGCCCGGGCCGCCCGCGGCGAGCCGATAATCACCTTTTCGCCCGCCAGCCTCACCTCGCCTCCGTCCGCCGGGTAAATCCCGCCGAGTATGTTAATTAGCGTTGATTTGCCCGCGCCATTATGCCCAATGAGGCCATGAATGTTGCCGGCTTGCAGTGTCAGCGAGACGCCGCGCAGCGCCGGGACGCCGTCGAAAGCTTTGCTGACATTGTCCAGCGTCAGCAGCGGCGAATTACTTTCCATCGCCTTGGCCCAAGGTCTTTTGCACATCGGCCGCATTCTCTTTGGTTACCAGAATGGCCGGGACATAAGTGGCAGGCGGCAGCGACTGATCTCCCGCCAGATAGCGAGCGACATTCCGCACCGCGGTTTTACCGATTAAGTAAGGCTGCTGGGCGATAACCGCCGAGGCGCTGGATTTGGGGTCTTTTACCAGCGATACCACATCCGGGCTGCCATCCACCGCATAGGTTTTGATCTCACTGCGCCCGGCCGCGTCAACCGCCTGCGTCGCGCCGATTTGCGGTACATCCCAACCCGCCCAAATGGCCTGTACCGATCCTTTCGGGTATTTATTTAATAGTTGGCTAATTTGCCCATACGCATCCTGAACAGTATTCGGAATAACATCACGCAACTCGGGCTGGATAATTTTTATTTTTGGGTACCACTTAAGCACCGCGCGTAACTCATCATAACGAATGGCAACTACCGGAACGCCGTAAAATCCATTAAATACCAGAATATTCCCTTCACCATGTAAATCATTGACCAATTTTAACGCCAGTTGCTCGCCTATATAAAAATTATCGGAAGTCGTCACATTAATGCTGGATGGGCTGGCCGTATCAACGGTAAATAACGGAATATTGGCGGTTCGAATTCTTTTGAGCCAAGGTTCCAGTACCGACGCGGTGCCCAGCGTTTCAATAATGGCATCCGGTTTCTGCGCGATAAGCGTCTGGATTTGAGCGATTTGCTGCGCGTCCTTACGGCCGCCATCCAGTGCGATAGGCGTACCGCCCAAGCGTTTCACTTCGTCGATTTGCCCTTGATAGGCTTTGAGATCCCAGTAATGCTCGGTACCGGCGACGGTAATGCCGATACGTTTGCCTTTTAATGACGGAACATCATTGTTTGTTTGTTCCGCCAGCGAAGGCAAGGCAAACAGCATAACGATGGTTGCAAACATCGCCGCCAGTACGCGCCTGTATTTTTTCTTTTCCGCCATTTCCAAATAATAACTTTCTATTGCCACTTTTATTTCGCCCCTGAATATGTATTATAAAAAATGAGATTAACATAATGCTTTGCAAACACTCATGCCAATTTTAGCTAAGGATTTAGCAACTTTGGCAAATAGCATGACCAACATTTTAGCGCGTTAATAACCTCTCCGGGCATATTGTCTGGATAAGATATAGAATAAAAAGCCTTAAGTGAAAAATAATAACAGTATAAATACAGCGTGTTTCAGGAAAATCTAGGCGCTTTTGCTAATGGCCGTGGTAAAAATTTTTTCCAGTAAGGTCAATGCGCCACGATAACCGATATAGCTCTTATTCAACACCACTTCATACGAGGCCGGAAACCCCACCTCCACAATGTGGCCATTTAATTCTTTTGCCGTATCGCGTTCCCATGTGGTACCGAAAATAATTGGCGGCTTATGTCCAAAATCGACCGCGTGCAATGCTTTGCCCACCAGGTAGCCATCTTCAATAAATTCCACATCCGAACGCACATCATCGGCCAAGTGTTCGTACTCGGCGGCGATTTGCGCCCGGTAATGCAATGGAACATTGTCAGTGATGATTTGCTTGCCCGGGATCAGTCCCAATTGATTGACCAAAAATTTATTAAGCGCCAAATTATAAGTACTGTCGCCGACGACGGCATAAGACGCCGGCAATCCCCACCAATATTCGGCATAGAAATCGGTAAAAGACTCCAGATAATAATAATATTGCCGTTCTTCCTGTCGTATGAATTCTTCCGCTTTGTCTTTATTAACACCAGAGAATTCAACAACCTGCCGAATAAATGCCGCCGACTGACCAGCGCCGATCGGTAAAATGGGAATATGCAGGTAAGGCTGATGATACTTTTTCTCCAGATGTATCGCGGTTTGCAGTCCCAACCAAGGCGAAACCACCAGGTTAAATTGGGCGTTCGGAATGGCTTTCCATTCTTCCACGCCGGCGGAACCGTTGCCGAACAAAATATTGACCTGAAATCCGGCCCCGTGCAGAATACGCTTTAATTCTTGTAAGTCACCGCGCCAAAACGTATTTTGAAAAGGCAATTCTGACCATATATTGATAAGCCCCTTGATTTTTTTATCTTTATCCACGGCATATTTGTCAACATATTGGTCGATAATGGCCTCGGTGACGATTTCATGCCCGATAAAATTATTACCCTTAAATCCGCCAGTCTCGGCATAAACAATTGGTACACCTTGATCCTGGAATTTGCCGACCACCGACGCGACATCGTCGCCCACGATTTCACCGATACAGCCATTGAGCACCACAAACAGATCGCCTTCCATAATCTTCAGGGTGGCTTTAATAAGATTATTCAGACGCTCGGCTCCGCCGAAGATCACCTCGTTTTCCCGCAAGTTGGTACTTGGCGCCACTGCGCCGCCGGCATAACCGCCGCCCTGGAAACCGTTGTAGAAACTCAGGGCCATATACTGTTTATCCACGCATCCCGGGCCGCAATGGGCAATCGGAATAGCACCCGGAATCGCTTCCACCGAATGCATGGCGCCCAGCGCGCAGCCATAGCGTACCTGACTAATTGAATTTGTCTGCTCGCATACAATATCCACCATCACTACATTCCTCTAGTCGTCTATTAATTCCGGATGCCGCGCCAATACGTAAGGATCTTTTTGATCCAACCACCACTTTTTATAGGGAAGCTTGACATGTTTTTTAATATCATCATGAAACTTCTTGTGCGCCAGAATATCGAGGATGGATTCACCCAGATTAATGATCCCTTGATAGCCGATGGCGATATGCTCATCCCCCAGCGGGGCCGCCGGAATACCCAAACGCGAGGCTAATGGCGCCAATCCGTTATGCCGGATCAACAGGAAATCCGGTTTTACCTGTTGCAAAAAACCATAGAGCTGATACTGCTGGCGGTTACTGACCTGGAAATGCTGTACATCGCCATAGTTCTCAGTTAAATGTCCCAATGAATCTTCCCGGACATCTCCGCTGTCATAGACGGGGTCATGATGGAAGACCAATGACCCATCGACACTGACGCCCAATTCCCGTAAAACCTGAATCAGCGCATGCGAATAAGCGGAACCGGTCGCCACATACCCTTTGATGCCTTTGAGTTTTTCTTTTAATTCCGCTATACGCGGCGCGACGCGCGCATGTTCCGATGCAATATATTTTTCAGCCAGTTCTTCTCGATGCGTCACCTTGCCGATTTCCCGAAGCCAGGCATCGGTGCCGACAAAACCATAAGGCATAGGCGCCTTGATTTCCGGTACGCCGAAATGTTGCTCCAGCGCCGCGGCCATATAGGAAGACAGCGTATAGCAAAAACCCACCGTGGCGGCGGCGGATGATAATTGCGCTAAATCGTCAACCGAAGCTAAATCAATGACATAATTGACACGCAGATTGAGATTAGCCAGCATTGGCGTAAAAACATCCGATCCCCAAAGATTGATGACGTTAATCAAGTCTTCCTGCTTTTGCGGGTGACGGCTCACTATCTGGCGCAAAATGCCATGTTGCACCGCATCAAACCCGGTACTCCAGTGCTTGGAACGAAAACCCTCGCACGCCAGCGGTATCACCGGGATGCCGTATTGCTCTTCCTTTTCTTTGGCGACGCTTTCCATATCCTCGCCAATAATGCCCGTGGCGCAGGAAGAGGATAGGAACACGGCTTTAGGCTGATAGCGCGCCACCGCGTCGTCTATTGACTGACGCAGTTTATCCGACGCGCCGAACACCAAATCATTTTCCAACAGATTGGTGGTGATACAGTGAATGTTTTCCACCTTGTGCCCGCGCATGGCCAGCCCATTGCGGTAGATAGAATTATAGGGAACCTGACCCGCTCCGCAGCCGATAGGCGCATGCTGGATAAGCACCGCATCGCGCACGTGTCCTGCCTGGCATTCGACCATTTGCTCGCTGCACACCGAACCCTGGGTAAACGGCCCTTCTAATTCGCATAATTGGCAACCGCCTTTGCCCGGTCCGCCGCCGCACCCTCTCGCCTCGAAATTGGATTGTTTATGCAGCTCACTCGCGGTTCCCGACCAAGCAATAATGGTTCCCAACCGCTGCTCGCGATTTTCTACTTCAGCAATGTCTAAATTAATCTTCTTGGGCATACCGAGTCCTCGCTTGAATTCTCTTTTCTAAAAGTTATACCCTAAATATAAACGAACAGTCCTTGGTCGCGTCAGTCGGTCGCGGTAGAGTTACCAACGCTAATCTTCCGCCAATGCGGCGATTAGCCCAAATTCTTTGAAAATCTCTTCCAAACGATCTTGCGTCATAGGCGTTGGAATAGAGAATCTTGTATTGGCTTCTATTTTTTTCGCCAACCCTCTATATTCATTGGCTTGAGCGGTATCAGGTCGATATTCGATAACCGTCTTACGATTGATCTCAGCCCGCTGCACAATGTTGTCACGCGGCACAAAATAAATAAGATACGTATTGAGTTCTTCGGCAAAAGCCTTGAGCAATTCAATTTCCCCGTCTACTTGGCGGCTATTACAAATAATACCACCCAACCTTACTTCGCCTTTTTTGGCATATTTTTCGATTCCTTTGGCGATGTTATTGGCCGCATAAAGCGACATCATTTCCCCGCTAGCGACAATATAAATTTCCTTGGCTTTTCCCTCCCGAATAGGCATAGCGAAGCCACCGCAGACCACGTCGCCCAACACATCGTAAAAGACATAGTCCAAATCTTCCGTATATGCCCCCAGCCGCTCCAACAACCCGATCGATGTGATAATGCCGCGCCCGGCGCATCCGACACCCGGCTCCGGACCGCCGGATTCCACGCACCGCGTACCCTGGAAGCCTTTCTTCATAATGCGCTCCAGTTCTACGACCCCGCCGCCGATTTCACGCAAGGTATCCAATACCGTTTTTTGCGCTTGCCCTCCCAGCAAAAGGCGAGTGGAATCAGCCTTGGGATCGCAACCGACGACCAAAACCTGCTTGCCGAGTTCAGCCAGACCCGCAGTAAGGTTTTGCGTGGTCGTCGATTTGCCGATACCCCCTTTGCCATAAATCGCAATCTGTCTTAAGGTGTGTTCCGCCATATCTGAATTCCCCTGTTGAAGATATCCTTCAGTTGCAAATAATCGCGTCTGAGATATCGTTATCTTTCTAGAAACGATAAAAAATAAGAATCATTAATCAAACATAAGCGACAATGACTCCCGCTGCCGTTATCCTCCCGCTTATTGGCGATAGCGGTTTTAATTGGGAACATTCGCAATCTGGATAAAGGCTATCCTGGACGGGGAATCTCAAATCGCCAAGCGAACTGCAAACCGTAAAGGAAGGCCCGTCAATATCCGTATCATCAAAGAGCGATAACTCTAAAGAATTTTCACAAGCAAACAAACCAAGCAATCTGCATATTCTTATGTAAAATATACCAATGGGCATTTATGCCATCGGATAATATTTTTTTAGAGTCCTTTCGAGAATCAAAAACATCACACGAAGAAGCATTGTCGTAAAAATTTCAATATAAATTCAACACGAAGTTCCGCAGATGATAAATTATATCATTCTTGATTTCATTGCGATTACGGTAAAAGGACACACTCAAAAATACATAGTACGAATTTAACAATCCATAGCCCTTTTAGTCAGTTAACAAACTATCCCGCCTATGTTTCTCTGATGTTCTCTTTTTCCAACTTAACTGCGACTATTCTATGGCAACCTTAAAATTTGAAACCTTGCAACTTCATGCCGGTCAAGAACCTGATCCCACCACCGGCTCGCGCGCGGTACCTATTTATCAAACGACCTCTTATGCGTTCGAGAACGCTCAGCAGGGCGCGGATCGCTTTGCCTTAAAGGAATTCGGCAATATCTATACCCGGATACAAAATCCCACCACCGATGTGTTTGAAAAGCGCATCGCCGCCCTGGAAGGCGGAGTAGCCGGACTAGCGGTGGCCTCGGGCCAGGCCGCGCAATTTATTGCCTTAAATAATATCCTTCAGGTCGGCGATAATTTTGTCACCTCGCCTTCATTGTATGGCGGTACCTGGGCACAGTTCCATCTTTCCTTTAAGCGGCTGGGGGTGGATGCCCGCTTTGCCAAAGATGACAATGTTGAGAGTTTTGAAAGTCTGATCGATGAAAACACCAAGGCGCTTTACCTTGAAACCATCGGTAATCCACGTCTGGGTTTCCCTGATTTCGACCGTTTCGGCGAGTTGGCGGAAAAATACAACCTGCCCCTGGTGGTGGATAATACCTTCGCCGCCGGTGGTTACCTGTTTCGTCCATTGGAACATGGCGCGCATGTGGTGGTGGAATCCGCCACCAAATGGATTGGCGGTCACGGCAACAGCATCGGCGGCGCGATAATCGATGGCGGCAACTATCCGTGGGGTAATGGTAAGTTCCCGCAATTCTCCACGCCGTCGGAGGCTTATCACGGTCTGGTCTATAACGATGTCTTCGGCCCAGGCAGTCAATTTGGCAATATTCAGTTTATTATTCGCGCCCGTGTCGAAGGCTTGCGCGATTTTGGCCCTGCCCTGTCGCCTTTTAACGCTTTCCTGTTGTTGCAAGGGCTTGAAACGCTTTCTCTGCGGGTGGAACGTCATGTGGATAACGCATTGGAACTGGCTCGCTGGTTGGAAAAACACCCTGAAGTGACCAGCGTCAATTACCCAGGATTACCGTCCAGTCCGGCCTACGATACCGCCCATAAATACCTGAAAAAGGGCTTTGGCGGTGTGCTGTCGATTGAAATCCGCGGCGGCAAAGAACGTGCCAGCCGGTTTATCAACCATTTGCAGTTGATTAGCCATCTGGCCAATGTCGGCGATGCCAAGACCCTGATTATCCAGCCGTCGGCCACCACGCATCAACAATTAAGCGACGCACAGCAATTATCCGCTGGCGTAACGCCGGCCGGCCTGCGTATCTCGGTCGGCATAGAGCATATTGATGATCTGAAGGCGGATATCGAACAGGCATTCAAGGCCAGTAAATAGCCCGGCTATCCCTATGACATTGCAACATTTTCACTCCGCCACACCCTTTATCCTGGAGAACGGCTCCGTTCTTCAGGGTATCGATATCGCTTTTCATACCTATGGCGCGCTGAATGCCGATAAATCCAATGTGGTGTGGGTTTGCCACGCCCTGACGGGCAGTTCGGATGTGATTGCCTGGTGGCCCGGTCTGGTTGGCGAGGGAAAATGCTTCGACCCCAGCCGTTGGTTCATTGTTTGCGCCAATGTGCCTGGCTCGCCTTATGGCTCAACCAGTCCACAGAGTCTCAACCCGGCCACCCATCAGCCTTATCTTCAGGATTTCCCGACCGTCACCATCCGGGATATGGTCGTCGCGCACAGCCTGCTCGCCGACGCGCTCGGGATAGCGAGCATCGCTTTACTGATTGGCGGTTCAATGGGCGGACAGCAGGCGTTGGAATGGGCCATCCATGAGCCGCGGCGCATTGAACAACTGGTGCTGTTGGCCACCAATGCCGTCTGCTCGCCCTGGGGAATCGCCTTCAATGAAAGCCAGCGATTGGCGTTATTGGCCGATAAAACCTTTGACGGCGTCGACCCCAACGGCGGCATGGCCGGACTGAAGGCGGCCCGAAGCATCGCCTTGTTATCTTATCGTTGTTTCGATACCTATCTGCGCACTCAGTCGGAAAGCGACCGGCATAAACGGGATCGTTTTCTGGCCGCCGCCTATCAACGCCATCAAGGTGAAAAATTCATCCGCAGATTCAATGCCTATTGTTATTGGTGTCTGCTCAATGCGCTGGATAGCCATAACATCGGCCGTCAGCGAGACAAACCGGAAGTTATGCTGGCTCAAATAAAAGCCAGAACGCTGGTCGTCGGCATTACCTCCGATTTGTTGTTTCCGGTCAGGGAACAACAATATTTGTCGCGATATATCAAAAATGCGCAATATGCGGAAATAAATTCACTCTATGGCCATGATGGTTTTCTGACCGAAGGGCGTGAATTGGAAAAACTTTTGTTCCAATTTTTAAATAAAGAAAAGCTCAAACCGGAAAAGAAACTGCTGTTTTTAACCAGGCGTGGATAATTTCAAGAAAGTTAACGAATTGCCCCTAAACTGGCTTGCGCCTGCCAGATTGTTCGAATTTCCGGTCATAGCAGGAGAAACACAATGAATCATCTCGCCACTGCCGATCACGTTTCGCGATCTTTCGGTTTAGCCCAGCAATCCGCCGCGCTGCATAAAATCAGCGTGGCGCTGAGCCGCTCGTTGGGGATGGAGCAAACCCTACAGTCCATACTCCGGATATTGCATGAGCATGCCTATATGCAAAACGGCATGGTGAGTCTGTTTGTCCAAAGCCGCTGCGCATTATGTATTGCCGCCTTAAACGGCGCCGATGCTGAAATGATGAAAAGAAGCAAAACTGTACGCTATCGCATCGGTGAAGGTATTCTGGGCGCGGTAATGAGCCAGCAACGCTCGCTGGTCTTGCCGCGTATTTCGGATGATCCGCGTTTTCTCGACCGGCTTAATCTTTATGACTACAGTCTGCCGTTTATCTGCGTGCCGATTCCCGGTCCAAACGGTGTTCCACTTGGCGTCTTGTGCGCCCAACCGATGGAATTGCATGAAGATCAATTGCCGGCCAGCACCCGTTTTTTGGAAATTGCCGCGAATTTAATCTGCCAGACCGTCCGGCTGACCGGCGACGCTGATGTCGAACGCCTTATCCCGGAACAATCGAGGGATACGCTGCGGCGTGCGGCGAATCCCCGATGCGGCTGTGCCGATATGGTAGGCAGCAGTCCATCGATGCGGCGAATTTTCGATGCTATCCGTCAGGTCGCCCAATGGGATACCACAGTGCTGGTGCGTGGCGAGAGCGGTACCGGTAAAGAGCTTATCGCCAACGCGATTCATTATAATTCACCGCGCTCGCTCGCCCCTTTTGTCAAATTCAATTGCGTGGCATTGCCGGACGCGCTATTGGAAAGCGAACTGTTCGGCCACGAGAAAGGCGCCTATACCGGTGCGATACGCCAGCATAAGGGACGATTCGAGCTGGCTGACGGCGGCACCCTTTTTTTGGATGAAATCGGTGAAAGCAGCGCCGCTTTCCAGGCAAAATTGCTGCGGATTTTGCAAGAAGGCGAAATGGAACGCGTGGGCGGCGAAACGACCATTAAAGTCAACGTACGTATCATCGCCGCGACCAACCGTAATCTTGAAGCCTTGGTGAACGCAGGCCATTTCCGCGAAGATCTGTACTATCGGCTCAATGTGATGCCGATTACACTGCCGCCATTGCGCAAACGACATGAGGATATTGTCGAGCTGGCGCAATTTCTCATCCACAAACTGGCGGCAAGACAAGGGCGTGAGCTGCACATCAGCGATGGAGCGCTGCATTTATTGCAAAGCTACAGTTGGCCCGGCAATGTCCGCGAGTTGGAGAATTGCCTCGAACGCGCGTCAGTGATGTCGAAGGATGGACTGATTGATCGCGATATTATTTTGTTCAATCACCGGGAACCCCAACATCAATTGGCTCAGACACCGCCGCGTCACTTGGCACGGTCAGCACCTCAGGATCTTCCCGGCGATGATGACTTACATCCCATGGATAGCCGGCAGCAACTGATCGCCGCACTGGAAAAGTCCGGGTGGGTGCAGGCGAAAGCCGCCCGTATGCTTGGCATGACGCCGCGCCAGGTGGCTTACCGTATTCAGATTTTGAATATCAACATGCGCCGGGAGTAACACCGGTTGCATGTCGCCGCAACGTTGCTGATAAAACATGGAGGCAATTCCGCTATCCGTGCGCTATTTAGTCGTTATACCCTAAATAGGGTTTCCATTATTCCGAAAAAACACCTCTTGCTTTGAGTTTTTTTCTGTTCTATGACATAGTCACAGAATAGAAAGGTCTGATTTTTTTGGCATTTGATTCACGTGATGTTAGGAATACAAGGCGGTTGATGTTTTACCAAAATAAAGAGGGACATTAAGGGTTTATTATGAGCTACATATCAACACAAGTCGCTTTGGATATGAACAGGGATGGCACAATAAATATCAATGATTTTATTTTACTCATAAAATGGTTTATTTGTTTTCCCGGCAATTTTCTGTTTGAATGGATAGCTAAAAACCTTCCCTCCATAGCCATTTTTTTTGGGATCCACGCGACGAATTATGACCATAGCAGCCTTTATGGAAGAATGGCCTGGGTGGTTTCTTTTATTATATGGTTCGGATCCTATATAGCAATAATAAGTTTTCTTGATCATATCAAGAAATAAAGATACTGCGTATATTTTAATCATAATGTCGCTTCTGTGCGTCTCCTCGTTTGATTATTGTGTCAGAATAAAGAAAGTTGAATGTTCGCCGAGATCATGTTGAAGAGAGAGATTTACTAACATTTTTTACATTATCAATACACAATCTTATTTATTTCATATCAAATCGATAGTGCAACATGAGGTATTCTATAAAAAATCAATATTAATCAATATGTTACACTGCATCTTCAACACCAATCACAGATTTACGTTTTAAAGCCTCTATATTTACAGTAAAAGTAATTTTTAATTTTCATTCAATTTAAGATAATAGATTTAAATATTAAACGAGATAGTCAACGTATTATGCTGAAAATTAACCTCTCCGTGCATAGAAAAGCCCTATCTTTATTTTCGGAATATTCGGCAATGGTAAAGGTTTCCGCTTTAGTGAAAAAATCCGCGCATAGGTATCCATTTCAACTGGAAAAACAGGGTTTTTGACGGTTTTTTTGCCGTGCCGAGAAGGGGATATTTTATCCTCATCAAATCTTGGATTTCCCGATCACCTTTGGCTGTAAGTATCCCATGAAAACCCGCGCTCAAAAAAAAGTCCAATGCCGTAATGTCATACTGCTATTAGCTGTGGTGTTGATGATAATAAGCCTCACTTATTACTTTCACCCTCTGCGTTCGCCCACGGCAATGGGTCCCACTCGCGGCGGCCCTGACGGACCGGGCATGAGCGGACCTATCCCGGTTCATAGCGGTATGGCCAAGCAAGCGGATGTCCCGGTATATCTTTCCGCATTGGGCACCGTAATTGCCAACGCCACGGTAACCGTTACCAGTCGGGTGGACGGACAATTGATGACTATTTATTTCACCGAAGGGCAATCGGTGACGAAAGGTCAACTTTTAGCCCAAATTGATCCGCGCAGCTATCAGGCCACACTGGAGCAATACCAGGGGAATTTGGCCCAGAACCAAGCATTATTGAAAAGCGCCCAGTTAACGCTGGCCCGGTATAAAACGCTTTTTGCGTTGAAATCCTTATCTCGCCAGAGTTTGGACGAACAAACCGCCGCGGTAGGTCAGTACCTGGGCACCATCAAAAGCGATCAGGCGCAAATCGATGCCGCCAAGCTGGACCTGGAATATGCCCGCATCGTCGCGCCGATATCCGGACGGGCTGGACTACGCCTGGTCGATGCCGGCAATATGGTACACAGCACCGATACCACCGGCATCGTCACCATTACCCAAACCCAGCCTATCGCGGCGACCTTCAGCGTACCCCAGGCGAATGTGCCGAGTTTACTGAAGGCGCTGCATCAGGGCCACGGACTGCCTGCAACCGCCATAGATCAAGATGGCGCGACGGTCCTGGCACAAGGCAAGCTGAACTTTATCAGTAATGCCATCGACAGCGACACCGGCAGTATCAAGCTAAAGGCGATTTTCGATAACCGGGATGAACGGCTTTATCCCAATCAGTTTGTCAACATCCGTTTGCAAACCGGTACGCTGACACAAGCGACCGTCGTCCCGTCCCAGGCGTTGCAATTGAGCAGTGACGGAGATTTTGTTTATATCATCAAGCCGGGCAATACCGTTGTCCGGCAAGCGGTGAAAACCGGACCCGCCTTTGGCAATGACCTGCAGGCCATTATTTCCGGCGTGACGCCGGGGGATCAGGTTGTCACCGAAGGGATCGATCGCCTGAATAACGGCAGTAAAGTCCAGGTGATGAATGGCGCGCATAACGGCACCGGCATCCAGTCGCCGGCAGATAACCCCGCCCATGGCATGGCGGCGCAATGAATCCGTCCAGATTATTCATCCAGCGTCCCGTCGCTACCCTACTGCTCATGATTGGCGTATTGATCGCAGGCCTTTTCGCCTATCGGCTGCTCCCGACCTCCGCGTTGCCTCAGGTGGATTATCCGACCATACAGGTCGCTACGCTCTATCCGGGCGCCAGCCCGGATGTAATGGCCTCGTCGGTGACCGCTCCGCTGGAACGGCAACTGGGACAGATGGCCGGATTAAGTCAGATGTACTCCACCAGTTCTGGCGGCGCATCGGTCATCACCCTGAAATTCTCGCTGGATTTATCCCTGGATGTGGCGGAACAGGAAGTTCAGGCCGCGATTAACGCCGCCAATAGTCTTCTGCCGGACGATCTGCCTAATCCGCCAACCTATAAAAAGGTGAATCCGGCGGATACCGCGGTAATGACCCTGGCGGCGGCGTCCGATACGCTGCCTTTAACCAAGGTGCAGGATCTGGTCAATACCCGGCTAGCGTTAAAGCTGTCGCAAATCTCCGGCGTCGGTATGGTGACGCTGGCCGGCGGACATCAACCGGCTATACGCATCCGCGTGGACCCTCGCGCCCTGGCGGCGCACAATTTGAGCCTGGAAGATGTCAATACCCTCATCGGCAATAGCAACGTTAATGGCGCAAAAGGGGGATTCGACGGTACGTACCATTCCGTAACCATCGATGCCAATGATCAACTCCGTACCGCAGCGCAGTACGGGAATCTGATCATCGCCTATCAGAACGGCGCCGCGCTGCGTCTGCGCGATATAGCGCAAATCGACGAGGCGGCAGAGAATGTTTATCAATCCGCTTGGGCGAATCGGCAACCGGCCATCATCATTAGCGTTCAACGCCAACCCGGCGCCAATGTGATTGCCGTGGTGGATAGCATCAAGGCGCAGTTGCCGTCGCTGCAAGCCGCTTTGCCCGATGGCGTCAAGATCAGTGTCTTATCGGATCGAACTCAGACGATCCGGGCCTCCATCAGCGACGTACAGTTCGAATTGCTGCTGTCAATCGCGCTGGTGGTGATGGTCACCTTCCTGTTTTTACGTAATCTTGCCGCCACCCTGATCCCTAGTATCGCCGTACCGCTATCGCTGGTTGGCACGTTTGGTGTGATGTATTTGGCGGGATTTAGTCTGAATAATCTGTCTTTGATGGCCTTGACCATTGCCACCGGATTTGTCATTGATGATGCGATCGTGGTGGTGGAGAATATCACACGCCGGCTTGAGAACGGTGAAGCGCCAATGCAGGCCGCCCTCAATGGTTCCAAGCAAATTGGTTTTACCATTATTTCGCTGACATTCTCGTTGATCGCGGTGCTGATCCCTCTGCTGTTTATGGGGGATGTGGTGGGCCGCCTATTCCGTGAATTCGCTATTACGCTGGCGGTATCGATCCTGGTGTCCATGGTGGTTTCATTAACGTTGACGCCGATGTTGTGTGGTTACCTATTGCGCCATATTCCTCCCGAGAGGCAAAACCGATTCAATCGTAAAGGCGGAGAACTGTTTGATCGATTAATCGCCGGTTACGATCGTTTACTGGCTATCGTGCTCGACCATCAGCGCATCACATTGCTGGTTGCCCTGGGAACATTATTGTTTACCGCATTACTTTACGTGATCGTGCCGAAAGGTTTTTTTCCGACGGAAGATACCGGGTTGCTGCAAGGCGTCGCCATTGCCTCGCAAGACGTGTCTTTTAACGAGATGGCGGCGCGTCAAGCGCGTCTGGCGGAGGTTATTTTGCAAAATCCGTCGGTGGAAAGCCTGTCGTCCACCATCGGCGTCGACGGCAATAATACCAGTCTCAATAGCGGGCGATTGCAAATCAATTTAAAACCGTTCGCCGAACGCAGTCTGCGGGCCGCCGACATCATGCAACAACTGAAGCTGGCCACGCAACATATCCCCGGGATTCGGCTTTATCTACAATCGGCCCAAGATTTGACGGTCAATGATCAGATAACACCCAGTCAGTATCAATTTACCCTGGATGATCCGGAAAGCGAAAATCTGACCGTCTGGACGCCGAAACTGACGGCGGAGTTGCAACGGCAACCTGAATTCAGCAATGTGGTCAATAACTTGCAAAATCAGGGCCAGGTGGCCTATGTGGACCTCAATCGTGACGCGGCAGCGCGTTTCGGCATTACCGCCGCCGATGTGGATACCGCGTTATATAACGCTTTCGGGCAACGGCTGGTATCGACTATATTTACTCAGGCCAATCAATATCGCGTGGTACTGGAAGTCGAAGGGAAATACCAGTTATCCCCGGCGTCGCTTGATGATATTTATCTGGCCACCAGCCAGACCAGCAACGCAACCAGTACCACCAGTAGTTCAAGTAATTCCACCAGCAGCGACGCCACAAGCAGCGGTTCCAGCAGATCAATCACGTCCACATCATCCTCCACCGGCGGGATGGTGAAGCTCACGGCCATCGCTCGTATTCAACAACGCACCGGCGCTCTGCTCAATGCAAGGCTGAACCAGTTCCCGGCGGTAACGTTCTCGTTTAACCTGCGGGACGGCTATTCGCTGACAGACGCCCAGCGGGTCATTGCCCGCGTCCGCGGTCAACTGCACATGCCCGCCAGCACCACATTGCGCTATCAGGGCGAAGCCTCGGCGTTTCAAAGCGCCGCCGATAATACTTTATGGCTGATTCTAGCGGCTTTGCTGGCGATGTATGTGGTACTGGGGATGCTTTACGAGAGTTTCATACACCCGGTCACCATTTTATCAACCTTGCCCTCGGCGGCGGTGGGCGCCCTGTTGACATTACTTTTTACCGGCACCGAATTCAGCCTGATGGCGTTGATCGGGGTCATTTTGCTGATCGGCATTGTCAAAAAGAACGCCATCATGATGATCGACTTCGCGCTTGAGGCAGAGCATAAACAACGGCTCTCTCCTCGGGATGCCATTCATCAGGCGTGTCTGCTGCGTTTTCGGCCGATCATGATGACGACCATGGCGGCTTTGCTGGGCGCCCTGCCGCTGATGCTGGGCAATGGTTCCGGATCGGAGTTGCGCCGGCCATTGGGACTGGTGATTGTCGGCGGTTTGATTTTCAGCCAGGTGCTGACCCTATTTTCAACACCAGTGATTTATTTGTGGTTTGATCGGCTGTCAAAACGGAACCAGCGGCTGTGGCGCCGAGTCGCCCGGCGGGAACGATAATGAATATTGCCCGGATATTTATCTTTCGTCCGGTCGCCATTCTATTGTTGACCGTGGCTGTCTTGTTGCTCGGGCTGCTGGGCTACCGGTTGTTGCCGGTAGCGACGTTGCCGCAGGTGGATTTCCCCACTATCATGATCAGCGCCAGTTTACCTGGCGCCAGCCCTGAAACCATGGCTGCCACGGTTGCCACGCCGCTGGAGCGGGCGCTGGGGCAAATCGCCGGGATCAGCGAGATGACATCAAACAGTTCACAGGGCTCCACCACCCTGATTCTGCAATTTGAACTCGATCGGGATATCAATGGCGCAGCGCGCGATGTCCAAGCGGCGATCAATGCCGCGCGTAGCCTGCTCCCCAGCAGCATGCCCTCATTGCCGACCTATCGCAAAGCCAATCCGGCTGATGCGCCGATTGTGATGCTGGCGCTAACTTCCTCCACCCGTAACAGCGGCGAGCTGTACGACCTGGCCTCCAGTCAGATTCAACAGAAAATCGCTCAGGTCGACGGCGTCGGCCAGGTATCGTTGATGGGCAGTTCGCTGCCCGCCGTAAGAATCGAACTGCGCCCGCAGATGATTACCCATTTTGGTCTCTCGCTGGACGCCCTGCGCAGCGCCATCGCCAATAGCACCACCCATCTGCCGAAAGGCGTATTGCAGGACAACCACCAATCCTGGCAAGTGGACGACAACGGCCAGTTGGATCAGGCGCGCGATTACCGTGCGCTGATCGTCAGCTATCAAAATGGTCAAGCCGTACGGCTGGGAGATGTGGCTCAGGTTGAAGATTCAGTGGAAGATAAATACAACATCGGTTATTACAACCAGAACCGGGCGGTCTTGATCGGTGTTTCACGCCAGGCGGGGGCCAATATGCTGGCAACCATTGATGCCATCAAAGCGCGATTACCGGCGTTGTCCGCCAGTTTGCCCGGTGATGTCAGTCTGAAGATGGTGGAGGACCGCTCGCCGAATATCCTCGCGTCGTTGCGCGCTACCGAAGAAACGCTGCTGATTGCCATCGTGCTGGTGATCGGCGTGGTATTTATCTTCTTGCGCCATTTGCAGGCAGTGGCGATTCCCGCTCTGGCGTTGCCGGTGTCGCTCATCGGCACCTGTGCGGTGATGTATTTACTGGGTTACAGCCTGGATAACCTGTCGCTGATGGCGTTGATTATTTCCACCGGTTTTGTGGTGGACGACGCAATTGTGGTACTGGAAAATATCACCCGCTATATTGAACAAGGACTGGGCCCGGTACGGGCGGCGCTGAAAGGGGCGCAAGAAGTGAGTTTTACCGTGCTGGCGATGACGATGTCGCTGGTCGCGGTGTTTATTCCCATCCTGTTGATGGGGAGTATCGTCGGCCGATTGTTTCGCGAATTTGCGATTACCCTGACCGTCTCGCTGTTGATTTCAATGCTGGTTTCCCTCAGCTTGACGCCGATGCTCTGCTCGCGCCTGCTGAAGCGACAAGCCCCGTCCTCCCGGCGTCCCAATCTTTTTTATCAATGGATTGAACGGGGCCTGACGCGCTTATTGGCCTGTTACGCACATGCATTGGCCTGGGTCATACGCCATCAAGGCCTGACGCTGTTCAGCCTGTTGCTGATCATCATACTCAATATTTTCCTTTATACCGTGGTGCAGAAAGGCTTTTTCCCCAATCAGGACACCGGCTTGCTGATGGGAATGCTGCGTGCCGATCAGAACGTGTCGTTTCAGCAAATGGAACCCAAGATGAAGGAATTCTCCCGGTTGATTCGGCAAGATCCGGCGGTGGACGGCGTCATGGCGTCCATGGGCAGCGGTGCTTTTGGTTCCCGGAATACCGCTAACTTCTTTGTGCGGCTGAAAGATTTCAGTCAGCGAAAGGCCAACGCAATGCAAGTGGCAAATCGGTTAAGCGCGAAATTTCGCAACCAGCCGGGTATTCAATTATTTTTGATGCCCGCGCAGGATCTGCAGATTGGCGGGCGCAGCGCCAATGCGCTTTACCAGTACAGCCTTCAAGCCGATGATTTGAATACACTGCGGATATGGACGCCGAAAGTGCAAGCGGCCCTGGAAAAAATACCCCAACTAACCGGCGTGGATAGCGATTCACAAACCGGCGGTCAGGAAGTGATGCTGACCATCGATCGAGATAAAGCCACCAGGTTGGGCGTTAATACAGCCATGGTGGATACCCTCCTGAATAATGCCTTTAGCCAGCGGCAAATCTCCACCCGATATAAGACACTGAATCAATACCATGTGGTCATGACGCTGGCAGACAGTGATACCGCGGATCCGGCAATCCTGAATGATTTACTGGTGGTAAATGACGAGGGTAAACAGATCCCGTTGGCTGCTTTCACCCGTTTCAGCGGCGCCAATACACCGTTGTCGGTGGCGCATCAAGGTCAATCGGCCACCAGCACTGTGGCATTCAACCTGGCGGACGGGGTCTCGTTGCAGCAAGCGCAGCGGCTGATTACTGCCGCCATGGCGCAAATCGACCTACCGGACGCCATTCAAGCCAGTTTTCAGGGTACCGCCAAAGCATTCTCCGCGCTAACGGCTTCTATGCCCTGGCTAATCCTGGCTGCTCTTGCGGCAATGTATATCATACTTGGCGTGTTATATGAGAGTTATATCCACCCCCTCACCATCCTTTCCACTTTGCCATCCGCCGGCCTGGGCGCACTTTTATTGCTATTGGTGACCGGTACGCAACTCACGGTCATCGCGCTGATTGGTATATTACTATTATTAGGTATCGTGAAAAAGAACGCCATCATGATGATCGATTTCGCGCTGGCGGCGGAACGCAAGCAGGGACTCACGGCGCAACAAGCCATTACCCAGGCCTGCCTGATGCGCTTTCGGCCGATCATGATGACCACCATGGCGGCTTTTTTCGGCGCCTTACCGCTGGCGCTGGGCCGCGGTGGGGATGCGGATTTGCGCAGACCACTGGGATTGGCGATTGCCGGCGGGCTGGCATTGAGCCAATTATTGACCCTTTTCACTACTCCCGTAGTTTACCTCTATCTTGATCGTTTGAGCCGCGCCAGCCGGGTAACCTGGCGGCGTTTGGCTAAACGTGAGGAGCACTGATATTCGATCCCAGCCGACTTTGCACAATCGAAGCAGGATCAGCATACTATTTTTTCGATTTTTCCCTTATCAGGAGACACCGCGAATCAACCCGATACGGAATGAGAAATTATCTGATACCAGCACATATCAGCAGCAACGCTCTTTTTTCTCAAAGGTATCGAAATGGCATCGGCCACCGGTTTAAAAAAGCTTACCAATAAGATAAAATCACTTTAACAAACCTGGACTAATAGCAGCAGATCCAATAGCCAAGTCAGCGATCCTTATTTTTATTCATTAATATTTGAATTAATTGATATTTATATTTTTTAATTAAAAATGATAATTACGTACATATTGGCGTAAAATCCAGTTGAAAGAAAAATTTTATCAATAAAATCAATAAGATACCTTGGCACTATTTGTTAAAACAAAATATTAAAAATGCTTTAGAATACACAATAAATTAACGACCGTTAATATTAATTAGTTTAAGTTATGTAATTTTACCATCGGAAATCACTTGAAGACAAACGATGGTATTTTATGTTAACTAAAGAAAAACATAAAGAATTAATTTATCATCAAATTTTGAATGAAATTGAGATTAATATTGATGATAATATTGATTCCACAACATTATCCGAAAAATTAGACTGCAAGCATTTTTTGCTTAAAAAAATATTTGAAGAAAGGACTGGTTATAGTTTAGATAAATTTCTCAAACAAAGAATATTATCTAATTCAGCAATAGATTTGATCATTACTGACATGCCGGTCAATGGTATTGCCGATCGTTACAACTTCGTTTCTCATCAATCTTACACCAGGGCCTTCACTAGCCAGTTTGGTATCCCACCAGATGGTTATCGCAAGAGAAATCGTTTAATTGGGAGCCAGCTCACATTTCCTTTATTGACAACCAGAATTCCTCTGGAAATCCGTTCCATTGAAAAATTTGCCCCGTCCGAGGAAAACTATGGCTATCATGGCAGCGTTGAACTCGATGCGAGTAATATTCCTTTCCATAATGTATACGTTATCATGAGGATAATTTTTAATTTCTTGCATTCATTTGATTATTACTCCCAAAAAGTCATTTTTTCCTTCCAACTAAAACAAAGTCATGTTTACGGGTGCAAAACCCTGGATTACACAATCGCGGTACCAGTACAAATTTCAGCCCATAGAACCGCACATCGAATAATCCAATTTTCAAGTGGTTTGTATAAGGGTATCAATTTTGTCGGGAATTCAATGGACGTCTATAACAATATGGACAAGTTTATCAATCAGCTACAGCAATTGTCCGCCAACGATAAGATATTCAACCCTAGCCAAACGCATATTTTAATTGATCTTAATGCTAAAGAGGAATCCAGGCTGCTTACGAGTGAATCACCCTTGTTAAAATATTATTTTATGGTGAGCGACAGCCAAATTTCAGCGGTCGGTTTCTAGAAACCAAACGCCAGTAATAAAATATTACATAAAGTTACCCTTTGAGTTCCTATACCCATCTCTTTGAGAAGTTATTGGTAAATAAGAAACATAAAAAAGAAGTGATAATTGCCCGGTAAGTCAAGAGTACAGAACTCTTAGCAAAGCTGAGAGGACAGTGGCGATTTATACTAAAAGGAATAAATGATGAAACTCAAACTATTAGCCATGGCGGTCACGGTTTCCTGTCTATCAATGTCCGCGCTAGTCAATGCTGCGGAAATTTACAATAAAGATGGTAACCAGGTGGATTGGTGGGGCGCTGTCCATGGTGATCATTATTTCTCAGATAATCATGGCCAAAACGGCGACGAAACTTATGTCCGTATGGGGTTCAAAGGACAAACTCAGATCAATGATGATTTGACGGGTTACGGTACCTGGGAATATCAATGGCAGGCTAACCAAGCCAATGGCAGCGACGCTAATGATGGCAACCATACCCGTTATGCATTTGCCGGCTTGAAGTTCGGTGATTTTGGTTCAATCGATTATGGCCGTAATGACGGTGTCCTTTATGACATCGAGTCATACACCGATATGATGCCTGAATTCGATGGTTCAACCTACAGCGCCGACCAATTCATGTTTAGTAGTGCGGGCGATGACGGTGTAGCCACTTATCGGAACAATAATTTCTTTGGTCTGGTTGACGGCTTGAAATTCGCTCTGCAATACCAAGGCGAAAATGGCGGCACGGGCGAAACCAATAACGGCCGTGATGTGTTAAGTCAGAATGGCGACGGTTACGGTGCGTCATTACAATATGATTTTGGTATGGGCCTCACCGCCGGCGGTACGTTCTTTAATTCCGAACGTACTGACGGACAGAATGGTGTTGGCCAAGCCGGTATTTCCGGGAGAGGCAGCCGAGCAGAAGGTTATGGCGGCGGTTTGAAATATGACGCCAATAAGATTTATTTGGCTGCTATGTATATCCAGTCATATAATGCTGCGCCGTTTGGTAACAGTACCAGTACAACCGACTATGGTTATGCTAACGAAGCGCAATCTTTCGAAGCATATGCCCATTATCAGTTCGACTTTGGTTTAGTGCCGTTTGTTGGGTATAACCAAACCCGCGGCAAAGACATTGGTAAAGCTGCCGATGGCTTTACTTATAATAACCAAGACCTGGTTAAATTTGTGGACGTTGGCGCAAGCTACTACTTCAATAAAAATATCCAGACTTATGTCGACTACAAAATCAACCTCATCGATGGCAGCCGGTTTACCGACGCTGCTGGCATTAACACCGATGACGTTGTTGCTCTCGGCTTAGTCTACCAGTTCTAATCTGCAAATATACAAATTCAGGGCAACAAGGATGTTGCCCATTGTGGATGTCTTTCACTACAACAAAATACAGAAATTATAACGACATAACGAATACGAACTTCCGCCACCTCGCCGTTAGCTATTCAAGGCGATTAAGTTCGTTTCATTAATCCCAATCATTTCCAATTAAAACCCTTCACTTAACCGTCCAAGCTTCGGAGAATTTGCTATCTTCAAATAATTCCGACAATCCCGTGATTTGTTTGAGTCTAAGCACTTCATCGGCGTCCATACCGAGTTCTTTGGCGATTTTCTCATCTTTCCATCCTAATCGCGATAAATCCCTGACAATATCAGACATGGCCATAATTTGATGTTTGCCGCGCGCACGATTATGCCGGATGGTCGAGGCGATACGATCGGTTTTACCCGACTGGCTGTTCCTGATACAGGTGACTGGTAGATAATTTTTCAAACGGGTACGGAGAACTTTTTTTTCTTTGCCCAACAAGCTACGATGGAAACCATCCACCACAATATAACTGTCCTTTTCTTGGCAGACCACCACCGGCTGTGTATAGCCATCTTTATCAAGGGAGGTGAATAGTAATTTTTTTTCAGAAGGCGCCATGGTATTGGGATTATAATCATTGGCCGCCACCGTTTCGGCTTTGACCCAAAGCACGCAGTCAACCGGCTCTTCCCTGAATGGACTTTGCTCGTGTAAAAATTGTTTGAAGGTATTGATAGCTATAATTCGTTCTTCAAGCGTCATGGCATTCAGTGTTTCAGCGATTGACTCAAAATAATCTTCTATTTTCATAAAATCCCCCATTCTTTACGTTTTTCCTGCATGCGATGTAGATACTGCTCATAGTTTTTTGCTTTGTTTGGGCTGAATGACAACGTATGACACCAAAAATCGTTACGAATTAGCGTCTTACAAATACGACGCCAAGAGGGAATATCTTTTACGCTTAAATCTTTATCTTGTTCGTCAGGAATATCCACAGGAAACCCCCGGCTTTGATACCACTTCAGATAGATAGCAATCTTATTGCGGTAATGCTCTGCGGTTTTCAACGGCATGCTATCCAATAGGAATAATGCATAACTTTTCCAACTATGATGGTCTGGTTTGGTAATTTGCAGATTACCGTAAAAGTTTCCTGTTTGACCGCCATAACGTGCACCTGAATTAGCCCCCGCCACGCGCAGGCAAGCTTTTTCCCAGGTATCTGGCTCAAGCACATGGTAAAGCCATAATCCTTTACGCTGCTCGGGACCGAAAGGCTCGCAGATACGCATTGCGCGCAGCGACACGCCGGCCTGATACATAAGATCATAGAGTGAATTATAAACTTGCTTAGATTTAGCAAAAAAATGCCAAATGTCATTCACCTTCCAATCATAAATAGGATAAGCGTTATAAACAAAACCCTCTTGTGACGCGGTAGTCCAGGGTTTATCGTCAGCATAGCGAAGTTTGGAATAAGAACTAATAGCTGAAAATCGACTCAGTGATTCATCAGTTCGTATTCCAATTAAAATGACCGCACTTTGTTTTTGCGCAAACCAACTGGCAAACGCAGGGACAAATTCCTCAAAAGTCATAGCATGCTGATAAAAAGGAAAAAAATCAGGATCAGTTATTGCGCAGGGCGGTGGTTGGCGAACCCATTCAGTATCTGGCTGCCAAGCGACCCATTCCGGTTGATATTGAGAGACGCCACTTACGGTCGTCATTGGGAGCGCCACCCAATAGAATTGATCAATACAATCCTTGTACATTTCTTTCATTCTATGTACATGATTGATAGTAAATGTAAATTGAACCTCCCAATCAATAAATAATACACAAAAGGTGCGTTTTTTTTGTCGGGCGATTTTCGCGACCAAATGCAACATTGCAGTTGAATCCTTTCCGCCAGAAAAAGACACACTAACACGCTGAAAAGTATCAAAAATCCAATTTATTCTTTCTTGAGCGGCCTCAAGGACATTTTTACCTAATCCTATTTTATTGACCACACTCCCCCCCTATTACAATTACAATAGTTTAAACTTACAGATACATTTCTTATAAACCTTTGTAAAATTTTAGAATTGACATTTTGTGCGCTAGCCACTTATTAATCAGAAAGTTACAAAAATTAATATTTGTTAATAAATGACAAGATGACAGTTTTATGAATTAACAAACCCAGTTATTCCCACGATCACTATATAGTCTCAATCATATGATAAATATAGGTATTTTATGGCAAGAATACCCGCGAGATATTAACACTCTTCGTGAACTGGCTTTAATGAAAGATATTTATACGTGCTTTTATTCCATACATAATTACTGACAATATTATTATTTCATTATCCAAAAGTTGTGCTACCGCTGTTATTCAGTGCATCAAATGGCACGCCTATTGTCAGCATGCAGTTCATACATCAATTACTTGTGCCTATTTAATCGTAATTAAGATAATCGCTATTTCTGATTTCAGAAAATTTTGGAATGAACATGCGTTAGTCGATGCGTACAAAAATTAATCATTTTGCTCATTATAACGCTCTTACTGACAAGTCAAGACCGCTAAATATGTCATGTGAAAAATTCAATTGTCCATCGGTTGCCTTTGCTGGGGGTCTATTTGTCATTTGCGATGAACCACCTGGCGTGGCGTAGTCAGCGCGTAACCGACTTAAAATACGGGGGTTTTACGTGGCTTAGCCTCTTAGTCCCCATCAAAAGATGAACCAATATGCATTGCACTTTTCATTTGCCGTCTTACTGTTACCTATCGTGGAATAGTGTTTCACGCGTTATAATAACAACGCCAGATGTCGACATTAGCCACTCTGGTCAAGGAGCACTAATGGCACGTTATGTTATCCATCCCGGCACAATCGTTGTCAGTGGGCAACGTAAATTTATTTCGGCGACGGCATTAATCAAACTGTATGGTATTAATGAAACCGAGTGTTATTGTCTAAAAACCGAGCATGAAAAAGCCATGTTCAGACCACGACATGATGACGTTCATTTATATCCAAAGATTTCAGGTGACTATCATTTATCCACTGTATCTAAAAGTTGATACAGCCATCGAGGGCGGACGGGAAACGATAAAAAGCCCATTACGGACCCTAGTTATCTGTAAACATAGTTACCTGCAAACATAGTTACCTGAAAATATAGTTACCTGAAAACATAGTTACCTGTAATCATAGTTGCCTGTGATGATGTCAAGCCACAACCAGCCGTCAGAACTCAGCAACCGGTATCAAACTGCCGATACCACCAGCCATCGTTAAGGATGAAAGATCCCGCGGTGATCTCAACGCGTCGACGACACCAGGATATAAAGCGCTTCGAGGCAACATCAATCGAAACATCATGACGCCAACCCTGGCGTAAACATGAATGTCCTGGTTTAAGTGGGAATATTTTGCTTATTTTTTCCCAATACATTGAAAGTCAACTGTAACATAATTGATACTACAAGCCAGATTCGACTGCCGAATACATTCGGATGCCTTCTTGCCAGGTTGGCTCACATCGGTGTATCCCCAAGACTGGCACTTAGACAACGCTATTTGCCTGCCGGCGGCTGAATCCATATTAGGGTTTTGATATAAGCGATACCCGTAAGATAATTTAACTATCCCTTCGGCCTTGCTTCCGCCGGTATAAGTTATTTTTTGATGGGTAACGCATCCCGATAAAAATAGAGCAAGAAAAATCACCGCAGTTGACCTTTTTATCATTTTAACTCCTTTTTTGTAACGATAGCGGTTAAGAATAAACTGATGCTATTGAAAAAAAAGGGTAATTCGTGCTTTTCCCGCATGCTCCAACCCAATTTGGTCGTCGATAAGCCGAAACCTATCCAGATCTTTGCTTTAACTTTGATAGCGAAGGTTCCACTCTGTGGAGGTAAAAATCTTATCCCTATGCCGGAGGCATCATTCAGCCATAGGTTGAAAACTACCGATAATTTTATTAATAGGACGTCCACAAACCTGACAAACGCAATGTGGACGCCATTCGATTACCGCTATTGCTCCAACGCTTTATCAATGGCCGCCAGCAAACGTGAATCTTCAGCGGTAACATCCGGAGCAAAACGCGCGACCACCTCGCCCTGGCGGTTAATCAGGAATTTCTCGAAATTCCATAACACATCCTGGCGATTGACGGGATCGACGCCGTAACCTTTCAAACGCTCGCGAAATGGCCCCTCGCCAATAGCGTCCGGTACCGCTGTAGTCAATCGCGCATACAGCGGATGCCGATCTTCCCCCAGCACCGAAATTTTCGAAAACAACGGAAAATGCACATCATAGGTCAACGAACAAAACTGTTTGATTTCGGTATCGCTGCCCGGTTCCTGGCTCTTGAAGTTATTAGCGGGGAAACCCAGCACTTCCAGCCCCTGCTCATGCCGATCCTGGTAAAGCTTTTCCAGCCCTTCATATTGTTGCGTCAGGCCGCATTTGGACGCGACGTTGACCACCAACAGCACTTTGCCGCGATAATCCGCCAGGCTGGCGGGATTGCCGTCGATTTTTTTAAGGGGAATGTCGTAAAGAGAGTCCGTCATGAGTTGTCCTTATGAATAGTCTATAGCGTCGCTTGCCGTTATGAACGTCGGGCATGTGGATACCTTATGACAATAACATGCCGGACAGCGGGTTGCCTATCCGACCACATCTACAACAACATCACCATCGCAGACCCAGGCTATTCTGGGTGGCTTATTTTACCGGCATGCTTTACCGTCATCATATATACAATTATGCCGGCGACACCGAGCATAACGCCGACGTATGCCGTGGATACCCACCCAAACCCGAATGAAATCGCCAACCCGCCAAGGTATGCTCCCATGGCATTGGCAATATTCAGCGCCGAGTGGTTCATGGCAGCAGCCAGCGTCTGAGAATCATTGGCGACATCCATTAAACGGATCTGAAGTGAAGGAAGCAGTACTGAAGTCGTGCCGATCAGAAAGGTGACCACCAAGCCTGGCACAACATGACGCGCAAGTAGAGGGAAAATGGCCATGATAAAGATATTCCACAACAACGCCCAGCCTATAACCTTCAGCACATTGCCATTGGCCAGCCTTCCGCCGGTCAGGTTGCCGGCAATCATACCCAGCCCGAAGGCGGCCATTACCCAAGGTATCAAGCTGGTTGACATCCCTGACGTATGGATAAGGGTGGGCGCGATATAGCTAAAAACAGAAAACATGCCGCCGAAACCAATGGCGCCCACCAGCAGCGTGAGCAACACCTGCGAATTCTTCAGCGCGCCCAATTCCCGTAATGGATGGGCGCCGGCATCCCCCGCGCGGAATGGCACGAAACGGGCAATTAAGAAGGCATGTCAATAATCCGATTGCGCCAACAAAGGCAAAAACGATATTCCAGCCGAAAAGCTGACTAATCCATGAGCCCAGCGGGACACCCACCAGCGTAGCCACGGTCAGGCCCAGCATCATCCGGCTTAACGCGCTTCCGCGCTTTGCCAGAGGGACCAGCGATGCCGCGACAAGCGACGCCACACCGAAGTATGCTCCGTGCGGGAGTCCCGCCAGAAACCGGGCTATAACGAGGCTATGATAACCGGGGGCAAGCGCACTAGCGGTGTTTCCCGCGAAGAAAACGGCCATCAGCGAAAGCAGAAGATATTTTCGGGGCAGTCGTGCCGCCAGCACTGCAATAACCGGCGCGCCGACCACCACGCCAAGGGCATAACTTGCGATCGCGTTGCCTGCCTGAGGTTCAATAATATGCAGTGAACGAGACACATCGGGTCACATCCCCATCATGATAAATTCGCCAGTGCCAATCCCGAATCCCCCAATGCCAGGGCAAACTGTGCCCACCCCCGCACCTTTTGTGTAACGCGTTTCATTTACCTGTTTGTGCAAAATATAATCCCCGAGGGTCGCTATCTCGTACAGGCGGTGCTGGCGCGTGGATGGAACGTGATGGTCACCGCACGGGCTTAAAATGAGAGCCGCGACGATAAACAGTGTTGCTGATGTCTTTAATATTGCCCGTTAGACCATCAAGCCACACCTATACGCAACGCCGCCATCTCCGCCTCACTCAACGCCAACGGCTGATTTTGCCCGCTTTCCGAGGCCCGGACCGCCGCCTCAAGTACCGCCATCACAGCCAACGCTTGCAGTGGAGGTACCGGATTCCCGCATTTACCGTTTAGCGCATCACGCACATGAATGTAGAATTGACGCTGATCGCCTGCGGGCGTAGGCAACTGAATCGGTGTTTCATCGCCGACATACAGCGTCAGCGCATCATCATCAGCCCCCCAACCAGCGCTCCCGGGAGTCAAACCCGCCACTAATTGACTTTCCTGACGGTCGGCACGTTGTTTTATCACGCTCCCTTTTGTGCCATGCACGCTAAAACGAGAAACGCCCCCCGCCACCAGCATGCTGCAGTGCAAAATCACCCTGTGCTTGGAATAGTTCAAAACAACATGCGCCCAGTCGTTAATCTTTGAGTTATCGCGCAGAGTGGCAATATTGCCCTGAACACTATCCGGCAAACCAAACAATTGCAGCGCCTGGTCGATCAGATGCGGCCCGATATCAAACCATAACCCGCCGCCGGGAGCATTCTGTTCACGCCAACGTTCACGCACTTGCGGTCGGAAACGATCGATATGAGATTCAAACTGCACAACCTGCCCGATAAGCCCCTGCTCAATGACGTGACGAACACCGAGGTAATCGCTGTCCCAACGACGATTATGGAAAACAGTAAGCTGACGCTGACGGCGTTTCGCCAACTCGATGAGCTCGCGGGCTTCTTGCATATTCAGCGTGAAAGGCTTATCTACCACCACATGCTTATCGTTCTCCAGCGCATAGCGCGCTAACGGTGCATGTGTATTATTAGGCGAGGCGATCACAACCAAATCCACCTCTGGGTGGGCAATCGCCTGTTGCGGATCGGCAATCACCTGCACATCGGGCAGATCGGCATGTACCTTTCCCGCATCTCGCGAAGCCACAATAGACAGGCGCAGTCCTGGTATGGCGCGCAGTAAAGGAGCATGGAATGTCTTGCCGGCAAAACCATAGCCAATAAGCGCAACGTTTAGCATTTTGTCGGTTTGTAGGGCTGGGTTACTCATAGTTTTTCTCCTTGTAAATTATCGCCGATGACATTAACAGTTACGGGGGAAGACTCACCCAATTCTGCCCAAGGACGATCGATAAACAGACGATGAATTTCAGTCAGTTCAGCTACTCTATGCGGCTCGCAACGATTCAGTTTCAGGTAATCAGCGACCAGCCAGTGCTGCGCGCTGATAGCCAGCATTGTGCGTTTCACCTCGGCATCGGCTTCTTCGCTTGCGCTCAACCCCAGCCGGTGGTGCAAGGCACACGCACCCAATATGGCAATATCCGCCCGGTAGCGTTGCAGCATTGCAAGCGTGGCGGAACCGGCAAACAGACGCTGACGCTGGTCCCAACTACCGCCGAGCAGAATCAGCTCTATGTCTGGACGATCGCTCAGGCATTGAGCGATATCCAGCGACGCGGTAATCACACGGGCTGGCCCGCGCAACGCGGTAGCTACCGCTAACACTGTGCTGCCGGCATCCAGCACCAGGGTACTGCCCATCGGGATTTGCGCCGCGACAGCCTCGCCTAGTCGCCGTTTGGTGGCGGAAAGCAGGCCGCTACGCACTGTGCGGGCCATGGACGCCACGTCCAATGAAATCGCACCGCCATGATTTTTCTGTGCAAGTCCCTGCTGCTCCAGATCAAGGAGATCTCGACGTACCGTATCCACCGAGACCTCTAGCATCGCAGACAATTGCGCAATACTGATCTGCCCTTTCTCGCTCAAAAGCTTCAATAATTGTTGCTGACGTGCAGCTTTATGCATGATCGAATCACCGTATGTCTGCAATAAACCGCATAATACAGCATAATACAGCAAGTTCCAATAGAATGAGATAGCAACCGACCATGGAGGATGCAAAGGTCTCCTCGGACCTAACACCACGCCTGCTTACCTTCGAAAAGTGTTGCGTATTGCGGAGCAGTGTTATAATGTTCCTTAATACGCAACACCAAAGAGTTACTGGATGATCAAAAGTTTTAAGCACAAAGGATTGCGACTTTTTTTTGAGAAAGGGACGACCGCAGGTATCGACGCGAAACAATCCGGTAAACTCCGCCTCCGTCTGGCGGTTATCGATGCGGCCGAAGACATCAAGGACATTGACCGGCCAGGATATTGCCTTCACGCACTTACCGGAAATAGGAAAGGCCAATGGTTAATTACCGTCACGGGCGACTGGCGTATTACATTTGAATTTATCGATGGCAATGCCTATGTCATTAATTATGAGGATTATCAATGATGGCCACGTTTAACCCACCGCACCCCGGTGAAATTATCGCAGAAACGCTGGACGATTTGAATATCGGCATTCGTGAATTCTCCCGCGCCTTGCAGGTTGCCCCCTCCACCGCGCAGCGGCTGGTCAGCGGCCATTCTGCAGTTTCACCAGAAATGGCCTTGAAACTCGCAGCGGTACTCGGCAGTTCGGCTAAGTTCTGGCTCAATCTCCAAGATAATTACAGCCTTTGGGTAGCACAGAAAGAAGTTGATACCTCAAAGTTGCACCGGTTGGTTGCAGCCTGATGGCTGGGCAACTTTTCCGATGAATTACGGCTTTATATCAGCGATATCGACACCAATGCCTACCGAAAAAAGTCTTCGGACGCGCAGGTCTATTATCACTGCTGGAGTTGCACAAACAGTTCTAGTGTTGTAATTACGGAACCGTACCTACGGTGCTGTGGGAGGACGGTGTCCGGGAGACCGCTTCATACTCAATAAAAATATTTTTTTAGTAGCTGAAATGACCGCGCAATACCCTGTTTTTAGGCCAGTTTTTGCTGTACAAAAACTGAGCGTAGTCATTTTGTAGTCATTTTGTAGTCATTTTCGGGGGTTGAAGGTAAATCGCGGGCATAAAAAAACCGTCTCTCGACGGCATCAACTTACTCGTAACACTTTGTTTTAGTTAGATAAACCTGATTGGTACCCGGGACGGGAATTGAACCCGTACAGCCTTACAGCCGAGGGATTTTAAATCAGGCGTATAATCGATATTTATCATGCAGTTACACTACAACATCCTAATATAATTCATAAAAGAATCATTTATTAACAATGATATAACTGAATGAATAGAGAGATTTTAGGAACAAGGCTTTGCATAAATATCACGTTTATTGAGAAACCGTTAACCCTCCCTATGCGATGGTATGCGTCGTTTCCATTACGTTCCATTTACCGCGTACGGTTTGGGCCACTACCCTGGCCCTTTTTTTATTGCGTAACCGGTTGGGTTTGGTCGGTAACGGATTTTATATGGCCTCGGGTTTTACATCATCTCTTGAAGTTAATTTCAATTTTCTTCGTAATAAATCACGAATATATGGCTCCACCTTCATACACACAAGATAAGACAAAGTTCCGATAGCTATAATCACCGCAAATAAAGCCATCCATTTATTCAAACCCGACATTACTGCAATCCGCAGTAAGAATGCGCCAACAATGTCATGCAACAAATAAAATGGATATGTCATAAGGCCGAAGATTCGTAACAATTTTTCTGTGCGTTCACTGAATATATTCATAGTTCTTTTATTTGAAAACACAAAGATAATTGCAACTGATAGTATCCATATTGAAATTGGCAATAACCAAGAATATTCTACTTTAGTAGCAGATATGAATTCTTTTGCGCGAATGAAAACCTCAATAGATCCGCCAAGGAAAGACAATGTAAACATGAATTTCTGCCATAAATTTAACCGCTGGGTTGTCGACAGAAATAAAAACATACCTAAGGCGAAAAGACACCCGTGCCGGAATTCCAAAAAATTATTGAAAAGATATGAATTATAATTTGTCAATGACAAGTATTTCATACCTAGAGCAAAACTCCACCCTAAACTAGCAAGCAAATTTAATCCAACATAGCTAAAACTAAGTATGGTCAGTGCTGAAGCTAGGCGTACTAGAGTAACTAATTTTGATACAAATAGCGAAATAAAAACCAGAAGATAAAATGAGACTTCAAACATTAGTGTCCAATAAACACCATCTATCCAACCAAATTCACCAAAATCATTAGGAAGCAAGATCAATGTATGTAAGTAACTAAACATCAAAGAATTGTTAATAGGGTTACCATTTATAAAAATAATCATCATGGTAATCGTTGCACAAATCCATATTGCAGGATAAAGCCTCAAAGCTCTTTTAATCAGAAAGTGAAGTGGCTTTTCACCTAGGGCTGAATTAGCAATGACAAAACCAGAAAGAACAAAAAATATCTCAACACCGACCCAACCTATCCGACTGATAAAATAAGTTTCCCCATAGCTCGCGACTTGATGAAAAAACTTGCCTGGAGTTGAGCCAGCAAAGGATGACCAATAACAAAGATGAAACATTGAAACAAAAATTGCCGCAAAAAACCGCAGACCATCCAATGCCGGAAAATAGCTATTTTTTTTCATTTTAACAGATGGAGTATGTTCAGATGCTTCACTTTATCCCTTCATGGCATCATTGCCAAATGATTTACCTGAGGTTTCAATCTGTCGAAGCACTCGATGGCGCAGTGAATGCCTGACTCGCTGCGTCATAGCTATACCCAGTCCCGGCAATAGTGCCATCAGGAATTATTACGACTGTGCTGCCAGTGGGTTTGGTCCACGCGGTTACGCCGTCCCAAACTACTGTGTTAACAACAACCCCATTTTCAATCACTGCATAATTCGCCATTATGCGTACTCCTCGATAATCATGTAACCAGGAGTTCCGTTTCCGCCGGCCTCTGCGGGCCCGCTAGATCCCTGTGCTGCGCCGCCGCCGCCAGTACCATACCCATCACCTGGGCTCCCCGCTGACTGAGATCCACCATAACCGCTATTCCCGAATGGGGAGCTGCCACCGTCCCCCCCCTTAATAGTGGCGGTAGTCGTTCCCGCAATAAAACGAGACACACCGTTTGTTGTCGACAATTTTGCCACTAACAGAGTTCCCGTTGATAAGGTGGGGAGAACGGTTCCAGTAGTTCCTACTGCGAGCGTTGCGGCGGAACCTCCTCCAACTGCCGAGCCCGCACCATTACCGCCCGTGCCTCCAGGTATAGATAAAATGGTACCAAATGAGGTTGTCCCACCATTCGTTCCGTTATTGCTGCCAGGAGCGCCCCCGATTCCGGCTGCGCCGATGGTAATAGGATAAACTGTCGCTGAATTGATAGGTATGAATGCCTCAGCATATGCCCCAGACTGCCCTCCAAATGCGGTAGCCTGAAGGCTGGCACCACATGCAGGGCAACCACCACCACCGCCCCCAGCACCGACACCACGTACACGGCCCTTGTTTGTTCCTGGTGTTGGCGTGTAATTGCTCGATGATGTAAATATCTGAATATTTAGCAATCGCCCCTTGAGCGTCCCGTCGCTTGAACCAAGGTTTGTGAGAGCGGCCGCCTGGGCAACTGCTCCCGCAGCTTTGATTTCAGAAAAATTATTGGCCTTCTGCAAAAAACTGGCCGCACCATTTGAATTTAGCGCCGCAATCAGATTGTTGAGTAACGTTGTTGTGTCGCCGTTATCCAGCACATCTACCGTTAATTGGTTGGAAATAAATTGCGCCAGGACGCTGGCCAGCACCGTAGACTGACGCAGCGCCTTGTTTACCTGTGCTGATGATGCCACGCCGGATCCAAACCCAGATAAGACCGCAGGCAGTGCTGCATAATCCGCCTGGTCAGTCACGTTGGCGCTGGGCGCTATTGCGAACGGTTTAAAATCATTTGTTGCCATTATAAATTAACTCCCCATGCTCCAGTGTCGAAACCCGATAAATAATCGTTGGCTGTATCAAACCCGAAAAGTTTATTTCCCGCTGATGGCGTTATGATGTTGCCGCCAGAATAAACGCCAGCGGCTTTGACGGTTAAATAACCCTGCTTAATCACTGCAATAAGTTCTTTTGAAACAGTATTGATACCGTTCTCCGCGAAAAATAATAGTGATATGGTCATATCCTGGTTATCAACAATTTCCATCCGACAACCAGATCCCATCAATGCCGTATCGAGAATGTCAGGTAAAGAACCGTTCGTGCCGTCCCAATGATTGATTGCTATTTTGGTTTTCAGAACCATGCGATAGACATCATCGCTCAGGTTCGTAAACCCCTCATCTGGATCAAACGGCCCTTGCCAAACGCCTTCATCAAATCCAATACCAGCAGTATCAAAGGAAAAATAGATACCGGATATTGGTGTACCAACAACCCGCGTTCGGCCTATCCACTTACCCAGAATATCAAGTTGATTGCCTACGGCGGTATCGATGTCAAACGCGGTAATCAATGAAGTTGTGGCGTCAGAAACATCACTCAATGGCCTGGTTGATAAATCGATATGAGAGACAAAATTCGGCTTCCCGGCGTGGTAATTGGTGATCAAATCGGTGTATTTACTCATGATGATACCGTTAAGATAATATTATTAACGTCGCAGGTCGGTGATTCATTCCACGCGATATTAATATTTGCAGCAGCCAGGGCAGTAGAGACTTTGCCGATTTGCAAATCAATAATGTCGTAATATTGGCTGTTTCCGCCGCTCACCACCCCAAGGTTGGCGGGAGAATAAACACGGCTAAGGAGAACATCAGCACCAATAGATAATGAGTTGATGTAATCCGCAATAGCCGTTTTAATTTGGTTACCGATGGCTGTCGTATAGCCAATAAATGCCGTAATGGTAATAGCGACATAAATTGGCACATCAACTGGACGAGAAAATTCGATAACATGCAAATTGCCATAAACGTCAGCAATCGTGATGCTGGTCGTTCCGTTGGTACTGACGCCCTGCCCCTTTCTGCTGTATAGCGTCTGGGCGATTTCGTTGACATCGCCGCCCTCAATGACTGCTGAAATCGAATGCGCCGGCAGACCGTTGGCGTCCACTGTGCCGGTATCGTTCTCAAAAAGAACGTATCGTGATACACCGCTCAGACCGGCTATTGCGCCATCTATGGCATCAAGCGGCGTAGTGGATGCCAATGTGGTGCTGATGGTCTGCCGGGCGCGTAATTCCGTATCGGTTTCCGCCGCCGAGCCGATAGCGGCCGCCGAGGGATTCGTCACGGACGTCCATCCCAGCGTCGGGGTATTAATCTGCGTCACGGTGCCGGGTAGCGCAGCGATTGCGCCTGTAGTCTCAGAGGTCGCCGTGACTGTCACGGTGCCATCGGTTCCGATCGTCGTGGTAGCCGGCAGGTCCCATATGATGCCGTTATTATCTTTCACCGATCCATTGGTAATTACCGTGCCGGTTGTGCCGTCGAGTTGTACATCAACCGTGGAATTCGTGGCTATTTGCTGAATGATGCCATTAATTTTTACCACACTGGCCAGCCCATTCCCCTGAGCTGTCGCCGGCGAGAATGCGTTATAGACCGCGATGGCCGTGTTGTTGGCGTCGTTGATGGCCAGCGCCACCAACGCCACCATTTGGCCGTCTTTGCTATCGGGTTCCAGATAAGCGTCGCTGCCGTAAATCTGTTGAAAATAACCGGTGATTTTCGTCAGGATTGTTTGATAATCGGGCGCAGAAATGCCCGTGGCTGAGACGGTGGCCGCCAGCCCTAATGTGTCGAGATCGAGTGCCATTTATGCCCCGCTGCTGACCGTGGTTGTTCCGTAGATGGTGTCAATGGTCGCGGTAAATGAAAGGCGGCGTGTGGTGCCGTCATTGTTTGAGTCAAGTGATTGAATGGAATTCACACCCTGTGTACCGCTTATGCGATCGCTCACGGCCAGGGTGTAGACCGCCGCCTGTTGTTTGCCGAGGATAGATTGAAGGTAAGGTGTCCCCTCAGTGGTATCGAGAAACCATTGACCCTGCCAGAGCTGAAACCGGGTAAAAACGGCTTGGGCCACACAGTCGGGCGAGTTGACTAAAAAGGTGTTGTCGCCCTGGCCGAATGTGTAATCACCGTTTGCGTCCTCTCGTCTGTATCGCATCAGTTCACCTCGCCTGTACTGTCGTTGCCACTCTCGACTTCATTGTGGGTATGGGTATTGCTGATGTCCTTGCCATTCGACGTCAGCGAGCCAATAAAATTGATGGCACCGGTGATCTTGGTGGCCACACCAGAAACAGCACTACCAACCATACCGCCCAAGAACGTAAACAGACCATTGACGGTAACTGCTGCTGAAAATGTCGCGGTCGGCGTGGTGACGTTTAGACCACCTGGCGCCACAATATTCATGGCGTGAGTGGTGGGGTTAATTTCCAGATAGGCCAGACCGTCATCACTGCGAAATTGCGCGGTAGTTGTGCTGATGCCGCTGATTTTCTTTGCCTGCGACTGCGGACCGACAATAGCAAAAGCGTCCGCAAGATGATGCATCCGGCCGGATACCGGTTCCTGAACGCCGCCAGACTGCCACCAGAAATCAATGCAGCGGTCGGCAAAAATCACCAGGCATTCGTCGCCGGCCGCAACCGGGAACGTCAGCGTAACGCCACCACCGCGCGGAAAAATAACCGGCACGTCGACCAGTGGCTTAAGGATTGTCGATGCGCCGTTGATTTGTCCCTTGATGGCCGGCTGCACAACACAGGTCATGGTGTTAGGGTTGAACGAATGAATGATGCCCGGCAGCGCCACGCGAAGGCCAGCCGCTATGCTGTCGCTGATTGCCTTAATCATTTGCTGTTCGCCGCCGATTTGGGATTGAAGTGGTACGGGCATAAAAACTCCATAAAAAAACCCGCTCAAGGCGGGTAACTGATCAAATGTCAGGATAGTCGTGTAACAAAGCTCGGGTTAGGCTGATATCCCCACTAAAACAAAGGATGATTTCATGGACATTAGTCTATTTATCACCTCGATCAAAAGCGCTATCGGGGCGCTTTCGACCGTTCAAAGTAACGCAGTCCTTCGCGAGAGAATCACTTTCATTTACGAGCAGATTGAAGTAATTCAGAAAGCCAGCGAAGCTACCCAAACAGAACTTGCCGAGCTTAAAGCAAAGAACCTGGAACTTGAAAATGAAATAGCGGCTTATCGGGCAAAGGATCAGTTTGTCCAGCACATGGGAGCGGCCTTTAGAAAAGATGCCTCTGGTGGATACATCAAAGCGGTTTATTGTCCCAACTGTCTTAAACAGGTCGGTAGCGGGTTCAGCGATTTTCCTTTCCATTGTAATACCTGTGGTTGGACTTCTGAATTTGAAGGGGGAAACTTGGATTTTGTGATGCGGTCGTTACCATAACTAAAACCTACCATCAGATAGGTTACTTCATCCTCACACAATCATACGTCCCGTATATCCGCGGGACGTCCATGTTCGCCTGTACCAATTGCACGTTAAGAATGGCCTTACCGTCCTTTTTCACGTAATCCATACCGAACCAGTGACCAGGCTCAGCGGTGGGCACCATCCACTGAAGCATCAAATTTTCATAATCTTCTTTTTGCTTCAAGAAAGTTAATTTTTGTGTTTCGGGGCGCTGACCATTGATGTGCATAAACCCATCACCAGCGGCCTCAAGATGAAATGGGCCACACTGCATTCCACCAGCAATCGCCATCGGGGTCACAAATAGTAATGTAACCAATATCTTTTTCATCATTGGCCTGTATAAGCCTTTTCAAGGGTGGATTGAGACATCAATCCCGCATTCCCGCGCGCAAAGCACATCAGATCCATATACCACGGTTGCCCTCGCGTGTCGCCAGTATAATCTATGGCCTTGACAATATAAACACCATCAGCGGCGACACTGGACGGATTTGCCGGGGTGCCTTGGATCACTTGATTACCGTTCACATTCTGCTCTGATACGCGCCCTGGTGCTGCGGCCACATCCTGATTAGAAAGAGAGGCCCGGTAAACAGACGCCTGATCAATTTCCACCAGCCCGTTAATACGGATATTGGGGTTAATCAGGCATCTGACATTCACGCCAGCGCCCATGGTCTGCTGCGGCATCCCGATAAGGCCCGTATTCGAATTTAGTTGGATAGCCTCATAGAGATACGCATTTTCCGGCACCATCTGTATCTGTCCGTCCACCATCTGCCATGTGGCCTTGCACATCCCCGCAATATCATCCATGACATCGGCCGATTTGTGATACAGGGTAATGCCGCGGGGAAAGACGGTGGTCGGCATATCGCCGGTAGCCCCCTGCGTTATTCCATATTCACCAAATCCCGCCAGATTGGCCTTATAGAGGTCGGCCACGGTATAACCGGCCGCCAGGGTCAGAGAAGAATTGGCATATAAGAACGCTTCATGATCGCCAACGGCCTGAATCAATATCCAACTGTCGGTAATATTGTCTTTGCCGGTTACCGTGAAGCGGAGATCGCCGTTAAAAATGATCCCAAAATTTTCACCGCCAGTTTGTCCCACCTGGTCGGCGTTGATGTTCTTGACCGCGCCGACTTGATTTGCCTGCACCGCCGGTGCGATACCGTCATAACCGGCGATGATTTTTATTTTTGAGAATTCCTGTCCCAATATCCGGTTATTGGTGGCCGTCGACAAATTATAGATACGGACGTTTGCCACGCGGGGCCATCGCGTATCGGCCCACTCAATACGAAATGTCACTTTAAAATCAGAAAGGGAAATGCCCTGCCCTTTTTCATTGAAAAGCTGTAGCTCAAAATGACGCATCCAGTTTTGAGACATGATTACTCCTGTACAAAATATAAATGGCTGTCGGCGCCCAAATTTGTGCTCGTCGGGTATTCCTGGGTTTCGTCGTTGCTGATCACCACCAGCACACCATCAATGCCTAGTTGCGGGTATTGGGCCAGCAGGTTGATGCCAGAGACCAACGGCGCGCCGGTCAGCAGTGAATTGCCCCCGCTGTCCAGCAAATCCATTATCCAGCCAGCCGCGTCGCGCCAAATCAATTTCACCTGTCCGGTAAAGTTTCCCAGGGCGATATTAAATTGCTGGTTATCCGCTGTGAGAGGAATTTCCTGAATGTTCATTTTACGGGCATCCCCAGAGACGAAAGGACACTGGCCGGAATGCCGCCCAGCGCACCGTTTGCAGATGAAAGTAGCGAGCTGGTAGGCTGCGTCAGCGATTTTGTCCCGGTATTCTGTACGGCGGCCGTGCTGACACCCTGGGTCATATCAGCCTTATCTGCCACCTGGATAGTTTGCGTTTGCGAGATGATCACTTCGTGCAACGTCAGGACGCACATCAATACATTTTCAGTGGTTTTATCTGTCGTTACCTCAATAATGCGCATCAGCATATTGTGATAGGTGCGTTTACCGGTAATGACATCAAAAGGGATTCGCGTTGATTGGAGATCGAGAAGCTGCTGATAGGTTTCCTGCGGACTTGTGCCAAGGCTAAGCCCGATTGAAGAGGTATCGGCAAAATCCACCAGTGAGCCGCCGCCGGAAAACCCTACCTCCATCGTGACATCGGACGGACGCCGGTATGCATGGTCCGCGATAAAACCCGCGCCTGACGAACTGGCGCCCCCGTTAGCGCTTGTCACCCGTTCCACAGGGTGTTCAGTAATTTCCAGTGTGTCGCTATGTTTTTCCGATATGACGACACTCGGCACATATACGCCGATACGGCGTTTGGTCTGGGTAAATAATGCAGAGAGAATGTCCATTATCTGGGTGTTGTCCCCATGTCATGCGCCAGCCTGGAATTAACCCCCGTCTGGCGCCCAGCCACTTCCCGTCCCGCAGCCAATGGATCAGAAACACCAGAAATATAAATGTTGGTTTCCTGCTGGATGCCGCCGCCTGGCATATTGCTCATCACCCGAGGAACATAATCGCGGGTTTCCTGCGGCATCAAAGCCATGCCGTATTTTTGGATATTTCCCGGTCCCCAATTATAAGCCCGTAAGGCATCAGGTAGATTGCCGTACTGCTTGATCAATTTACTCAACAGTTGCGCCGCCGCCTGGGCGGACTTCATCGGATCGAAGGCGTCACCGGGCCGCAGCCCAAGTTTGCGCGCCGTATCCGGCATTAGCTGAAATAACCCCTCAGCGCCGGCCGGAGAAACGGCGTTCGGATCACCTTTTGACTCAGCGATAGCATCAGCGCGCAGCAATCCAGTGGGCAGATGATAGAGCGTTTCAAGTTGAGATAGCACCGGTTGCATCCATCCCAGCAGTGCCGAACCGGCAGCGGTGGGCCTTGGTGCGCCAGTGCGATTACCCATCAAACCTGTACCCGGCTGAGCGTTACCAGACAGAGGGCTGATAACCTGTAGCGCAGAAAGAAGCGCGTCGGCCACATTTTGCGCAAACGACGAGTCATTCAGCTTTTTAACGGTGTCAGAGAATTGGTTGGCAACGACTTGAGGAAGATTGGTTTCTCTAATCCGTTTCGCGGACTGAGCATGCTGCTCTGCCGCTTTTTTAGTATCGAGCGCTGACTCCTTCATGGAATCGGTAACAGCCTGCTGCTCGGGCGTTACAGCCCCATCCGAAAGGTTTTTCGGGATGGTGATTTGCTGATTTAATCCCCTATGCCACCAGTCAATAACTCCGCCGATAAGACCGTTAACAAATGTTTTCCCCTGATTGCGTTGTTGCTGTTCCTTTTCTCGTTGAATCAAGAGCTGGCCCGGCGTCATATGTTTGGCTTTGGCTTCATCTTGCAGATCGCCGACCTTCTTCCATGCATCCACAAGAGCCATGGCGGCCAGCAGCGGGCCAAACCCTCTCGTTACCCGGGCAACAGCGGCTAAAATGCCTAGCGCCCATTTTCCGCCAATATAAACGGCTACACCTTCAAGCACATGCTGCCAGCCGCCGACATGATTTTTCAGCTCGATAAGCTTATCCCTGATCCAGAGAATCGCGTTTTTCGCCTGTTCAATATCCGGTTGCCACTTTGCCCAATCGATTAGGCTCTTACCGCCTTCTTTCCAGGTTTTGTAATCGTCGTACAACAATGCGATGGCGATAGCCAGCCCGGTAATAATGCCGATAGGCGATGCCCAGAACGCGCTGTTTAACACTCGAATAGCGACCGCCAGCAAGCCCAGAAAGCCGATCAGCTTCTTGCTCTCATCGCTGAGACCTTTCCACCAGTCCATCAGGTCGCCAACAGCCTGCACAGCCCGGTAAGCCATCTGACCGAACACACCGGCAAACCACAGAACTCCTTTGACAACTTTGGTGATGGTGTCCTCAATTTTGGGAAAATTCTCGATAACTTGCCGGCGAAAATTGTCGAGCGATCCCGCCAGCCCATTGGCAAGATTGGAGCCGATTTTATCCCGCGCCATGCTGGCCATCAGACCAAAATCGCGCAGCGACGTCATGAATTTATTGGATGATACGGCGGCCACATCAGCATTGAAGCCAATCGCCTTCGCCATCGCCGTGTATTCGCCGCTGAACTGCCCGAGGCCGCGCCGCATCGCCAGCAGCGTGTTTTCATCAATGCCGAGCATCTGCGCGTACTGATTGGCCCGGTAGTACGGCATTTTGCTGAGCTGAGTGCCGACACCGGTAAAGATAGACGCCATATCGCGCATATTGCCGCTGGCGTCCCGCGTCTGGACTCCCAACCGGTTCAAGAAACCCTCACCGCCAGGATTATTGCGCATGAACCGCGCCATACCCTCCAGCGCGTTCTGGGCGGCGGCTGCGCTGCTGCCGGTTTGCGAGGCGGCATAACCGATGGCCTGTATGCCCGCCACCGTGGCACCGGTGCGCTGCGATGACCAATAGAGCTGATCCAGGCCGCTGGCAATCTTTGCTGTGAACAACAAAACGCTGGCTGCAGCACCTTCTGCGGCCAGTCCGAGCTGGATGACGTTTTTAGTAGCTCCAACTACCGCCGCCTCAAATTTACTGTAGCCTGCGCCGTCAATCTGGAAACCCAACGAAATCAGAAAATCTTTTAGGACATTAACGTTCATTGGCGTCTCTCCAGCGGTCTACGCGGGCGCGGTTGTCTTCTTTCATGTCGAGGTAATCATTCAGCAGGGCAATATCAAACAGGTCGATGGCGCCGCTTTTGACTTCAGCCATCGAGGTCATGCCGGCATCTATCGGGCGCAAAATGTAGTCCTCGCCGCCTGGCAGACTGTCGAGTTCTACGCCGACGGCGGGGCCGAGGTCTTGTTGTCTGGGCGTCCTTGAAAAAAATTTCCAAGCGAATCCCCCACAACTTTGCCGACGATTTGAAGAATATCCATCATGTCCAAATCATCAAAATTGATGATCTTGTTTACCCGGTCAAACACCGGCGTCCAGTTCGCTCCATGCTGGCGGCTGGCCACCGACAGGCACGGGAACAATATCGCGTTTAAATCTTCATCAGACAGATCAGCCATGGATTGCGCTATTTTTGGCAACATTTCCCCAAAGGGCGGTAAAACCAGCTTGGGCGCTTCATCATTTTCTGAGTCTGGCTTTTCCTCCGTAATTAATTTTTCACCTGGCTTTAGCTCTTTTAATAAACCCGCCACTACCGGCAGCAATTTGCGGGAAACTTTGAGCTGGTCAAAGACGCTCAATTTTGCGGTGCGGTACTGGTTGCCCTTGAGTTCGAATTCCATCATTTAAAATGTCCCCAGAATCTGGTCGATTTTGCCACAGTCGAATACCCACGAAACGGTTGTGCCGTCTTTCGCGTTGGCATGATCAGGCTGTTTCTGGAATGCGACGGAGCGGGCTGTCGTGATGTCGCCTGACGCACTGTTACGCACGACAATGACGTTATTGCCCCAGAGCGCGGACGAGAGGGTTTGCGCGTTATAGGCAATGGAAAGTTTCTGATTGACCGGCGAGGTTTTTAAAAGCTGAACCGTGATAGTGCCTGATTTTCCGGCATGCAGACTATGCATCACTTCACCGTCTGCGCCGACAGTCATCGTGTTTTTGGCCTCAGCCATGGTGACTGTAATACCTTCCTGCGAGTTGGCGGAGCCATACCCCAGATCGATAATGCCAGTCGGGCCAGTCAGCGACGCACTGACGTCTACAAAACTGTAAGTACCCATTGATTACCTCACCACATTGATTTGCACATCAGAGTAATGAACCGCACCGGCCAGCTTACAGGCCACCTGAATCAGCGGTGCCTTGCGAGCCTCGCGATCCGCCTGCGCCTGGCTGGCCACCGGTGCGCCGTAGGCGTAATACCCCTTAGTCAAAGTGTCACCAGGTGATAACGCACCGATAGGGCCGCCATTCCACACACCAGGCGCCACCAGCCCATTAGTGACCGACTGATCCATGGACGCCTCGACGTTGGTCAGTAATCGGGTCACGCCGGCATCGGTCTGCGGAATTTTGGTTGTCGAGGTGTACATCAGGTTATAAAGATTGGTCTGAACATAATTTTGCAGCCAGTCCAGGCCCTGGCGCTCGTCGAAAAAGTCGCCGTTCGCCATCACGCCTTGCTGCAGGATGGCCGTGTCGTTGGAGTAATAGACATAGACGTTGGCGTTCTTGCCATCGATCGCCGCCGCTTGCGAGCTGGTCAACGATTCATAAGTCACACCCGGTTCAGTCTTGAATTTCAGCGTGATAGTGGTGTTGCTGCCGGTAAAATCAACGGTAAAGGCCCGGCCAAACGCCGAGATAGCCGCATACAGGCTTGACGTGGAATACTGCGTGAAAGTGCGCGCATAGCCGGCCGCTTTGAGTTGTGAGGCCAAATCTGTTGTGACGGCGGATTGCAGCGTTGCCGGTTCGGCAGTCGTTACACCAAAAATCCGGCTCAGGCTATCAGCCTCGATAGCTGCGGCCACTGCTAACACATCCGTGTCAACCAGAGAAACGGTATCAGCCGCCACCAGGCCATACCAGCTTGTGAAATTCTGGCAAGCGGTGACGGACTGCAATAAAGTTTCGATGGCACCGGATTCGGCGGCCGCCAGCGTTTTCGCCCAGCGCCCGATATAGACTTGAGTCGGTTGCGGCGATTGCGAAAAGTAAATGGTTGCCGCTTCGTATTCAGGACTTTCAACCCCGAAATCAGTGCCGATATCTTTAGGAGCCGTATAGAGCCGGATACGCTCGGTCAGCGGGATAACGGTCGATGAACCCAGAATTAATAGCGAGCCGAAATTACGGCCCGTCGCCGCCGTGGGCGACATAATGACGTCAACGTTGGCCACGTTGGAAACAGGTAAGCCCTGTGTCATGGTTTATTCTCCGAAAAAGGTGACTGGCGCGCTCAACAGCGAATTGATGCCATACGAGCGGATAATTTTGCGGCGTAGCGTGATGTGCAGATCGTAGCGGCGCACCCATTGGTTATTAATCAGCTCGGGCAGGTTCATGATCTGGCTGCAATCCTGAAACGTCATGCCAACGGCGTTCAATTCAGTATTGTTCTGCGCGACCTGCATGCCGTCCCTGAATTGCGTCGCGGTCGTTAGCCCCTGCGGGCCGTAAAAACTGCAATTCAGGTCGATGGATTCGAAAGACCATTGCTGGACTGATGTGTCGCCCTGCTGCACGTACGCCGGATAGCTGTCCTCCTGCACAATCCCAACGCCGAACGCGCACCAGGTTGTTCCGTTTTTGGGGATCTCCGGCTGCGGGTCGGTCCATTGGGGTAAAACAACGCTTTTATCCAACCCTGTTAACCCGCGTATCCAGCGACTAATTAGCCGTTCCAACGCCTCATCGTAAACCGGCGCGTCGCCGATGGGCGTCAGATAACCCGGCGTCGTGCTGTCATTGCCCATCGACATAATCCATCAGCTCGCAATGAGCCTGCACAAGTCCGGCGCCATAGGTGGTGTAAGGGTCAATCAGCGTCACGCGGTATCGGGCGCCCTGATACGTCACGATGTCCGCGTCATAACCGGGTTTGCCCTCGGTAAGCTGAAACTGCGTCACGATGAGGATGGCGCCGTTGATATTCTGGCCGGCGGCCATGCGCTTGGCCTGCATTGACCGGTCAACGGTAACGATGCCGGCAAACGGAATAGTTTGTTGCGCATTTGCGACAAAATTGTCATCATCTGGGACCTGCAATTGCCGATAGCAAACCAGCGTTGAATCAACGAAATCGGGGTCCAGGAAGATTTCTGAAACATCAAGTTGTGGCATTTTTATCCCTCACAACATAGGTTATAGATCGCAGCAAAATCCCTTTGTCATACAGAGGTTTTATCCCATTGCGCCCACGAGCGCGTCGGGCGGCCAGCGTTGACGGCGCCAGCGGCGTTAACTGATTTCCGCTTTGAATAACCGCCTTGGCGGCATTGGATGCGATAACGCCAGCCGATTCCAGATACCGGTTAGCAGCCGCCTCGTTCCCATCAAATGCGGCCACCGCTGCCTGGCGCATTTTTTCAGTAATTTGCGCGCGGGCATTGGCAATCCCAATATCAAGAAACGGGCGCGGCGGGAGTGTGACGGTATAGGACGGGACGGTATGGTCAGTAGAAAAATTCGCGGCTTTGGCCTGAACAAACTGACCATTTTTGGCGAACGAGCCATCCGAGTTGATTTTCCGATTCAGGGTGACGACATGCTCAGGAATGCGAATCGTGCCGCCGTAACTCTGGATGTAACCCAACACGGCGTTATTGATCTCCGCCCCATCGTCCCGGCTGGCTTTATCAGATGGGATGCCCACCAGCACATCTTTTTGCACCAGGCTGTTTAGCGCGTCGATAATGTCTTGCGAATGGTCGGCCAGGACCGTCAGACCGGATTTCATAGCTGGATAGCGCCGGCGCCGAATAACATCAGGTATTCGTAATACTCACTGCCGTACCGGGTGTTATTCCAGAAGTGCGCGTCTGGGTTAAGCGTCACACTGTCGTCGTAAGTCATCGACACCTTGTCAACCGACTTAGCCGTCACCACGCCGCTGTTTGCCCCACCAGCTCCACCAATGGCCGACGAACGGTTATCCTGTGCGTCCAGTGACAGGTAATGCGCGACAAACAGCCCGGCAACGTACGGGAAAATATCCGTACCAAACCGGGCTTCGCCCATTAATTTGTCAACAATAGCCAGCCGCAAGGCAATGCGTGCATCGGGGTATTTGGTGTCATCGGAAAACTGGGGGAATTGAACGCGAAAACTACTTACCGTTGGAAGACTTTGGTTTGTCGGCATTAGGGGTATTCTCCGCCGTCAGTGCTGCGATTTGCTGTTCCAGCTCGGCAATGCGGGCATCCTTCTCGATGCTTTGCTGTTCCAGCTCGGCAGTCCGCGCTTTATTTTCCTGCATAAGCGCGGCATCACCGATATGCGCCTGGACGAACCAATGATCAATCGTAGCCTCGTCCATTTCGTGATAACCCACTTCGTAATGCTTAACTTCTTCACCATCATTGAAGAAGAAATCTTTTTTAACATAAACTTTAGGCATGTTTGGTCCTTTGGCCCCCTAATGAGCCATTCAGGGGTTAAATCCCGTCCATATAAAGAAGGGTTTCCGGATAGACCGGCTCTACTGCGCCCAACTTGCCAAAATACGTCACCATCTGCGAAATCCCGCGATATTGAACCGGGACGGTCTGCAATGGGACCATCGGCCAACGGACAAACTTCTTGTCATTCGTATAGGCCACCGCGCGGTCAGTGTTATTGACACCCCGGCCGATGAGCCATTTCACAGGACGAATATTCAATGGGCGGCCATATTGGGCGTACGTCAGGGTATTCGTTTGCAAGTAGGTCAATAGCGATTGGTTACCCGCGGTCGAAACGATGGTGTTAACCAGAATGCCGAATTGGGTAGGCGGGATTAACAAATCCGTGGGGATCATCGAGTACGCGGAATTAGCCCACGCCTGCGACAGGATGGCATTTACCGAGGCGCGAATCTGATCCGGAGAGGTTGCCGCCGCCCAGGTCACAGGGGCATTCATTGGCGTAACTACCGGTAGGTTAGCCAGACCAGCGGCTTTAATATCAGTGTCGCCGATGTAAACTTGTTCGTCACAATCCATATTCCATTTAAGGATCATGCCGTCATGTTTTTGTGAATCAATCGGACGACCGACTTGTGCGGCAGCCTGCAATTCCGGCAGCGTCCAACCGAGTTCCATGCCCCACAGATTTAAGGCATACCCCACCTTGCTGATATCGATCTCCATATTAGCCAGCGCGGTGCCTTCCTTGCTCAGCCAGTTTTTACCATTTGGTACCGCTCCACCAGGGGCAGCAAAACCACTACGGGTAAACGAGCTGATATCATCAGCGATAGAAACGTCTTCTCGGAACTGGATATCGCGGCTATACGTATAGCTCGTCAACGGAAGATTGATATTTTGGTCCAGGCGCTCCAGTTCCCCAATGAGAAAGGCACCGGTGCTGTCAATCGTCCGTTGACTGCTGTCAAATGTAAGCATGTTATTTTTCCTTAAAGATTATAAGCAATTTCAGTGTTGCCGCTGGCATCGCCGGCACCCGTGAAATATGCGTTGGTTAAAGCAACGGTATTGGCGCCATCGGCGGCGGCCAGGACGGAACCCAAGGGGCTGGCAGTTGAACCATTGGCGGTACGGATATAAACCGTGCCACCTTTCCCGACACTGGACGCGTCACCGCCGATGTTCACGGATAGGTAGCCACGTTTCAAAATGTCACATACCGTATTCATCCCGCCGCCCGTCTGCTGAACCAAATCAGGATTAGAAGTAGTTGGATACGGGCGAACGTAGAAACCCGAGATAACGCCCAGCGCATCGCCCGACGCCAACGGCACAAATTTATTGCCGCTATATTTGCCCGCCAGGCCATACGCGGGGAACAAATTGGTGCTATCGATAATACCCGGTTCGATAGTAAGATCCTGCTGGCGCGACACGGCGCCCGCGATGCCCGAGGGCATACGGTACAGATATGCAGTCATGGATTATTTCCCGTTTTTAGACCAGAAGTCGGCGTTGCGTTTGTTGAGTTCGGCAATGGGATTGCCAGAAATCCGCGCGGCATCAGTGGTGCGATTGGGTGCGGTGGTATTGCGTGTTTTGGCGAGTTCAGATACCGCGGTAAATGCCATATCGACGGTGGGTCGTTTCAGCGCGGAAATATCCGCATCCCCGACAATCGAACGAACCAAGGTTTGATCAGCGGCCGCCAACACCAAACGCTTGAACGCGGTAGGTTTTGCAGCTTTAGGCAGTTGGATGCCGGGAGAGATCAAATCAGCGCGATAAGCCGCATCGCCGGTCACCGCGCCTTCTTTTTCCTTTTTCTCTTCTTCGTCTTCCTTGTCTTCGTCGCCGGTAGCCGCTGCCGGTTGCATGCCGCTGCACATCTTCGTACACATTTCGATGAGTGCTTTGCCCCATGCGGGGATTTCTTCTTCGGCATCACCGGTTTTACCAGTTTCGCGAGCCTCAATATTCGCTGGTCCCGGCAAACCCTGAGCACCCAGGTGGATATTCACCACGCCGGGCGATGACATGGTTGCGGAGGGATTTTCGTCATTGGTCAGCGAATCGGGGGCATTAACAAGCGCCTCGTTGATCGCCGCGTCGTCTTTGGTTTTAATCGCCCTGCGAAGGGTTTCAAACCAGTTTTTCTTAGTTGGTGTTGCCATAGCGTCTCCGATAGCGCAACGTGATCCGGCCCGTCCGTTAGGGACGCTGGCCAGGTGATTACCGGTAATGTCGTATTGAGCGGCTTTACCCGGTGAAATTTGTTTGTATTCGGCGTCATAACCACAACTGACCTCATCGTCGCCGTCATCAATCGCCTGCATGGCTGCGGGGTCTTTAACGATAACGTCAGCCAGCAATAAATCTGATTGGTCGCCGGTGCCGCGCCGGACGTTCTGAATGTGTCCGGATGCCAATTCCCGCCAATTGGAGGGATCGATAAAAATGATGTTTCCCTGGGCATCCATCGGATGACCGACCGTAAAGGTCATGCCTTCGAAGCTGGCTATGGTTTTTTCACTGAAAACCTCATCCGGGCTGCGTTCGACGACAATCTCACCCCGTTCATCTGGGGTAATGTCGGGCAACTCGTCAGCGCCATAAAGCTGCAATCCTGTGCGGGCTATTGGCACGTCTTTGCACAATAGCGAGCCATCCGCCAGAAGGAATCGGGTTTTACCCAAGCGGCTTTGATAGAAATATTTCATTGTTCACCTGCCGAAATGCGGGCACAAAAAAAAAGGCCGCCTGAGCGACCAGTACGTAATGGGATAATTGTCTCGATTTACGGACTTTTTAACATAATGGCCCTTTCATGTACCAGCCGATCGCCACTCATGCAAAAATCGCAGTGAAACAAATAAAAAATGGTATTAACTGCCGGAAAGCTGGTAGTTTTATCCAATAACATTTTTATAACAAATTACGGGTATTAGCGTTCGCGACTAATCACGACCGTAACGCGTGTTTTGGGCTTTTTTGGCGGCATCGGCGGCGCTTGTGGCATTTGATCGCCAGGCGGTGGTGGTGGATTTCTGCCGGGCCTTGGTTGCGGCCTTACTTTGTACCTATTGTCTAGGCACATCGGCTGGGCGCCATTGCTGGCAATAAAAACTGCAACCAAAAACGCCGTTACGAGCACAAACAAAATAATAGAGAACATACCCATTCCTATTGAGGTATCACGACTTCGCAGTAGCACCGGCAGTTCGGCAGTGCGCCGGCGTGGCCAGTCATGCCGTCCAGCGTCGGCGGATTTTCCCAGCGAACAAATTTGCCATTCATTTTTTGATGCGATGGTCGTACGTCCCCATCATCAGCTGTGCGCCAGATATACCCCTCGGAACCGATAGCAGTTGCCCGCGCCTGCGTTAGCGCCTGTGTGGCCCGGCCAATCTCGGTACGAGCAATGAGCGTTGCCCGGCTCTTGGCGACATCACCGGACGCGGCGATCTCTTCTGCAAGTGCGCCGGGCCGCTGGCCAGTAACCATCGCTTCAATAGCTTTGTTGTGAATGTCGTAAATGCGGTCGGCGGCCTCAATGGGCAGCGATTTGATGTAGTTGACCTGTTCCTCAACCATCGACCGGAGGACTTGGCCGATAGGGGCGTTTTTGACCATGTTTCGCAATTCTAGGCTGATTGCCTCACTTTGCTGATACCAGATTTTCTCGTTGTGCCTGTTGACGTCAGTAACGAATTTTTCAGCCACCTTATGCGCCCAACCGTCGATAACGTCACCGTAGCTATCCAGGGCATCCATGATTTCCGTTACGCTGTCATTTGAACCATCGTAACGACCATTTACGATGTCGCCCACCGCCCGCGCTATCTGCCGTAGGCTTGTCCGGTATTGGGTCTCGACCTGTTTCGGGATCTGCTGCGTTGTCAGGTAAACGCGGCGGCGGTTCGGTTTCGGCATTATTGATATCCTCGTCAGTGATAGACGCGCCAATGCCCGTCACGTCAGACAGTTCTCGGAAATCAGTCATTGCGGCTTTCTGGGTCATAATTCCGCTTTGCATGGCTGTGGTTATGGCATTTGTAGTGTTGAGAGCTACTGTAGAGCGGTCGAGATCAGACATTTGCCAGAGCGGATTAAATTCAAACGTAAAATCATCGGGAAGTGGCTCATTTAGCGCTGACCGATAAATGATGTCGAAAAGGGTGCGGATCGGCAGCTTAAGCTTTTTCTGCTGGCTCCCTACGGCGTCGTAATAATTCGCCAGGTCTGAATCGCCGGTAGCAAAACCCTTTGGTGACTGGCCGTAAAGGCGAACCAACGGAATATCTGTGGCCCCGCTGATTTCTTCTTTAAATTCGCTAATCAGGTCAGGAAGTCCGGCAAAGGAATATGTCTGCGCATCAAATTTGTCTGCGGCATCAATGAGCGTCATGCCCTCATTGCTCTGCATCATGCGCACCATATCCATCTGTTTGATGAGGCCTTTTTCTGCCACACCGCCTTGGCCTAATATGGCTCGCAGTCCATTGATAGCCATCGTCCGCAAATGGGCTTTATAGGCGAGTTGCGCGGAACCTTCGACGATACTGTCATATGCCGTCAGCCGGTCAAAAATGCGCTCAATGACCGACATACCCCATTCGTTTTCGGTCATGGCCTGTTGGTAGGGCAGCTTAACGCCATCAAACCTAATCAGGCGGCTATGATGAATACGCCACGCTGGGATGCCGGTCGCTGTGGTGACCACATTGTAAAATTCAGGCTTGCCCAGATTCGGGCCTAATTCTTTGATGCGCCGTGTAAGGTCAGGGTTGATCATCCAACGATCGAGCGGTAGCAGACCCTTAAAACTGCCATGGCCAATCTTATTCAGATCCAGGGGAATGAATGGCGCCTGCCCCTCAATCATAATCAGACACACCGCGCCGCCGTAAAGTCTGGACCATTTCAAGGTCGAATTTAACGTTTCCCAGATGGCCAACTCTTCAAAAAGTGATTCAATCGTCCCGCGCTGCTTGGCGTCGATCTCCGATGTGATGCGCAGCCCTTTACGCGTCATATCATCCGGGATGGCGTCAACCGCCGCGCCAATGATCCACGACGACCGATAGCACCACTCAATCAGCAGCCGGTTGCGGCTGGTATAATTGGCCCGGTACGTTGATGCGGCGTGCTGATTATTTTGTTGCAGCCCGACGCGGGCCATAAAATTGTCATACGAGTCAGCGGTAACGATGCGCTTACTTTTTGCCATTACTGACTCCCGAGTAATTTCCAGATGTCCATTGTGTTATCCATGGGTGCGTAAGCGATCATGGTGGCGTCGCCCAGGTTGGGGGACTTGGTGCCGTCTGGCTGTTTATCCACAACGATTTTCCCGACGCCATTGATGGAAAATGTCGGCTGCGATAATTCCATGATCAGTTTGTCTTTGTTTTTCATGGCGCTGGATATGGAAATGATGTCATCCGGGTTGTAGGGCATTTTTTCCACTACAGCCCGATAGGTTTTCTGAAACCGGGTGCGCAATGCCCACCAGCTTTGGGCCTTGGCGTTGGCAAAAAAGTCTTTATTCAGTCGTCCTGCCTGCCCGTTATCGCCGCGTACTGCCTCATCGTCGGGGTCAAACACAGCTCCGCTACCCCTGAATGGCGTTACAAAGATTTGACGTTGCCGCTGTGGTTGACGTTGCTCATTGATGACGCGAGAGTCACCACGAGCACCAGCACCTAAACCGTCTTCATCGAAGCGAAAATCTTCGAGATTTTCCTCATCACAGAAGGTAAAGGCTTTTTGCACCGTGCTGAAAATGTCGCTGCCTGTGCCAGACCATTCCTTCACGTTTTCCAGCAAAAAGCCGTGACGACTCGCGAAGGCGTTTTTATCCCTGCCCTCATCGGCGATATCCAGGGCGCCCATTCGTTTACCGGTTGGCTCGATGCCCAGGACGATATGCGCGTCAATGGCTGCCTGTACCCATTCAGACGGGATGAGCATGCCCTCGGCTGATGCCTGGTAGTTCAGGTCCAATTCCTGCGCCACGATGACCGGGTTATCGATTTTCGCGACTTCCTTGTCATACCACGCCTGGTCTTTGCGTGGGTCGCTGCGCCAATGAAACGTAAATACCGGGATTTTCCCGCTATGACGCTTCTGCGCAAACGGGTTGTTCATGCCGTTGACCGACGAGAGATCGATACGGCAACGCGTTGTTTGCGACAGCGCGGCATCAATCAGCATCGGCCGCTGTAGAAACGCGGACTCATCGACAAAATACAGTGTCGTACGGTCACCACGCCCGATATTGTCGCCAGCCTCACCCTTGATAACGGCGCCGGTATCCGGGAACTCGACGCGCATATAGGGCGCATGCTTTTTTTCGCTCCAGGAACCGCGAAATTCTGATGGCAACATTTCAATAAATTTACGGGCTTTCCAGAAAAGCGCTTTCGGGTCGCCGGTGCTGTCCACGTACTCTTCTTTGCGCGAACCGAACCCGATCACCATTTCACGGTTGAATAAGCACAGGGAGCACGCCAGAGCAATTGACGTCCAACTGAGGCCCATTTCGCGTGATTTTTCTGTGATACCGTTTTCTGTCCAGGCGCGCCGCTCCATGATCCACCGAATCCACTCTTCCTGTTTCGGGAACAGCAGAAATGGAATGGTCACCGGCAGCCCATAATCGATATTGCGCGGGTCGGTGGTCATGCCCCAGTCAATGATAAATTGGGCTGGATTATCGCGGTAATATTGACGCAATGCCGGTAACGTTTCGGGACGCTGGCGGATACGCTGCAACCGTTCCATGCGCCATTCATAGACCGGCGTGTAATCAGGCTTTTTGAAGTCGAATGGGAACGGAATTGGCATAACGCGACCTTGAGATAAATGAGTGAAAAAAGAGAGTTTTTAACATAATGACTGTTACCCGCCCCACCGCGACATGACTCATTCACCACTCGGTGTGAATGGCCTATTTGTCAATGTTTGTCATGAGATTTGGTTAAAAAATGACTGCATAAACAGTGCATAAATCGGGGCGTTTTTGAATAGCCCTTTCCCAGGACGAACGGCTTATTTTTGCAATTTAGCCCAACAAGTCTTTGTAGAGATCTGCTGCCTGTTCAGGCGTCAGATTGGTGGTCTCTGTTTTGATGGGTGCGCCATCCTTGCCGGTCAATTCGGTTTTCTTCGGCGCTTCCCAGCCCTGCATTTCGCCCAACTGTTTGATAGCCACTTTCGGGTCGTGCATTTTCAGCTTGATGCCTTCCTTGCCGGTAGTCAGCTCGGCCACGGCGGCCATGGCGCCAGCATCTTGCAGCGCGGAATCCTTGAACGACCACGACGCTTGATAAACCGGCTGGCCGTCTTCGTCTTCGCCAATCTGGCAATTGCGGAACTCGGCAATGTCGGTCAGCGACGTGCGGCCCATCTTCGAGAGTCTTTCCAGCGCTTCAATGCGGGTCATGATGGCGTCGTTGACCGGTTCGTATTGGACAGCATGCAGAAACGCTTGAACCTTACTATTTCTTACTATTTGGGCTGCTTTCGAATGGACGCCGTCACCCTTTGCTTTGCCGCCTGCTTTACGGTAAGCCTGGGCCTGATTAGCGCCTTTCAGTAAATGCGTGACGAATTTCTTTTGTAATGCGGTCAGGGCATCGAAAAGCGCCTTCTGTTCTTTTGTCAGCGTCATTTCGACTCCTTGATATTATTCCGGATAAAGCGCTTTGACTTCGAAACCGATTTTGTAAGACACGCGGCGCTCTACTTCTTTCATGATTAAACCCGCCAGATGCATCCGGTTAGCAGAGTTCGATGGGATATTCTTTAACTCGTCGGTTACTTGATTAAAAAGCTCTTTAAAGTCTTCGTAGGTGGGCAAAACGAATTCCAACTCGCAGTATTCATTCTTGACCATATATTGCGGCTTTTCAGCCGGAATGTCTTTTTCGACGTAAAGGGACGTGATGGCATTTTTTACGTCATTGGAAAGATCAGTAAGCGCTATCTGCCTCTCTGGTCCTCTCGCGTTACCTATCGCCACCTGATTTTTGATGATGTCCAAAGCGGCTTGTTGCGCGAATTCTGGGATACGCTGAAATCCGGTTAATTTTTGTTCCATTTGGAATTATCCACTGGTTTGTAAAATACCGCCCGCAGAATTTTTGAGACCACGGGGTCTGGAATCAGAACTTTATGCTGAATTCATTATCAAGCCCGTTCGTCCTTAAATGGGCTTTGTAATGATCACGCCAGCTTTTTAGCGAACGCGATGACTTCATCCCACACGTATTCGACATCATGGCCAGCCAGCGCAAGCAGATCTTTTACTCGATCTAGAACGACATCAACGTCCGGCGCGGTGGCGGCGCTCGGTACGGTTTGGGAAGTGGAAGGAGCAGCCGGTAAAGGCGTGGTATCAGTTGGCGCCGGAACAGCGACGAAATATAAACTCGATTCGCTCGCCGTGGTGCCGTCGCCCAGAATTGCCGTAAGGGTAACCGGGCCGGGCGTTGTACTTGTCAGACTTGCCACCGCTTGGCCGTTCGCGTCAGTAGTTGCTTGGGCCTGCGCCAGCGTACCGGAAGTGGTGGAAAAATTAACGACAGCACCGGCAACAGCGGCGTTATTCGCATCAGTTACGGTCGCCTGTACGGTAACGGCGCTTTTGCCGTCCGCCGGCTGAGAATTCGCCTGGATGGCTAATTGAATTTGACTCATTTTTACCTCGGTTCAAAAATATGGCGTTTTTTTGCGCTCCCCAAAACGGGGGTGCTCAAATTCTATTTGGCTACGGTCTTAGCGGCGCCGACCAGATGGGTCCATTCGGCTCCGATATTATGGCCAGCGGCGATTAACAGCGGCAGTAATGCGGTCAGGACGCTATCAATAGCAGGTTCGACGGCCTGGATTGTTTGGGCTGTTTCTGCAACGGTGTTAGCGATCGGCGCTGCGCCAGGGATCAGCGCGGCGACTTGCGCGGCTTCCCCGATGGCGGCGACTGTACCGGCAAACGTAGGGGCCGGCGCTTGGGTTTGTAACTGGGGTTGAGCTTGAGTCTGAACAGGTATTGCGGATGGGTTATCCATGGGTTTTGCCTTTTTGAAAAAGTTAAACAGGGGTGTGATAAGGGATGGAAGAAGTGCCAGCAACCAGGTGGATTTCATTTTGTCCCCTTATGCGGCGACTGGAGCAGTCAGGACGGTCAGCGCGGTCTTGTACCGGGCGATCCGGTCTTCAATGCCGGTCTGGCCGCCGTTGATAATTTCAGTAACGCGCACGGCGTCGCCGGGGTGATTAAGACAACCGCGGGACGCATAGAACCACGCGGCGCTTAGCGCAGCGTATTGGTCTTCTTGCAAGAGCGCTGGATTAACTACCAGGTCAACGCCGATAGCGCGGCCGCATGCCAGGTAGTTATCAAGGAACGTGATTTGAATCAGTCCGCGTCCGCGATATTTCCAGCCGTCGCCCGGTCCCTTATTCCCGTTGCGCCCGTGATAAGCCAGATTAGCAATGGCGGTCTGGCGGGGCAGCGGCAATGTTTTTTCTGTCAGCCCACGCCCCAGGCTTTTTGCTTGGCCCATCGTCATGTGGTTAGGGACGAATTCGCGGATCAGTGATTGCACCGAATAATCGAAATCTTCACTAATGCGCGTGTAACCTTCACTTTCGTGTCCGCACTGCGCAATAAACATCGCGACATCTTCAATTTTCGTGATGCCGAACTTCTGGCGCGCAGCATCGATATGCGGAAACCAGCGCGCGGCCAGCTCGGCGCTTAATTTAGCCGCCTTTTGAAATTGTGTTTGATTCATATTTTTCTCGAAAAGAGCTTAGCGGCGTTGCCCCGGGCGCGGAGCACCAGCACGATCATGATGAGGTTGATAACCAGGGTTGCGGTATGCGTGCCGGCGTACTCATTGAACGCGAATTTTATCGGCACGCTGCCGTAAGCCAGGATCAGCAGATAGGCAAACCAGCTCGCGACGGTAGAATGTCTGGCACCGGGTTTGCGAAAGAACATCAGGCGCAGCGCAATAACGACGCAGAGCGCAACATTAATGAGGACAGCGGGATCTTTAGCCATGGCCACCCCAGAGGCGTGACAGCCATTCGAATGGAGATTGCGCGTTGAGCCATGCCAGTGATTTTATCGCCAGTACCGAAACGAGCACGGCGGCCAACGGTGCAAGGTTTTGTTTGCTGCCGGTCCACGCCGTCAGTTTTTCACCGACAACGCCAGCGCCGAGCACCCCTACAATAAACGATGAGAGGAAATAGCATCCACGCCTAACAAGCGGGACGTCTGCCGCCGTGGCAACGTAATAAACAGCGCCAGCGAAAGCACCAAAAACGATTCCATAATCCGTCTGAGTGACGGCACCGAAAAGCGTCGCACCAGTAAGCCCCGCCGCTATGACGGTCGATGTAGCCGGGTCGGACATCACGCCCCCTTTGTTGTTGTCCTCGTTGAGGGCATAAAAAAACCGGCATCAGCCGGATTGAATTCACCACAGGAAATAGCACCTGGCGGGTTTGAAGCCCCACCACGCATGGATTAGGTTATGGGCCTGTCATGCGTCGGTGCTATTGCCTGTTCTGAATCCCAGAAATAAAAAAGGCCCGCACGATGGCGAGCCTTGATAGGATTAGTCCAGATGGTTAGCTGACTGAGATTTCCAACCGCTTACCGAGCGCGTTTAGTGCGCTCTCGATAGTATCGATCTTGGTGTTATGGCCAAGATTTACGATCCGTTGCACGTCTTGCGGGCGCGTACCCAACAACCGGGCTAGGTCAGCGTTGCTTGTTTTCGTTTCCAGCATGGCGTTAAGCAGTAAGACTTTAGCCGCCACACCGGCCGGAACATCAACGAACTCTTCGCCTTCTGTTGAGGGCGGCGGAACGGGGCGTCGGTCTTCAAAGTAGAAATCAAACGCGGTTACCAGGGCGTCTTGCGCCATTGCTAGCGCCTCGTCCCTGGTAGCTCCACCCGTTAATGCCTCGGGTATATCTGGGAATATCACCGCCCAGCCGGTTTCATCACTATCAAATTTTACCGGGTATCTCATATTCATCACGATGAACCTTTTGCGAGTAACCAGCCCCGAGGGGCCGGTTTATTATTTAATGCCTAGCTGCTTGAGAATTGCTTTTCTTAGCGGCTCCGGTATCTCATGTGATGGATGCCTTGGCATTGTAGTTTGCTTGCCGTTCAGGAAGATTTTTAAATGGTTTGCACCGTTCTCAAATTCTGCTCCCTGACTTGCGAGCCACCTACGAAACTCGCTTTGCTTCACCGCCTCCCCCTTGTTTGTTTAACTTGAAATTAGTATAAACATTTTTGTTTATACTTGCAAGGGGTTTATAAACTTTTTTGTTTATTAAAATGCGAAAACCCCGGCTTTTGGCCGAGGTCTTTTCTTTAATTCCGTCGCTTGCGTGTGCTTTGCGCGAGCTTATAGGAGAATCATATATTTTTTGCTCAATAAGTCAAAATTTTTTCTACTTTTTTTATTGGCGCCCTTCCGAATGCCTCGCGCATAGGAGAAAATAGAATGTATTCAGCAGTCAGCAACCATACATCAATTCGACGGCGGCATGTTGATAATGATATTTCTGAATGATCTTTATTCATGCGCTTGGCTATTTCTAACTTATTCATACCGCTTTTGTAATGCGCTTGAACGACATCGATGAGTCCAGGGAACGGCGAAAGCACTTCACCGATTACGGCATCCATTAATAATGCCTCTGCGTCTGTGCAATACATCAACGCGCTCCGTGCTTTCACGTTATCAGGGTCACCGAAATAGAAAAATAAATCTTCTTTCGAGATTCCCGCTTTTTTCATCTGAGTGATGGCCTTTTGAATCGCTCCTTTAGAAAGTTTTTTTTCACTCATCAGGCGGCCAAAAATATTTTGGACTGCCCCAGAGCTGCCCATTTTGGACCAGCGCCCCCACATACTCAGCTTACCGCGTATCCAGATAGCGTCTAAGGTGGGTAATCGCAGATCTTTGCCGTCAGCAGTACCGCACGAAGTTGGGTAGAACATTAAATGGCCTCCGCCTGTGAAAGTAAATTTTTCGTTTGGGCCAGCAACTCTGTTTCGGTGCCGTACCGTTTTTCAAATTCTTTTTGACCGGCATGAATGGCCACACCATAGCCGCCCAGCCGGTGATGCTGCGGGCATAGCGGGATCGTGTCGTAATTTGATGCGCGTTGGCCGGCGCCCTGCCCGGCCCTTATGTGATGGATTTCTGGCATGCTTTGTAATCCGTAGATGTTTTGGCAAACAATGCAGCCCAGGGCGGCAACGCGCCCCATGTGAGTCTGTTCAGCGCGTTTGGTCATTCACACACCCCCGCATAAACGCTGTTGCAGACGGTCTGGTTCTCAACATCGCCCAGCAAATCAAATTGCCTGCCGCCGCGCGTGGTCATTGCCCAATCCCGGTATGTTTCGATTCCGTGGCTTTCCACCGTCACGCACTCGATGCGATTTTCAGCGCGGACTGGATCCATTGTTGAAGTGAAAAACGTTGAGTTTTGCCTGCGGCTACACGCAGACACCAAACGTTCCCACTCGGCAACACGAGCAATTTCTTCTGGCCAGCGGCTGAAAATTTCGGCCAGTTCGCTTTTACGGGCATGAATACAGGGCATGCAGCCGACGCGCGAACATCCCTGCTGATATAG
>Ga0224527_1000014_pt1 | contig 152544 bp, 128 predicted proteins | sample CBST0metaG_FD_179882 | JGI IMG/M metagenome (GOLD analysis project Ga0224527, IMG submission 179882) | Peat soil microbial communities from Stordalen Mire, Sweden - C.B.S.T0 | ecosystem: Environmental > Terrestrial > Soil > Wetlands > Peat | place: Sweden: Norrbotten County, Stordalen Mire...
GGATAGCCGGATTGCTGCCCCGGATTTCCCGGCTGCTGATTAGGATAGCCGGATTGCTGCCCCGGATTTCCCGGCTGCGACAACATGCCTGGCTGCTGCCCGTTCGTTTGGTCGGCTATCGCCGGAGCCCCCTGACACAAGGACCGCGGATCTTCGACCCAAACCGGAATCGAGCGCATGTTGCTGCTATCGCCGCCGCAAACAAAGTTGCCGCCGTAATCGATGGCGACCTGATTGATGCCTTCCGGCGGTACCAGATTCAACGTCAGCGGCGGATCATTCTCCAGATAACGGCGATAAAGGGTGAGCGCGCCATTGGCGCCGGTCAGCTTGGCCGGGCCATTATTATCCCGGCCGACCCAGGTGATGGTGACCTCTTTGCCATCCACCCCGGCAAACCAGCTATCGCGCAAATCATTGGTGGTACCGGTTTTCCCCGCCAAATGGAAATTGGAGAATTTTACCGACAGCGAACGCGCGGTCCCCCGTACGACAACCTGTTGCATGGCATATAAGGTCAGGTAGGCTCCCTGAGCTGAAACCACGCGTTCAGCCTGCGGAAAACTTTGATACAATACCCGGCCATCTTCGCCGATAACCGATCTGACCGCTGACAAAGGCGCCTTATTGCCGCCACTGGCAATCGCTTGATATTCTTGGGCGACTTCCATGGGCGTCAGACTGATCGCACCCAACAGCATCGATGGCACCGGGTCGATAACGTCTTTCGGAATGCCCAGTTTTTGCAAGGTGATGCTGATATCCGGCAATCCCACCGACAGGCCCAGATTAACGGTCGGCACATTCATGGAATTCGCCAACGCATCCACCAGCATCACCCGGCCATGAAACTGACGCTCAAAGTTTTTCGGCGCCCAATAAGTGCCGTTGGGCTGCTTGAGGGAAATCGGCTCATCGGGCAGCCACGTATTAAGACGATATTTATCCGGTTGACTCAAAGCGGTCAGATAAGTGGCGGGCTTCGCCAGCGATCCGACTGGCCGGCGCGCATCCATGGCGCGATTGAAGCCGGCGAACTGCGGTTGAGAGCCGCCCACCATGGCGCGGACCTCGCCGCTTGAACGATCCACCACCACCATCGCCGCTTCAAGATCCTTGGCCCCTCGGCCGGCGCGCAATGCCGGAACGCCATCTTCCACCGCTTTTTCCGCCGCGTCCTGCGAAATGGGATCAAGCGTGGTAAAGATTTTCACCCCGGATAAGTCATTGATCTTGTCGCCCAGTTTTTGTTGCAATTCCTGGCGCACCATCTGCATAAAGGCCGGCTGCGGGGAAATCACGCCGCCGCGCGGCTGTACGCCCAACGGGCGGGCGCTCAGCATATTATACAAATCGCCGTCGATAACCTGCTGTTCCTGCAATAATCGCAGCACCAGATTACGGCGATCCAGCGCCATCTGCGGGTTACGCCAAGGATTATAAAGCGAGGCGCCTTTGACCATGCCCACCAGCAACGCCTGTTGATCCAGACTCAGTTCATTGACCGGACGACCAAAATAATACAGGCTGGCCAGAGGAAAACCGCGGATTTGTTCGTCGCCGCTCTGACCGAGATAAACTTCGTTCAGATAGAGTTCCAGAATCCGGTCTTTGCTATAACGGTAATCGAGAATCAGAGCCATGTAGGCCTCATTGGCTTTACGCCATAACGACCGTTCGTTGCTGAGAAACAGATTCTTGACCAGTTGCTGGGTCAGCGTGCTGCCGCCCTGCACCGCGCGGCCTGCCGTGATATTGGCCAGCAAGGCGCGGCCAATGGAGGACAGGCTAATCCCGTCGTGCTGGTAAAAATGGCGATCTTCGGTGGCGACCAGGGTGTCCACCAGCAAGTCGGGGAAGCCGGCGCGCGGCACAAATAAGCGCTGTTCGCCATTGGGGGACTGCAACATGGTGATAAGTTTCGGGTCGAGGCGGAAAGTGCCGAAACTGCGCTGAGTGTCCACATTCTGGATATCCAGCAGATTCGCCCGATCGAACGTCAGCCTGGCGTGGATCTGCCCTTCCTTGCCGTCCGGGAAATCAAACGGACGCCGCAGCATTTCTATGCTGTTAGCGCGCACGGAGAATTCCCCCGGCCGCGTGATCCGGGCCACCTGACGGTATTGCATACCTTCAAGCAAATTGATTATTTGATTCTTGTTATAGGGCATGCCCGGTTCAAGGCTGACCATGCGGCCATACACCGCCGCCGGCAGTTGCCAAACCTTGCCGTCAATCCGGCTGCGCACCAGCGCATCAAGATAGAAGCCGTAAATCACCAGTACGATGACCAGCAAAACAAACAATTTAATCAGTAATTTCAGCAGACGCCGTTTTTTGCGCGGCGGACGCGACTTCCCTTTCCCTTTACGCGGCGGCATAGCCTGTTCCTCTTCGTCGTCGTCTTCATCTTCCTGATCATCTTCATAATCTTCGTCCCGGCGACGGGGCGCCGGCTGCTTTTGTTTCGCTTTGCGATCGGACGGCCTTCCATGACGTCCAATTGGTTCGCGGTCATCCCCAGACATCGTTGCTACTCTCCATACTACCGACGGATTCCCCGCCCACTGTGGTCCTCTATCGCCTTCAACAATAGAGGAAACCTCTGAATTCAGTTTTGCTGATATTTCTTGGTACGCCGGGTCGGCATCGCCCGGCCGGGGTCATCCGGCCAAACATGCTTGGGATAGCGGCCTTTCATTTCTTTTTGCACCTCGCGATAAGCCCCTTGCCAGAAGGCAGCCAGGTCGCCCGTGATTTGCAATGGATGCCGGGCCGGGGATAATAATTCCAGCACCAACGCGACACGGCCTTCGGCCAGCATGGGCGTGGACTGTTCGCCGAACATTTCCTGCATCCGCACCGCCAGAATCGGGGGTTCGCCAGCCCGGTAACGCACCGGCAACCGACTGCCGGTGGGTACGGTATAATGACTGGGCAACGCGTGGTCCAGTTTTTGCCGCAACGGCCAATCCAGCAGACGCAACAACGCTTCGCCAAGGTTGACCTGACGCAGGGCGCGAACATTCGTCACGCCGGCCAGCGACGGTTGCAGCCAGCGCGGCAGCGCGGCCAATAGCGAAACATCGTCCACCGCCGGCCAACGGTCTTCCGGCAACCATTGGGCTGCGCATTGCATGCGCTGACGAAGCTGCAATGCGCCGTCGTCCCAATTCAGCGCGGAGAGCCCCTGCTCCTCCAGCCAATTTATCAGCGCCTGCTGCATCAGCTCGGGGGAGGGTTTGGCCTGGGGCTGTTCACGCAATACCAGGCTACCCAGTTTTTCGCGGCGCAACACGCGCAAACCGCCTTTCTCCTTGTCCCAATACATAGCGGTACTCATGGTTAGCCATTCAGGAAAGCCGTTCGTCAGCGCCGCAATATCCAGCGGCATCGCCAACCGGATCATGGCATCGGGGTTGTGGCTCACTTGCAACAAGGCGGGCGCGATCAGCCATTCGGCCGCGGATAAGGCTTCTTCGGGCGCGAACGCGGCGCCCAAACCATTGGCCAACAGATAACGGCCGGAGGCATCCCGGCGCCGGGCAATGCGATCGCGAAAACCCCAGGCCAGCAAACGTTCCGCCAGCCCGCTATCGGGCCGCCCCCAATGCGGCGACACCCGGCCCGCCAATTGCCTGGCGCGCCGCAGCCAATGCGGTTGCGGCCGCGCCAGATAATCGCGCAAATCCGGCGAACCGCTGCGCGGCGGCTCTTCCAATATCGCCGCCAGCAAAGCGGCGGTGGCCAGGCTATCCTTGTCATCGCCGGCATGGCAAAGCATCGCCGCCAAACGCGGCTCACACCCCGCATGCGCCATGGCGCGTCCGACGCTGGTCAGCCGGGCGGCGTCATCGACGGCCCCCAATTGCCGCAACGTTTGGCGCGCCGCCGCCATGACCGGTTCCGGCGGTTGATCTAGCCAGCTAAGCTGACCCGCGTCATGACATCCCCATGACAATAAATCCAGATAAAGGCCACTGAGTTCGCTTTGCACAATCTCCGGCTGACGGTGCTCCGGCGCTCTTTCCGCCAGTTGCTGGCTGAACAAATGCCAACAAACGCCCGGGGTCAGCCGGCCGGCGCGGCCGGCCCGTTGCGCCATGGAAGACTGGCTGATGCGCTGGGTTTGCAAGCGGCTCAACCCGCTGCGCGCATCAAATTCAGTCACCCGTTCAAGACCGCTGTCCGCCACCAGCCGGATACCTTCGATGGTCAAGCTGGTTTCGGCGATATTGGTCGCCAGCACCACTTTGCGCCGCCCGGCCGGCGCCGGCTGGATAGCGCGCTGCTGCTCCTCGATGGATAGCGCGCCATACAGCGGACACAGGTCGACATCCGCCGCCGTCCGCGCGGTCAAAAGTTCCTGCACCCGGCGTATTTCACCGACGCCGGGTAAAAACAGCAGCAACGACCCGGTATACTGCTGCAACATGCGGCACACCGCGGCGGCAATGGCCGTCTCCGGCCACCCCTGGGACGGCAGCGGATAATAAAGCCGTTCCACCGGGAAACTGCGGCCAATGGAACGAATCACCGGAGCGCCGGGCAATAACGCCAATAACCGCTGATCATCGAGCGTAGCCGACATAATCAGCAAGCGCAGATCTTCCCGCAACCCCTGCTGGACATCAAGCAGTAACGCCAGCGCCAAATCCGTCTGCAGGCTGCGCTCATGAAATTCATCCAGAATCACCAGCGATACGCCCGGCAATTCAGGATCCTGTTGCAGCATACGGGTCAGGATGCCTTCGGTAATCACCTCCAGCCGGGTCGTCTTGCCGCAGCGGCTCTCCGCGCGCATGCGGAAACCCACGGTCTGTCCGGGGATTTCGCCTAGTTGGTCCGCCAGCCGCAAAGCGATATTCTTGGTCGCCAGCCGCCGCGGCTCAAGCATCAGGATGCGCCCTGGAAACCCGGCGCGACGCAATATTTCCAGCGGCAACCACGTGGATTTTCCCGCGCCGGTGGGTGCATGCAGCAGGACCTGAGGGGCGTTGCGCAACGCCTCAAGCAACTCTTCCAGCACGGCACTGACCGGTAATGATGTCACAGCGTCTCTCAGCGGGTTAATATACAAAGTCGGGCATTGTACCATCGCTTGACGGAAGAACAGAATAATCAACATCGCTATCCCCGTCATACTTTACGTTGCCGATTCGGGGGTCGCGACGTTGGCTTCTCCGCCACTCGGATTATTCAAGTACATGTCCGATAGCTATCGAGTTTTTCATCCGCCCGTGGAGGAACGCATCCCATGGTAAGCACACGACGTCTGTTTTTCGCCCTGCCGTTGGCGCAGGAACTGCGCCAACAAATCATACAGTGGCGCAGCCAACAGTTTCCGGCATCCGCCGGCCGGCCGGTCGACGCTGAGAATCTGCATGTTACCCTGGCATTTTTGGGCGAGGTTGACGCCAATCAAGAGCAACTGTTGCGCGAAGCCGCCGGTCGCCGGCGCCAGACAGCCTTTACGCTGACGCTCAACGAGTGCGGGCACTGGCCGCGCCCCGGCGTGGTATGGCTTGGCGCGCGCCAGGCGCCGCAGGAATTGCTGCAATTGGCGCAATGGCTGCGAACGCAATCCGCCCGTAATGGCTGTTATCAAAGCCCGCTGCCGTTTCGTCCACATGTGAGTCTGATACGCCAGGCATCCGGCAATGTTCAACTTCCGTCCGGAACGCCGGACTGGCGTATGGCAGTCGACCGTTTTTGTTTGTATGTTTCAGTGGTTGAAAAAGGATTCAGCCGCTACATACCGCTCGACGGTTGGCCGTTAACCCCCCGGTCTGAATAAGACCATGACTGGTAGACAATGATGCGATTTTCCCCCGCGTTAAAGCCCGCTCTTCTGATCTGGCGCTATAAGCGATTTCTGGCCGACGTGCTCACCCCCGACGGCGAAACATTGACCATTCACTGCGCCAATACCGGGGCAATGACCGGCTGCGCCGTTCCCGGCGATACGGTTTGGTATTCCACTTCCGCCAACCTTAAACGACAATATCCCAACAGTTGGGAACTAACACAAACCGCTTGTGGTCAATGGATAGGTGTTAATACGCTGCGCGCTAATGAATTGCTGGGCGAGGCATTAAAATCCGACGCGATCCCGGAACTCTCGGGTTATGATAGCCTCAAGGCCGAAGTGCGTTATGGCATAGAAAATAGTCGGATCGATTGGTTATTAGCAGCGGAAAATCGCGTCAACTGCTATATTGAAGTCAAATCGGTTACGTTACTGCAACAGCAATGGGGTTATTTCCCCGACGCCGTGACTTTAAGGGGACAAAAACACCTTAGAGAATTACAAGCTATGGTAGAGATGGGTCAACGTGCCGTACTGTTTTTCGCGGTGCTGCATTCCGGGATTACCCGGGTAGCTCCCGCCCGACATATTGATCCACTTTATACCGATATGGTATTGCAGGCGCAACAAAATGGTGTCGAAGTCATTTGCTATGGCGCGCGGTTATCTCCTGACGGCATACAATTGCAGGCGTCAATACCGTTTTTTAATGCTGTCGGCGAGTGAAGCGGAGAAATAAGTAAATGTCCCATTTTTCCTTCGCTTAAGTGTTTGGTGGTTACGCCCTTGTTCACACTCTTGTCAAGTGGACGTGAGGAATAATTGCCAACCTTGGCGTCATCTGTTATTTATAGCGGCCTGTTTTTTCCCCACGTTGGGGACCGATAGTGCGTGTTATGAAGGAGAAGCAACATGCAAGAAGAGCTAGACCGTAAGACATCCTCCTTGAGCATTCTCGCCATCGCCGGGGTGGAACCATACCAGCAGAAACCGGGCGAAGGGTATATGAACCCGGCCCAGTTGCTGCATTTCAGGCGTATTCTTGATGCGTGGCGCAGCCAGTTGAGAGATGAAGTCGGGCGGACCGTTTCGCATATGCAGGATGAAGCCGCCAACTTCCCGGACCCGGCAGACCGTGCCTCTCAGGAAGAAGAGTTCAGCCTTGAGCTGCGTAACCGCGATCGGGAACGGAAGTTGATCAAGAAAATCGAGAAAACCTTGAAAAAAGTGGAAGACAACGATTTTGGCTTCTGCGAATCCTGTGGGGTGGAAATTGGCATTCGTCGCCTGGAAGCGCGGCCAACCGCCGATTTATGCATCGATTGCAAGACCCTGGCTGAAATCCGCGAAAAGCAGATGGCCGGTTAACAATCCATTAAGCTTACCCGATGCCGCTCAGGGAATCGAACACCGGCATCGTGGTGGCATGACAGGCTCGCCTTTCCCCATTCATGTCCGCACTTAATCCCTATACTGGACGTTTCGCCCCCTCCCCTACCGGCGCACTGCATTTCGGTTCTCTGGTGGCCGCGCTGGGCAGTTTTCTTCAGGCTCGCGCCTCCGGCGGGCAATGGCGTGTGCGAATCGAAGATATCGACCCGCCCCGCGACCTTCCCGGCGCCGCTGATACGATCCTGCGCCAACTAAGCCATTACGGGCTGCATTGGGACGGCGAAGTCTGGTATCAGTCGCGGCGCCATGCCGTCTATCAAGATGTGCTGGCCGAATTGCGCCATCGCGGGCTGACATATTACTGCCAATGCACGCGCGCCCGTATCCAGGCCATTGGCGGCTATTACGACGGCCATTGCCGCCATCTCGATCTCCCCGCTGACCATGCCGCGATCCGTTTGCGGCAAACCCAACCGGTTTATGTTTTCCATGATGAGTTACGCGGCGAGATCGTTGCCGATCCGGCCATGGCGCGGGAAGATTTCATCATCCGTCGCCGCGACGGGTTGATAGCCTACAATTTAGCGGTCGTGGCGGATGATGCGGCCCAGGGTATTACCGAGGTGGTACGGGGGGCGGATTTAATCGACGCAACCGTACGTCAATTGGCGCTCTGCCGCCAATTGGGTTATAAAGAACCGCGGTATATTCATTTACCGCTGGCCTTAACGCCGGACGGCGCCAAACTCTCCAAACAGAACCATGCTCCCGAATTGCCCGGCGGCGACCCCCGCCCGACACTTAACGCCGCGTTACGTTTTTTAAACCAACCATTAGCGCAAGGGTGGCAGGATCTGAGTCTGGAGAGTATGTTAGACTTGGCGATAGAAAATTGGTCACTGTCGGCAATACCGCTATCATCAGCTATCGACGCTTTATATGCCCGCCCGTTCTCAAAGGACGCTGGGTGAGCTATGATTAGCGGCTGTTTTTGTTGCTTCAGCTTATTTGTAACTATTGAGGTGTACTATATTTACCCGTGTAGCCAACTTCTGCCGTAAGGTGTTGAACCGTGAAAGCGCGGAGACGGCACCAGAGGAAAGGCGCCCTTTGACGATTATTCCGCGCGACCGGCACACCATCTCCCGAAAAGAGATTAGTGAAAACGCATTGAAGGTGCTTTACCGCTTGAATAAAGCAGGATACGAAGCCTATCTGGTCGGCGGTGGCGTACGCGACTTGCTGCTGGGAAGAAAGCCGAAGGATTTCGATATCACCACCAATGCCACCCCTGAACAAATGCGTAAGCTTTTTCGCAACTGCCGCCTGGTAGGCCGGCGCTTTCGTCTGGCTCATGTCATGTTTGGGCCGGAAATCATCGAAGTGGCCACTTTCCGTGGCCACCATCTTTCGCAAACGCCGGATGACGACGATAATTCAGCCCCGACAACCCAGCCAGTCGCCTCCTTGCAAGCGCATAACGGCATGTTGCTGCGCGACAATATTTTCGGTTCCATTGAGGAAGACGCCCAGCGGCGGGATTTCACCGTCAACAGCCTCTACTATAATGTGGCCGATTTCACCGTGCGGGATTATACCGGCGGCATGGACGATTTGCGGGCGGGCGTGATCCGGCTGATTGGCGATCCCGACACCCGTTACCGGGAAGACCCGGTACGCATGTTGCGCGCGGTGCGTTTCGCCGCCAAACTGGGTATGACCATCGACTCGGCAACCGCCGAGCCTATTCCGCGCCTGGCCTCGTTGCTGCATGATATTCCCGCGGCCCGGCTGTTTGAGGAATCGCTCAAACTGCTCCAGGCGGGTTACGGCGCGCCCACATATCGCCTGTTGTGCGAATATCAATTGTTCCAACCAATGTTTCCTTTGATCAGCCGCAACTTCACCGACCAAGGCGACAGTCATATGGAACGCATTATCGCACTGGTGTTGAAAAATACCGATCAACGCATCCATAACGACATGCGGGTCAACCCGGCCTTTTTATTTTCCGCCATGCTGTGGTACCCCTTGGTGGCGCAGGCGCAGAAATTGGCGCAAGAAGGTGGGCTGGTCTACTTTGATGCTTTTTCATTGGCGCTCAATGAAATTCTTGATGAACAATGCCGCTCGCTGGCCATTCCCAAACGGTTGACCACGCTGATGCGGGATATCTGGCAACTTCAGTTGCGCCTGTCCCGTCGCCAGGGCAAACGGGCCTTCAAGTTGATGGAACATCCGAAATTCCGCGCGGGTTACGATCTGCTGGCGCTACGCGCCGAAGTGGAACACGACGCCGAACTGCAGCATTTAACCCAATGGTGGGGCGAATTTCAGGTGGCCGCGCCACCGCGCCAGAAATCGCTGCTCGGCACGTTGGGCGAAGACTCGGCCAGCCATCCCCGGCCTCGCCGCCCCCGACGCCGCACACCTTATCGCGATCCTGCATGACGGTACTGGTCAAGGCGTCCCTCGCCGGCAATGCGGCGACCACACCGCTTAACCGGATTGTTCCCGTATGACAGCGCTGGTCTGGCTGGCTATCGGCAGCAATCTGGCGAAACCGCTTGAGCAGATTGACGCCGCCTTGATGGCATTATCCGCACTTCCCTCGACCCGCTTGCTGGCTTGTGCTTCTTATTACCGCAGCCGGCCGATGGGACCGCAGGATCAACCGGACTACCTCAATACCGTAGCCAGGCTTGAGACCTGTCTGTCGCCGGAATCACTGCTTGATCAAACCCAGGCTATCGAACAGCGCCAGGGTCGGGTCAGGAAAGCCGACCGCTGGGGACCGCGTACCCTGGATCTTGATATACTGCTGTATGGCGACCTGCAAATGGCCACCGAACGACTGACCATTCCCCATTACGGCATGAAAAAGCGAGAATTTGTGCTGTATCCTCTGGCCGAACTGGCGCCCGATCTGGTCTTTCCCGACGGCGAAACATTGGCTGAACGACTGGCGCAAGTGCCGCGCAATGGCTTGATGTTATGGGACCAGCAACACCCCGCACGCCACTGGTAATCAATGATGTTACCCGATTATCGGCTCCCGCTTTCGACAACACACTCGCCGCCTGACAAACGTTTTGGTGATCGCCCTCGCCCGGCTACTGCACTATTATTGAATTGCTTGCGGGGATCACGGCAATTTCATTACGGATATTATGCAAGAGTGCTATCCCCCATTGGCTGCTTCCATTAGAATAATGCGCCATTCTTTATACCCAAAGCGTTCAGAAAGATGAAGGGTATAGCGTACAGTCTATCCCGGCCAAATTGAGGTTGTGATGAAAAATACCACCGTTTCCCAACTGCGTTTATGGAAGCAGCAGCAGCACAAATTCGCCACCATTACGGCTTATGACGCCAGTTTTGCCCGCCTATTTGCGCAGGCCGGTATTCAGGTCATGTTGGTTGGGGACTCATTGGGCATGACGATTCAGGGCCATGATTCCACCTTACCGGTCACCGTGGATGACATCGTCTACCATACTCGCTGCGTTCGGCGCGGCGCGCCGTCCTGCCTGTTGCTGGCCGATTTGCCGTTTATGACTTACGGCACCCCGGCCCAAACCTATGACAACGCCGCCGCACTGATGCGCGCCGGCGCCAATATGGTGAAACTCGAAGGCGGCGCGTGGCTGGCGGAAACCGTCAACGGTCTGACGCAACGCGCGGTTCCGGTCTGCGGACATCTGGGATTGACGCCGCAATCAGTCAATATCTTCGGCGGCTATAAAGTGCAGGGCCGCGATACCGACAGCGCCGAGCAACTGTTCAAAGACGCGCTGATCCTTGAACAATCCGGCGCGCAACTTCTGGTTTTGGAATGCGTACCGGTCGCGTTGGCGCAACGCGTCACCGAAGCCTTGACTATCCCGGTGATCGGCATCGGCGCCGGTAATGTCACCGACGGGCAAATCCTGGTCATGCATGATGCCTTGGGAATAACCGGTCAGGGTACGCCCAAATTCGCCAAAGATTTTCTCGCTCAAGGGGGCGATATCCGGTCAGCCATCCGGCTTTATGCGGAAGAAGTGGAGCAAGGCCGCTATCCCGCCCCCGAGCATAGTTTTTTCTAATTGACAGGAGAGATGGCGTGCTAATCATTGAGACACCGCCGCTATTGCGTCAAACCGTCAAACAATGGCGGCAGGAAGGGAAACGGATTGCCCTGGTACCGACCATGGGTAACCTTCACGACGGCCATATGGCCCTGGTGGACGAAAGCCGCGCCCGCGCGGATAAGGTGATCGTCAGCGTTTTTGTCAACCCGATGCAATTCGACCGGCCGGAAGACCTGGCGACTTATCCGCGCAGTTTACAAGAGGATTGCGAGAAGTTGACCCGGCGCGGCGTGGACATGGTTTTCGCCCCGGCGGCCACGGTCATTTACCCGCAGGGACTCAACAACCAGACCTATGTTGATGTACCGCGCTTTTCCGGTATATTGGAAGGCGCCAGCCGGCCTGGTCATTTTCGCGGCGTGGCCACAATTGTCAGCAAATTATTCAATCTGGTTCAGCCGGATGTCGCCTGTTTCGGCCAGAAAGATTATCAGCAATTGGCGCTGATCCGTCAGATGGTCGCCGATATGGGTTACGGTATCGAGATTGTGGGTGTGCCGATAGTTCGCGCGGCGGACGGTTTGGCATTGAGTTCCCGTAACGGCTTTCTTTCCACCGATGAACGACGCCTGGCGCCACAGCTGCATACCATACTGACGTCGGTGGCTGAACAGTTAACCAGCGGCGAACGTCATATCGGCCCCTTGCTGGCGCAAGCGTCGGAACAGATAAAACAGGCGGGACTGACGCCTGATGCCTTGGATATTCGCGATGCGTTCACCCTGCAACCGCTTACCGTCGATAGCACCCAGGCGGTGATATTGGTTGCCGCCTGGCTGGGTAAAACCAGGCTGATCGATAACGCCTTGGCTGACCTGACCCTGTAAAGACTTGCTGGATGGTTGATAATCAACCAATACTTGTTTCCAATTTTCCCAAAACGGGAAAGTACAAAGGCTTAACGTTATGCTACGCACCATGCTATTGGGTAAGCTGCATCGGGTCCACGTTACCCAGGCAGATCTGCACTATGAAGGCTCTTGCGCCATCGATCAGGATTTTCTCGAAGCGGCGGGTATTTTGGAATATGAAGCCATCGATATCTATAATGTGGATAACGGTCAACGGTTTTCCACATATGCTATCGCGGCCGAACGCGGTTCTCGCATCATTTCGGTCAATGGCGCCGCAGCGCGTTGCGCTTGCGTCGGCGACCTGCTGATCATTTGCGCTTACGTGCAGCTCACACATGAGGAAGCCCTGCTACACCAGCCGAAAGTTGCCTATTTCGACCATGAAAACCAGTTGAAACGGACCGCCAAAGCGGTACCGGTCCAGGTAGCCTGATTTTAGCCGCCAAATCGCCATGGCGTCCCCGTCAATCATGCGGCAGGGACGCCGGCGTAGATTCCCGCTTAAGTCCGCAATCCGCTGCCCCGCTGAATCAGATACCAGCACAGCAAGTAAAATCCCAGAATAAAAATAATCAATACCGACAGGGTAAACGCCAGCGGAACATCGCTCACGCCGAGAAAACCGAACCGGAAACCGCTAATCATATACACAATGGGATTGAGCTTTGAAATAGCCTGCCAGATCGGCGGCAATAAGGTCAGTGAATAAAACACCCCGCCCAAATACGTCAGCGGCGTCAGGATAAAGGTTGGAATCAGACTGATATCGTCAAAACTTTTGGCGAACACCGCATTGAGCAGGCCGGCCAAAGAAAATAACACCGCAGTGAGAACCAGCGTGACCGTCACCGCCCACCATGCGTGCACATGGAAGGGTACAAAAAACAACGACACCGCCGTGACCAATATCCCGACGCAAATACCGCGCGCCACGCCGCCGCCCACATAGCCAGCGATGATAATATGGGTAGGCACCGGCGCCACCAGCAACTCTTCGATATTGCGCTGAAATTTGGCGGCAAAAAATGATGAAGAGACATTGGTGTAGGCGTTGGTGATCACCGCCATCATAATCAAGCCCGGCACGATAAATTGCATATAGGAGAAGCCATGCATCTGCCCGATACGCGAACCAATAAGATTGCCAAAAATAATGAAATACAGCGTCATGGTAATAACCGGGGGAACCAGCGTTTGAATCCAGATGCGCCCGAATCGGTTGATTTCTTTACGCCAGATACTTTTCAATGCTACCCAATACAAGCGCGTCATGCTGTTATTCTCCCGCTTTCCCTATTACCCTCGACCAGCGTCACGAACAGTTCCTCCAGTCGATTGGCTTTATTTCGCATACTTAATACCTGTACGCCCTGTGAGCTCAGTTGATTGAATAAACTATTCAACCCCTGCTCGCGCATCACTTCCACTTCCAGCGTACCGGTATCCACTAAATGATGGCGGTAACCCTGTAAAATGGGCAAGGGGCTTTTGGCCGCCAAATCAAGAATAAACGTCTCGGATTTCAATTTGGATAATAACTGCCGCATGGACGTATTTTCCACCAGTTCGCCGTTTTGGATAATGCCGATATTACGACACAGCATTTCCGCTTCTTCCAGATAATGGGTGGTCAGAATAATGGTAGTCCCGCTATTATTAAGGTCACGGAGAAAGCCCCACATTGAACGACGCAGCTCGATATCAACCCCGGCGGTGGGTTCATCCAGAATGAGCAGTTTGGGCTCGTGCATCAGGGCGCGGGCAATCATGAGACGGCGCTTCATGCCGCCGGATAACATCCGGGCGCGCACCTGGCGTTTGCCCCATAAATCCAGCTGATTAAGGTATTTTTCAGCGCGTTTTTCCGCCAACCGATGCTCGACGCCGTAATATCCAGCCTGATGCACCACGATTTGCATGACGGTCTCAAACGGATTGAAGTTGAATTCTTGCGGCACCAAACCCAGTTGGCGCTTGGCGTTGACAATATCTTTATCGATGTCGTAGCCGAATACTCTGACCTTGCCGGATGATTTATTCACTAACGCGCTGATGATGCCGATGGTGGTGGATTTTCCCGCGCCATTCGGACCCAGCAAAGCATAAAAGTCGCCGGCTTCCACATTAAGATCGATGCCTTTAAGCGCCTGTACGCCTCCTGCGTAGGTCTTGGCCAGCTTTTCCAGTTCCAATGCATATGTCATTATAACGAGTTACCTTATTCTTAATGTATGTGACGAGCTATTTCAAAAAAAATACGCTTGGCCTATATTAACCCATCGCACTACGACGCTACGGGCTAAAAACCACAATGCAAGACATCACCAATCTCATCTCTAACAACAAAACGTGGTCCAAACACCTAAAAGAAGAGGACCCAGGGTTTTTCGAGCGATTGGCACTGGCGCAGCGGCCGCGTTTTTTATGGATCGGCTGTTCCGATAGCCGCGTCCCGGCGGAACGTCTGACGGGGTTGGAACCGGGCGAGCTGTTTGTCCATCGCAACGTTGCCAATCTGGTTATTCATACCGACCTTAATTGTCTATCAGTAGTGCAATATGCAGTGGACGTTTTGGAGGTCGAGCATATCATCATTTGCGGTCACTATGGCTGCGGCGGCGTGCAAGCCGCCATCGAAAATCCGGAACTGGGCCTGATCGATAACTGGCTGCTGCATATCCGCGATTTATGGTACAAGCATAGTTCACTGTTGGGCGAGTTCCCCCCCGAAAAGCGCATGGACGCCTTGTGCGAAATCAACGTGATAGAACAGGTCTATAACCTCGGTCATTCCACTATTATGCGTTCGGCCTGGCAACGGGGACAGAAGGTTCAGTTGCACGGGTGGGTTTACAGTATTCACGACGGATTACTGCGCAATCTGGACGTGTCGGCGACCAGTCGTGAAACGTTGGAACAGCGTTATCGCCAGGGCATGGCCACATTGCTCCAACAGAACACCAGATGATAAGGGTACTTCGCCATTGCCGGAACATGCTCACTGTTCAGGCGATACTCCAGCATAAAAACGCAATTTGCCAATGCCGGTTCACTCTTCACCCCGGTGCTGGCAAATAAATAACCGTTACTCCGGCTGTTCATCCAGCTTGACTATTTTACCGACATAAGGCAGATGACGGTAGCGCTGCGCATAATCGATGCCGTAACCGACAACGAATTCATCCGGTATGGTAAAGCCGACCCACTCCACTGGAACCTGGACTTCACGGCGATCAGGTTTATCCAGCAAAGTACAGATAGCGAGCGATTTTGGCTGGCGCAATTGTAGAATTTCCCGAACCTTGCTCAAGGTATTGCCCGAGTCAATAATGTCTTCCACAATCAACACATCTTTGCCACGGATATCTTCATCAAGATCCTTGAGGATTTTAACGTCGCGGGTGGTGCTCATACCGCTGCCATAACTGGAGGCGGTCATAAAATCCACTTCGTGCGGCACGGTAACCGCACGGCAGAGATCCGCCATAAAGATAAATGAGCCGCGCAACAAACCAATCAATACCATTTCGCTGCCGCTTGCCTGATAATGCTGACTGATTTCACGTCCCAATTGTGCAATACGGTCAGCGATCTCCTGTTCGGAAATCAAGACATCCACGGTGTGTTTCATAACAAGGCCAGATTAAGAAGGGAGAAAAGAGGCAAATTTTAGCATAACCCATAGGACCGTGCGATGTATCCGTCCAATGCACGGGCAGATTCCAGACAGAAATCTTTTTATACGGCGTCAGGGGGACGACAAGAATAATTTGGCTCATACTTTTTAGACGATCGTTGCCGATTAAGCGATGACAGACAAAGAAAACATAGGGCGCGAATCATTAAATATGATAACGTCAAAGTATAATGACTGATTCAGGTTTTAATATGAAATACACCATATCGACGATGCTGTTACTGGGGTTATTGGGTTTTTCGTCTGCATCGCAAGCTTTATCCGAGGCCGAAGCCGAGGATATGGCTGATTTAACCGCTGTGTTTGTTTACCTGAAAAATAACTGCGGTTATACCGATATGCCAAACGAACAGATTCGGCGGGCCATATTGATTTTCGCCCAGCAAAATCGGTGGGATTTGACTAACTATGGCAGCTACGATATGCGTGCGCTGGGTGAGGACAGTTACCGGGATCTCAGCGGCATATCCATACCTACGCCGAAGAAATGCGAATCTCTCGCCACTAATTCGCTGAGCTTACTGGCCTACGCCAAATAAGGCGTCGGTGCCTAATAAGACTCGGCCTACGCGGTTGCTGCGCAGTTGTTCTGCCTGCTGACTCCCGCGTAGCCAGCAAGTCCGTTTTGCCAGTGCGCTTTCACGGCGAAGTTTGCGCCGTGGAGTGAGACGCGCCGTCGCGAAAAGGTATCTGGCGCCAAACGGGCAACGTTCCGTACCAGGCATTCTCTGATTTTCGGGCGTGGCGTTAGGCGGCGATTTTTCAGACCAGAGTGCGTTAGTTGGCGAAGAGGATATTGCGTGAAAAAGGCTATGGTCAAAATTCAAAAGAAGCTAAGCCATGAACTAAGCCAGGAAAACGGACCGAAACACTAACCTGGCAAAATTCATTTTTGATTTAAAAAGCTCCGGTATTGCCGCAACACCAGTAAAAAGTCATCGGAACCGCACAATGATAGACTTTCTTCATCATAATAATGCAAGCCCTCTTCCAGCTCATCACTGACGAACGACAATTCATTCGCGCTGACCATGACCTCGTCGCCGTCGGTCCAAAGCGTATATTCATGGCCGACATGTTGCCAGGGCTGCTGTCTTTTGTCGCCTGCATGGGCAAGATACGTCTCGATCTGGTCCAAGAGGTTCAAATCGCCATCCACTTCGTCGTTCAGCCAATGACCCAGGGCTTCATGACCCATGGAAAAGGACACTTTAACCTGCCCGGTGATTTCGCGTACAAATTCATATTCCATAGACTTGCCTACCCGCTGGAACTACCCTGAACAGACTTATGATTTTAAACGGTCTGACGGATGAAAGCGTTAGCTAAACTGGATTTTGCTAAAAATGTTGTGAGAAGCAGGGTCTAAATGGCGTATAGCGGGTCTGTTGCAAAAAAAATTGGCCAATATCAAGACAGGAAGATTCAGTCGCCAGGATAGAGGGCATGCCACATTACCTCGTTCTGGTATCGAACATAGGATTTGTACTTAACATCAAGCTTACCAAAGGAGAATTTTTCTTCGTTGCGTACTGCCGAGGCGTATAACCATCGTTATCAGGCAGATCCAAACAAGCTCCCGCCTGGATTAGCGTTCTTGCATTTTCGGTTTTACCATGGATGATTGCCATTGATAATGCAGTTCGGCCTCGAAAATCCTGGCTATTTAGTGAAGCGCCTCTCTCGATCAATTTATCTATTAATGACTTGTCATTGGTTAGACTCGCCAGCATAATCGGCGTCCTGCCTTTATTATTCTGGATGTTTAAATTGATGTTCCCCCCATGATCTATCAAGAGCTTGGCATTGTCAAAAGCGTCATTCTTGATAGCCAGATGCAATGCTGTGTCACCATTTACATTGAAAATATTGACATTAGGTTTCATTTTTATTAAACGGTCTTTGACTAAATCAGACGTGGTCTGTTTTTTAGCAATAACCATCAATCCGGTAAACCCGTTACTGTCTCGGGCATCTATACCTACCCCGGGAATAAGCAAATTATTCAAAAGCGCAGGATTCGGTTTAATTCTCTGTATCGTTTGTTTACTATCCCTTGATTTAGTTGGAGGGCAAGGGCATGGCGCTGATGTCGCTTTCTTTGATTGCTTTATTTTTTTAGACTCAGTGTCGTACCCTTGATAAGCCAAATCGCTGGCATCCTTATTTTTTTTGCTATGTGGTGCAACAAAATTGATGTCTATGTCTTTAATGATGCTTTTCGGCAGTGTAGGGCTGGGTAAAGAAACATGACTATTTGCAACCTTGAGATTATCCCAAAGTATATTCACCCTGGAGGGGTTACTGTTTGCGACATTTATCATCTGCGAGTAGGGTAATGGGCGACTTTCTGCTAAAGACAACATAATGGCTCCAAAATATATTATTAGCTGGATATATTTAAATTAGCAAAGATTACGCCTCATTTATACTCCACTTTTTAGCAATGATTAAGTAAAATTCTTATTTATAAAAAATGATATTTATAATTAATATTTTCGTTTATTAACCTATTTCACCTCAAACATACCCCGGTTGAAAATCCTCGCTAAACTTTGCAGGCCACTGCCTTCCGTGTCTGGCGCTTTACGCTTGATGGCTTACTACAAGAGGTTATGGCTTTTTTGGCAACCGGTTCATTTTATCCAGAGTCTTAGTGATTAAAGTATCGCTATTTTGGTATTACCCTTTTGCATGTCATGCATCATAGCCGTCATGGCTGAATAATCGACCACATTGGAAATAGCACCATTGTGCAGTAAATAATTCGCCATTTTGACCCTGCCGAGCCTGGCCGCTATCAACAAAGCCGTTGAACCGCTTTTATCACGCAGTTCCAGGTTTGCTCGCTGATGCACCAACTGTTTGAACAACTCTTTTTTGTTTAAAATAATGGTATACATCAAAGGCGTTCTACCATTTCTGTCTGGAATATCAATAGTGTTTTTCCGATTAATAAAATAGCTACTCAAGGTGTCATTGCGCTCTGTTAGTGAGATAAGCAATGGTGTAGGATGATATTGCTGTTTAACCTCTTTAGTTTGCGCACCTCTTGTCGCTAAAGTATGCATCAAATCTTCAAATTCGTATTTTTTTGCAAGCATATACGGGGTCTGGCCCAATATGTTGACGATATTGACATCTGCGCCATAATCGACATACAGTTTGGCAATTTTTGGCGCTTCGCTTATGATTGCATGATGTAAGGCAGTGTTGCCGAGGTAATTAACTAAATTGATATCAGGTTTTTTTATAACTAGAATGGATTGCATTAATTGATAAGTGGAACGATTTTCTTGCGCTATTGCCATTAACGCAGTGAACCCATAGGCATCTTGTTCATTTGCGGTGGTACCAGTATTGCGAAGATTAGCCAGGACTGCAAAACCAGGTTTAGTTTCATCTTGATTATTCGCCGAGATAAGGGGTCTATCGTTGAGTGTTGAGCGCTTTTGCGGATGCTTATGCGCAATGTTCAATTGCCCTGCAAACATCAGGTCGCGGTTAATATTTTTTTCTTTATTTCGTATTTTATTATCATTCCGCAATATTTCATTTTGGATATTATCCGGGAGGCCAGATCGTTTATTTTGCAAAGCAGTTGAATCATTGGATAAAGTTATCAGCCGCCCGAAAATTTCCGCCCTGAAATGTTGGGTTGCCGGTGTGAAATTGCCACAGTATCCCGCTATCGGGGATGAACAAAAGGGTGATAATCCGTACATAAGCCACCTTTTAATAAAATTAATATTGACTCAAATTGACTCAGTTAACATCCCGAATCAGATTCCTCAGGCTACGACCCGCTGTGTAGACGCTAGTTCCCAGCAAAGATAAGGTATTGCCTAACCAAGACGGCATGCGTGCCGCCCCAGAAGCCCCGTAATCGTTATCTAACCGGGTTTGGACAGTGACCCTGACGTGTTTGACTGCGCTATCAGACACAGCGCGGCGTCCGATGGCATTGACAGGTGTGGTCTGCACAGGATGATGAGACTGTCTGGCGCCATTTGCCATTAGCCAGTTTACCTTTCGGCCATCGCTGCCTTTCTTTGCGATATCAAGTGCCGTTTCGCCTAGATGGTTAGCTGCGTTAATATCAGACCCTTTTTCCAGTAATGCTTTACAAATTTCCAGGTTGCTGAATCTTAGCGCAATCAAAAATGGCGTATTGCCGTCTTTATCCCTGAGGGTTAAATCGGGGTTTTGTTGCAATAACACAGCAATAATGGGACCGTTATTGTGACGGATAGCAAACGGTAAAGCATTAGCGACAGTATTGAATTTCGAGTTCTTCTCGGCGCCCGCTATAACTAATGAGCTGACCAAATCAACGCGATTTTCCGATATGGCGCGAATCAATGGCGTCCTATGATGGCGATCCCCCAGTTGTTTATTAGCACCGGCAACAAGTAATGATTCAACGACGCCATGGTGCCCCGCTCTTGTTGCCAGCATTAATGCAGAACGGCAATTATTATCAAGTGCATCAAGAGAAGCATCTGCATTAATCAATTTATCCACCAGTTTAGTATACCCCCTGGTGGCGGCCAACATTAACGGGGTTTGGCAATAGTTATTACCAATATTGACGGCAATATCAACACCAACATCCAACATAGTCTCGGCAAATTCAGGCCTGGCTAGTTTAATGCTATAATGCAATGCTGTATCACCATTGATATTCCTGAAATCAAAATTGATGTTTTGGCAATCCACATTATCTCTAACCTTAATCAATTCATTTTTTAACACCGAAATACATCCAGGTTGTTGTGTCGCATCCAGAGAATAGAGTAGAGACATCAAAGGGGTAAAATCATTAATATCAGCTATTTGCCCCAATAATCCAGAACATAAATATTTGCATGAATACATATCCGGCACAAGGCTATCATTAATCATTGGTTGACTAGGCTCGGTTGGAGTTTGTAATCGACTTTGATCACTGAGTTTTTTATGGAACCTCTCTATATTTTTAATTACTACGATATTATGCTCAGATTCATTCTTTAAAACTGGAAGGGCGGTAATGAATTTTTCGTCTAAATTCATTTCGTTCGATACGCTGATCAAGCTTACTGTAGTCTTTTCAGGGTAAATAGGTGCTGAGTGTAGGTGAGAAACGCCACAATGAGAAACACCTGCGGGAGGGCAATATTGGGTCAATGTATGCATAAGTTTCCTTTATTTTAGATACAACTGTCACACATCACAAGCACATTGGCTTTCATGCAAATTGAATTATTTAGTCTACAGAAAAACTGTGGTCAAAATTTGCCTGTTCAAGCTAATAGCTATAACCCGATTAGTGGAATTAATAAAGCGGAATCATATTGGTCTGGCGTCATGTTGATATATCTGTGATAAACTACCGTATGATACAAAAAAAACCGGCCTGAGCTGTGCTCAGACCGGTTTGATGGTTATCCTATCAGGACAGCCAACGTTTACACCGTGGTTTGGAAAATCACGCTATCCGCTTTATCGGTATAATCCGCCAACTGATTGAAATTAAGATAGCGGTAAGTATCCACCGCCGTCTTATCCACCAGCGCCATCGCTTGCAAGTATTCCTCCGGAGTCGGCAACCTGCCCAACAGCGCAGTTACCGCCGCCAGTTCAGCCGAGACCAGATAAACATTGGCGCCGGCGCCCAAGCGATTGGGGAAATTACGGGTTGAGGTGGAAACCACCGTCGCGCCGTCGGCCACCCGCGCCTGATTGCCCATGCACAAAGAACAACCCGGGATTTCCACTCGCGCGCCACTTTTGCCGAAGATGCTGTAATAACCTTCTTCGATTAACTGCGCTTTGTCCATTTTGGTGGGCGGAGCCACCCAGAGCCGCGTCGGCAATTGGCCCTTATGTTGATCCAGCAATTTACCGGCGGCGCGGAAATGACCGATATTGGTCATGCAGGAACCGATAAATACCTCGTCGATTTGATTGCCTGCCACCTCGGATAACAGACGCGCATCGTCCGGATCGTTGGGCGCGCAGACGATAGGTTGATTGATCATCGCCAGGTCGATATCAATCACCGCGGCATATTCCGCATCGTCGTCGGCGGCCAGTAAATGGGGTTCCGCCAGCCAACTTTCCATACCTTTAATCCGGCGCTCCAGGGTACGGGCATCGCCGTAACCTTCGGCGATCATCCATTTCAGCAAAACGATATTGGAATTAAGGTATTCAATAATAGGCGCTTGATCGAGTTTGATACTGCATCCCGCCGCCGACCGTTCCGCCGAAGCATCGGCCAGTTCAAACGCCTGCTCCACCTTCAGTTCCGGCAAACCCTCGATTTCCAGGATGCGTCCGGAGAAGATATTTTTTTTGCCTTTTTTCTCCACTGTCAGCAAACCCTGCTGAATGGCGAAATAAGGGATAGCGTGCACCAGATCGCGCAAGGTGATACCCGGTTGCATGGCGCCCTTAAAACGCACCAGCACCGATTCCGGCATATCCAATGGCATCACGCCGGTAGCGGCGGCGAACGCCACCAGACCGGAACCGGCCGGGAAGGAAATGCCGATGGGGAAACGGGTATGGGAATCGCCGCCGGTGCCCACGGTATCAGGCAGCAACATGCGATTAAGCCAGGAATGGATAATGCCATCGCCGGGACGCAGCGAGACGCCGCCGCGGTTCATGATAAAGTCCGGCAGCGTATGGTGGGTCTGCACATCCACCGGCTTCGGATAAGCGGCGGTATGGCAAAAGGACTGCATCACCAGGTCGGCGGAAAAACCCAGGCAAGCCAAATCCTTTAATTCGTCGCGCGTCATCGGACCGGTGGTGTCCTGCGACCCCACCGAGGTCATCTTGGGTTCGCAATACTGCCCCGGCCGTATACCTTTAACGCCACAGGCGCGGCCCACCATTTTTTGCGCCAGGGTATAACCTTTGCTCGTCACTGTCACTTCACGCGCCAGGCGGAAAATATCACTGATGGGCAAACCAAGGGATTCCCGCGCCCGCGAGGTCAGCCCTCGGCCGATTATCAAGGGAATACGGCCGCCAGCCCGGACTTCATCCACCAGCACGTCGGTATTGAGCGTGAAGCTGGCCATCAGTTCGCCGCCGTCGTGCCGGCGAATTTCCCCTTTGAACGGGTAAATATCGATGACATCGCCCATGTTCAGTTCGGAAACATCGACTTCAATGGGCAATGCGCCGGAATCTTCCATGGTATTGAAGAAAATCGGTGCGATTTTGCTGCCCAGGACGACACCGCCGGCGCGTTTATTGGGAACGTGGGGAATATCATCGCCCATATACCACAATACCGAATTGGTGGCCGATTTACGTGACGACCCGGTACCAACCACATCGCCGACGTAAGCCAGCGGAAAGCCTTTTTCCTTCAGCGTGGCCAGCAGCGTAATCGGCCCCATGACACCCGGCTGATCCGGTACGATGCCTTCACGGGCATTTTTCAACATCGCCACGGCATGCAGCGGAATATCCGGCCGCGACCAGGCATCCGGGGCCGGGGACAAGTCATCGGTATTGGTTTCGCCGGTCACCTTGAATACCGTAACAGTGATCTTGTCGGCCAACGGCGGACGTGACAAGAACCATTCGGCGTCGGCCCAGGCTTGCATCACTGCCCGTGCATGGACATTGCCGGCGCGCGCTTTGGTTTCGACATCGTAAAAACTGTCGAACATCAACAGCGTGGATTTCAACGCCGCCGCCGCTATGGGCGCCAAGTCGGCGTTATCCAACGCATCCACCAAAGGTTGTATGTTATAACCGCCCTGCATGGTCCCCAGCAGCTCAATGGCGCGTTCGGGCGTAATCAGCGGGGAATGGCTCTCACCCTTCGCGACGGCAGCCAGGAAGCCGGCTTTTACGTAGGCTGCTTCATCGACGCCGGGGGGGACGCGGTTAATTAATAAATCCAGTAAAAAGGCGTCTTCGCCGGTGGGGGGGGTTTTTAACAATGTTACCAGTGACGCCATTTGCGCAGCATCAAGCGGCTTCGGTACGATTCCTTGGGCAGCACGCTCAGCCACGTGCTTACGATAGTCTTCTAGCACGACATTCTCCTCATTTTTATCCGTCATTGCTTCGCATCAACCGCTAACGATCGCCGCTTTTCAGCGCCGCATCGCGTTGACCACCATGCCAACATTTTTAATCTTACTGTGTTTCATATTATCAATAAATGTTTAAGACCCCTGTCAGCGGTAGTCGATCGACAACAACGGATCGACCGTAATGGGGAAATGACTGTTTACCCCAGGTCAGGGGTTGTCAGACTAGCACATCCAGCGCAGGGTGTTAATTTGTTTACATATAAGCAACATAGATTTTTTGGCTGAAACGTTAGCGCATTAATTCGCGCTAACGTTTGAGGTGACGTTGAGGGTGCGAATTAATAAGAAGCTTGACGACTAGCGGGCGATATCGTTAAGAATGGCGCCTTTTTCCTGCAGGAAGGCGATAACCGCAGGATTACCGCCCATCTCGGCATACCTCATGATATCCCGGCCCTGGTAATCTCGTTCATTGATAATGTCAGTAAGGCTATGTGATTTTTTTTCAATACGATAGGCGATAAGTTTTTTTAATATCCCAAGAGTGCCTTTATTTGCCGCGATCATTTCAAGCGACTGCCCAGTTTTTATCATATTCGGATATTTGTAGGCGCCGGCATCAAGCAAATAGTCCACCATTGCATCACTGGCGGAAGATACAGCAAGCCGAAGCGGAGTAGAGTCATATTTATTCCGAGACGACAGTATGGCTTGCCGATATTTATTGTTATGGTAGGTTAGTAATGTATTGACCGCATTAATATTGTCCGCTCTTATGGCGTCATTTACCAGGGGAGTTAATTTTTTATAATGTATCTGGCTATTTAACGGAAACAGCTTTAACAATAACCATTCGAATAATTTTTTTGGTACGCGTTGCTTAATGGCATAATGTATATAAGTCAATCCATTAGCATCTTTCACTGATAAGACCGCCGGGATAGCAGCAGGCGGCAAGGAATTGATAAAAGATGTTATCTCCGAGGGAGTGGTATTTTTCACGCTATACATCAATAAATCAGTGCCCACCTTAACGCCTGACAGGCAAAGCGCGGTGAGTTCACTCGGCTTCATCATTGTTAGAACAAGATCAACGAACTCTTTGTTTTTATTCTGCAAAGCATTTTCGAGGGTGTTCTGGTTCCAATCAATAATGGCAGCGGCGGTCAGTGTTGCGCCGGAGGCGGCTAATAAATTAACCACCACCGGATTTTTCGAGGCCAAGCCATAAGCCATCACATTTTTACCATAACTATCCATGGCGCTTACCAGCGCGCTGGCGCGAGGTTTATCATAATCGAGCAGTATTTCCAACATTTCAGTTCGGCCATATTCCGTCGCAAACATGACCGCGGTTTTATCATCATATCCAGGCGCGCGAGTTGACAGGTCAGGTTTGGATTGCAAAAGGGCCTGCATGATATCGGCTTTTCTTCCTTGCGCGGCATACATCACGGCATTGAGTCCCGCGTTGTCCTGCGCATTCACCAATACCTTCCTATGAAACGAGTTTTTTATAGAGAGTAAGCTTTTAACTGAGTGGCTGTGTCCATGTCTGACCGCATACATTAATGCGGTTTTATTTTGCCGGCAGACCGCAAGCGGATCAGCGCCATGTCGCAATAATATCTTTAAGGCCTTGACACTGCCGAACTCCGCCGCATACATCAGAGCAGTTCTGCCATGGTCGTCTCTTTCATTAACATCGGCGCCCTGACGCAGCAATGCCCTCAATATGCACTTATCATTCCTTGCCGATGCCGCCAATAAACGAGGAATTTTTTCATTAACCACACAACGCATGAAATCGGCATGAATGCCCGCTGGATTATCAACGACACGAGGGGTTGTTTTGTCTTGCTGTGTTATATCGTGAACGAAAATTTGCGGCTGCTTAGGTCTATAAGAAGAAAAAGGGTCTGATCGCCTAACCGCTCTCCCTCGTTTCAAACAATGGCCTATAGCCTTTTCGATAAACGTTTCAGTGTAGGGTTGTTCAGAAACATTCCGGACGTCGTTCACTTGTTCAAAAGAGGAAGTATTAATAGAGGTTGAATGGGTAAAGTTATTTATCGACCCGATAGCAGAAATTGAAGAGGTATTCACAATGGTTATTTTCCCGAGTTGACGGTGTTATTGCGATATAAAGATACAATTATTATTAAAAAACCACGTCATTCATTTAAGATAAAATAATATCAAGCATGAAACAAATGACTTATTCAGCATAAAACCTTTCCCTTGAAAAGCAAACCTCTATGCAATTTTGTATACTGTTTGTTATAGCAATAAAAAAGGCCCCCGCAGGAGCCATTCATTATTTATTGTATGCCTAAACGTTTATTTCTTTTTCTTGGCTTTGGCATTGGGCAGGTCGGTAATGCTGCCTTCATACACTTCAGCCGCCAGGCCAACCGATTCATGCAATGTCGGATGAGCATGAATAGTCAACGCGATATCTTCGGCATCGCAGCCCATTTCGATCGCCAGGCCGATTTCGCCCAACAATTCGCCGCCGTTGACACCCACTACCGCGCCGCCGATCACCCGTTGCGTTTCTTTATCGAAAATCAGTTTGGTCATACCGTCCTGACAATCGGAAGCGATAGCGCGACCTGACGCCGCCCAGGGGAAGGTGGCGACTTCAAAGCTGACGCCCTTGGCCTTCGCTTCTTTCTCGGTCATGCCGACCCAGGCCACTTCAGGCTCGGTATAAGCAATGGAAGGGATAACCTTGGGGTCGAAATAATGTTTTTTCCCGGCGATAACTTCAGCCGCGACATGACCTTCATGAGTGCCTTTATGCGCCAACATCGGCTGACCGACGATATCGCCGATAGCATAGATATGCGGCACATTGGTGCGCAATTGTTTATCCACCTGGATAAACCCGCGATCGTCCACTTGCACGCCAGCTTTGCCGACATCAAGCAACTTACCGTTCGGCACCCGGCCTATGGCCACCAGTACGGCATCATAACGTTGCGGACCGGCAGGGGCTTTTTTGCCTTCCATGGTGACGTAGATGCCGTCTTCCTTGGCTTCAACCGTGGTCACCTTGGTTTCCAGCATCAGGTTGAACTGCTTGCTGACCCGTTTGGTGTACACTTTCACCACATCTTTATCGGCTACCGGAATGAGCTGATCAAACATTTCCACAACATCGATTTTGGAACCTAGCGCGTAATACACCGTCGCCATTTCTAGGCCTATGATACCGCCGCCCATCACCAATAGACGCTCCGGCACGGTTCTGAGCGCCAGCGCATCGGTTGAGTCCCAGACGCGTGGATCGTCATGGGGAATGAAAGGCAATTGGATCGGCCGCGACCCGGCAGCGATAATCGCGTTATCAAAAGTAATGGTGGTACTGCCTTTTTCACCATCAACCTGCAATGTGTTGGCGCCGGTAAATTTGCCCACGCCGTGCACCACGTTGACTTTACGCGCCTTGGCCATGCCGGTCAGACCGCCGGTCAATTGATTGACCACCCGTTCTTTCCAGGTACGCACTTTATCGATATCGGTTTTGGGTTCGCCGAACGTAATGCCGTTTTCACTCAACGCCTTGGCTTCTTCAATCACTTTAGCCACATGCAACAATGCCTTGGACGGAATGCAGCCTACATTCAAACAGACGCCGCCCAAAGTCGCATAGCGTTCAACCAGCACAGTCTCCAGACCTAAATCGGCACAGCGGAAGGCGGCGGAATATCCTCCCGGACCCGCTCCAAGCACCACGACTTGGGTTTTGATTTCAGTACTCATCATGACCTCTTATTAGTTTGTCCGGTGGTTACCCGTAAGTTTTCGAGATGCGTACGTGTTGGCAACTGGAAATCCATAGGGTAAATGACGCTCTTTTTAGGACGAATTCAGGGTTTAATGCATTATTGCCACCGGGTCGCCTCCATCGCGCACAGTTTACAGAAATGTTAATAATCTGCAAAGCATGTTCGGGGGAGCGAAAACTGTTTGCCCGGGCGGGTTCGCACCGCGACCCGCCAGATTCACAACAAGCCATCAGACCGGCCAGGCCGGCCACTGGCTCACATTACCAGACGACGTATATCAGACATCAGGTTATTAAGGAAACTGATGAAACGCGCCCCCGCCGCCCCGTCGATAACCCGGTGATCATAAGACAAGGAAAGCGGCAACATCAGGCGCGGTGCAAACTCTTTACCATTCCAGACCGGCTTTATCGCCGATTTCGAGACGCCGAGGATCGCCACTTCCGGCGCGTTGACGATGGGGGTAAAGGATGTGCCGCCAATACCGCCGAGGCTGGAAATGGTAAAGCAGCCGCCCTGCATGTCGGAAGAGGTTAACTTGCCGTCGCGCGCTTTTTTGGACACTGCGGCCAGTTCGCGCGACAACTCAAGAATGCCTTTTTTATTTACGTCACGGAAAACCGGAACCACCAGGCCGTTGGGCGTATCCACCGCCACGCCGATATTGATGTATTTCTTGAGCGTCAGTGTCTGAGCATCTTCAGATAATGAGCTGTTGAAACGCGGCAATTCTTCCAGCGCTTTGGCTACCGCTTTCATAATAAACACTAACGGCGTGATTTTAACATCAAGTTTTTTCTTTTCGGCTTCAGCATTCTGCTCTTTGCGGAAGGCTTCGACTTCAGTGATATCCGCTTCATCAAACTGGGTGACATGGGGGATCATCACCCAATTGCGATGCAGGTTGGCGCCGGAGATTTTTTGGATCCGGCCTAATTCAACCTCTTCGGTTTCGCCGAATTTGCTGAAATCCACCTTAGGCCAGGGCAGCAGACCCGGTAAGGAACCGCCGGCGGCCACGCCGCTTTCGACCCGTTTTACCGCGTCTTTCACATAGGCCTGAATATCTTCGCGCAGGATGCGGCCTTTGCGTCCGGTACCTTTCACTTTGGTCAGGTTAACGCCGAATTCCCGCGCCAGGCGGCGGATAACCGGGGTGGCATGCACATAAGCGTCGTTTTCGGCAAATTCGCCTTTAGCGTCGGCTTTGTTCACCTTGGCGGCATTTTTATTGGTCTCGGAGGCTGGCGCCGGCGCTGCCGCCGCGGCGGTTTCGGTTTGCTTATCGGCGGCCGGAGCGGTTTCGCCGCCTTGACCCGCGACCTCAAATACCATGATCAGCGAACCGGTGCTGACTTTATCGCCGATACCGATTTTGATCTCTTTCACTTTGCCCGCGAACGGCGCCGGGACTTCCATGGAAGCTTTATCGCCTTCAACGGTGATGATCGACTGTTCCGCCGTCACGCTGTCGCCGACTTTCACCATGATATCGGTGACTTCCACTTCGTCGCCGCCGATATCCGGCACATCGACGTTTTGACTTTGCGCGGCGGCGGCCGGTTTGTCCGCCGTCTGCGCGGCTTCGGCTTTCGGTTCAGCTTGCGGTTCTTCCTTGGCGGAAGCCGCCGTTTCCGCGCCCGGGGCGTCGTCAAAAATCATGATTAGCGAACCGGTGGTCACTTTGTCGCCCACCGCAACTTTCAATTCTTTGATCACCCCCGCCTGCGGCGAAGGGACTTCCATGGATGCCTTGTCGCCTTCGACGGTGATCAGGGATTGTTCGGCGGTAACATTGTCGCCGACTTTCACCAACACCTCGGTCACTTCCACTTCATCGGTACCGATATCGGGCACGTTAATTTCAATAGCCATTGATTTTTCTACCTCTTATGCCAAACGCGGGTTAACTTTTTCGGCATCGATGCCGAACTCGGCGATGGCTTGCGCCACGACCTTGGTCTCGATGTCGCCGCGTTTCGCCAGTTCGCCCAATGCGGCCACCACCACATAAGCCGCATCCACCTCAAAGTGATGGCGCAGGTTTTCACGACTGTCGGAACGACCAAATCCATCGGTGCCCAATACCCGGAATTCGCTGGCTGGGATAAAATTGCGAATCTGTTCGGCGAACAGTTTCATATAATCGGTGGACGCCACCGCCGGCGCATCGTTAAGCACCTGGGCGACATAAGGCACGCGCGGCGTTTCGGTGGGATGCAGCATATTCCACCGCTCGCAATCCTGGCCTTCGCGCGCCAATTCGGTGAAGGAAGTAACGCTGTAGACATCGGAGCCGACGCCGTATTTTTTCGCCAGGATATCCGCCGCCTCGCGCACATGGCGCAAAATGGAGCCGGAACCCATCAATTGTACTTTGCCTTTGTCGCCTTCGATCGTTTCCAGTTTGTAGATGCCCTTGCGGATACCCTCTTCAGCCCCTTGCGGCATGGCCGGCATATGATAGTTTTCGTTAAGCGTGGTCAGGTAATAGTAAACATTTTCCTGTTGTTCGCCATACATCCGGGTTAAACCGTCATGCATGATAACCGCCACTTCATAGGCATACGCCGGATCGTAGGAAATACAGTTGGGGATGGTCAGCGACTGGATGTGACTGTGACCGTCTTCATGCTGCAAGCCTTCGCCGTTGAGGGTGGTGCGCCCGGAGGTACCGCCGATCAGGAAACCGCGCGCCTGCTGATCGCCCGCCGCCCAGCACAAATCACCGATACGTTGGAAGCCGAACATGGAGTAGTAGATATAAAACGGGATCATGGGCAAATCATTGGTGCTGTAGGATGTGCCCGCCGCCAGCCAAGAAGCCGCCGCGCCTAGTTCGTTAATCCCTTCCTGCAGGATCTGGCCTTTTTCATCTTCGCGGTAATAAGCCACCTGTTCGCGATCCTGCGGCGTATATTGCTGACCGTTCGGGCTGTAAATCCCGATCTGCCGGAACAGGCCTTCCATACCGAAGGTCCGCGCTTCATCGGCGATGATCGGCACCAGCCGGTCTTTGATGGACGGATTCTTCAGCATCACGTTCAGCACGCGCACGAAAGCGATGGTGGTGGAAATTTCTTTCTTCTGCTCTTCCAGCAACGCGCTGAAATCACTAAGGGCGGGCAGTTCCAGCGGCTGGGTGAAATTTTTCAGCCGGGTCGGCACATAACCGCCCAGCGCTTTACGCCGTTCATGCAGATACTGATACTCTTCGGAACCTTCCTTGAAGGTGATGTAAGGCAATTGCTCGATGGCGTCATCGGCCACCAGAGAAGACAAATTGAAACGATCGCGGAAATAGCGCACTCCGTCGGTGTTCATCTTCTTGACCTGGTGGGCAATGTTCATCCCTTCCGCCGTCTCGCCCATACCGTAACCCTTGATGGTATGAGCCAGAATCACCACCGGCTTGCCGCTGGTTTTCTGCGCTTTTTGCAATGCGGCGAAGACTTTTTTCGGGTCATGGCCGCCGCGATTCAGCGCCCAAACCTCATCGTCGCTCATATCCTTGACCAGCGCGGCGGTTTCCGGGTATTTGCCAAAGAAATGCTCGCGGACGTAGGCGCCGTTTTTCGATTTGAACGTCTGGTAATCGCCATCCACGGTTTCATTCATCAGCTGAATCAATTTACCGGTGGTATCCTTGCGCAGGAGTTCATCCCAACGGCTGCCCCAGACCACTTTGATGACTTCCCAGCCGGCGCCGCTGAATACGCCTTCCAGTTCATTGATGATTTTGCCGTTGCCGGTCACCGGGCCATCCAGACGCTGCAGGTTGCAGTTGATGATGAACACCAGATTGTCCAGCTTTTCACGGGTGGCGATGGTAATCGCACCCTTGGATTCAGGTTCGTCCATCTCGCCATCGCCAAGGAAGGCATAAACGGTTTGCGCCTTGGTATCTTTCAATCCGCGATGGTTGAGATATTTCAGGAACTTGGCCTGATAAATGGCGCTCACCGGCCCCAGTCCCATCGATACGGTCGGGAACTGCCAGAATTCCGGCAGCAATTTCGGATGGGGGTAAGAAGGCAACCCTTTGCCATGCACTTCTTGACGGAAGTTGTTCATCTGATCTTCGGTCAGACGCCCCTCAAGGAAAGCGCGGGCATAGATGCCGGGAGAAATATGGCCCTGGAAATAAACCAGGTCCCCGCCGTCTTTATCATTGCGCGCGCGGAAGAAATGGTTGAAACAGACTTCATAAATGGTGGCGGACGACTGGAACGAGGCCATGTGGCCGCCCAGATCCAAATCCTTTTTCGAGGCATGCAACACCGCCATCACCGCGTTCCAGCGGATGGCCGAACGGATGCGGCGTTCCAGTTCCAGATTGCCGGGATAGTCGGGCTGATCTTCTACTGGAATGGTATTGATGTAATTGCGCCCCGAAGCCCCGGCGGCAATGCTGACGCCGCCTTTGCGAGCCCCGTCCAGCACTTGATCAATCAAGAACTGAGCGCGCTCAATACCCTCTTCACGGATAACCGATTCGATCGCCTGTAGCCAGTCGCGAGTTTCGATCGGATCCACGTCATTATATAAAGTTTCTGACATGGTGGTGTTCCTTATCTATCGCTATTGAATTGTTTTAGTTGGAGCCTGTCTTCCTGCGCTCATGTTATCTGCTGTGTCAGCGCATGAAGACAGACCCTTAGAGTCGTTGCCGCAACGAGCAATCTATTGGGTTTAACCCCTTCATCGGGCGCTTAATCCTTACGTTGCTGGAGTCGCCGCAGTGAACGCTCACGACGGCTGTGTTCCCGACTAAGATCCAGCAAAATATCCTCAATGAACGCCAGATGGCGGTGTGAAGCTTCACGCGCCTTTTCCGGCTCGCGAGCGATTATCGCCGCGAAAATCCCGGCGCGGTGGCTGCTTACTTGCGCCAGCATTTCCCGGCGTGAGTAAAGCAATTCAAAATTCTGCCGCACATTTTTTTCCAGCATCGGCTCCATGCAACGCACCAGATGCAATAAAACCGCATTGTGTGCGGCTTCGGTGACAGCAATTTGATACTGCAGGACGGCATCGGCTTCGGCGTCGAGATCGCCGCTTTCCTGGGCCTGCTGGATAAGCTGATGGCAATCGCGGATACGATCCAGGTCCTCTTGCGTGCCGCGCAGCGCCGCATAATAGGCGGCAATCCCTTCCAGGGCATGGCGGGTTTCCAGGAGATCGTATTGCGATTCGGGATGTTCGGCGAGCAACTCGGCCAACGGGTCGCTGAAGCTTTGCCAAAGATTGGTTTGCACGAAGGTACCGCCGCCCTGTCGGCGCAGCAATAATCCTTTGGCTTCCAAACGTTGGATAGCTTCCCGCAAAGATGGCCGGGAAACATCGAACTGTTTTGCCAGTTCTCGTTCGGGAGGGAGTTTTTCACCGGGACGTAGCGTCCCTTCAAGAATCAAATACTCCAGTTGTTGCTCTATCACATCCGAAAGCTTTGCTTGGCGAATTTTACTATAGGCCATTTATATTCATCTCAGCGAATGGCTCGGAGTCAATTGGTAATACCAATTTCACAATCATGACCTTAAGGTAACAAAGTATTCACCTTATGTCTATCATAGCGTTGACTCAAATCATTAAATGCCGCACATTTAAACAAATCCACAAACCTTTTGCAGCATATTGATAACGATCAACAAGAAATTTCCAAAAAGGAATTGTAATTTTTTTAACTTTTTATCAACCTTTCAGGCCTTTAGCTGAAGCGTTTGAGCTAGCAAAAAACCATAATTTTAGCGATAAAAATGCTCACTTTCTCCATTTTTAACATTTTTATATCCTTGTATTTACATTCTGTTAAGTCTGTTTTTATCGGCGGTAAATGAGCGAGATCACGGTGTTTTACAAATCTCCCCGACGGGCCAATAAATCAGGTGCAAACTTTTCCCCTTACCACTATTCTTGTGCCAACGACAGCCCGGCGGAGGATTCCCTTCGACGGTTAACGTAAAATAATAAGTACATTGAATGTAATAGATGGCTTACAGACCGCCATTAAGAGGGGAATGTCTGCCTGCTAACACGACAGAGGACTTAACGATGGATGGTAAACAGCGCGGAGAGACGCTGAAACGCGGGCTGAAGAATCGTCATATTCAGCTGATTGCTTTGGGTGGCGCCATTGGCACAGGATTGTTCCTGGGTATTGCGCAAACCATCAAAATGGCCGGCCCGTCAGTTATTCTGGGCTATGCCATTGGTGGCTTCATTGCATTTCTTATCATGCGGCAACTGGGTGAAATGGTGGTTGAAGAACCGGTCGCCGGCTCATTCAGTCACTTTGCTTATAAATACTGGGGTGATTTCGCGGGTTTCGCTTCAGGCTGGAATTATTGGGTTTTGTATGTGTTGGTTGCCATGGCGGAACTCTCCGCCGTGGGGATTTATATGCATTATTGGTGGCCGGATTTGCCGACCTGGATATCGGCAACGGTATTTTTTGTGCTGATCAACGCCATTAACCTGGCCAACGTCAAAATTTACGGTGAAATGGAATTCTGGTTTTCCATCATCAAGGTGGCCGCCATTATGGCCATGATCGTATTCGGCGCGTGGTTATTGCTCAGCGGCCATGGCGGACCGCAGGCAAGCTTCACCAACCTCTGGGCGATGGGCGGGTTCTTCCCCAATGGCGTCAATGGCCTGGTTATGGCCATGGCGGTCATCATGTTTTCCTTTGGCGGTCTCGAACTGGTGGGGATCACCGCGGCGGAAGCCGATACGCCGGAAGTGAGCATTCCCAAAGCCACCAATCAGGTTATCTACCGTATCCTGCTATTTTATATCGGCTCGCTGGCCATTTTATTGTCCCTTTACCCCTGGAGTAAAGTGGTGGAAGGCGGCAGCCCCTTCGTCTTGATTTTCCATGCGCTTAACAGCGATTGGGTGGCGACCGTGCTCAATCTTGTGGTGCTGACCGCAGCCCTGTCGGTCTATAACAGCTGTGTTTACAGCAATAGCCGGATGCTGTTCGGTCTGGCGCAACAAGGCAACGGGCCGAAAGTCTTGCAAAAGGTGGATAGACGCGGCGTTCCGGTTACCGCCATCGGCGTTTCGGCGGCGACCACCGCCATCTGTGTACTGATTAATTATCTGATGCCGGGCAAGGCGTTTGGTTTGCTGATGTCGCTGGTGGTTTCGGCCTTGGTGATTAACTGGGGCATGATCAGTCTGGCGCATCTGAAGTTTCGCCGCAAAATGGCGCAAAGCGGCATCGTGACCAAATTCAAGGCGTTGTGGTATCCCTTCGGCAATTACCTCTGCCTGCTGTTTATGGCCGGTATTTTGGTGATTATGCTTAAGACGCCAGGCATGGAAATCTCGGTTTATCTCATCCCGGTTTGGTTGTGCTTGCTCGGGATCGGGTTTTATATCAAACAAAGAAAACAACGAATTTCCGCGAATATTCTTTCCCGCTGATGTGTACCGTTTCGTCGGCCCCCGTGGCCGGCGGAACGGTTTCCTCCCGACACAGCGGCGATAGGCGCTCCTGCTCAAATGTATTAACCTTCACACTTTTGCCGCCACAACCCTTTAATCCATTTCTACAACCGGTTCTTCCACCTTATGCGGGCCAAATAAGCCAATACTGGCAATAGGTACTTCATATTCGAATATAAGGGAGAGCGGATAGATGAACATTGAGACTCTGTCGTTAAAGGAAAAAATCGGATTTGGTATGGGAGATGCCGGCTGTAATATGGTATGGGGCTCCATCACGATGTTTCTGGCGTATTTTTATACGGATATTTTTGGCCTGACGCCGGCGCTGGTGGGGATACTCCTGCTATCAGTACGTGTTATAGACGCCGTCACCGACCCTATCATGGGCGCCATCGCTGACCGCACCCGCTCCCGATGGGGGCGATTTCGGCCTTATCTCTTGTGGCTGGCGGTACCCTTTGCGGTATTCAGTATTCTGATGTACACCACGCCCAATTGGAGCTATTCGGCCAAGGTGATTTACGCTTTCGGCACCTATTTCCTGATGTCGCTAATCTATACCGCCATCAATATTCCCTATTGCGCGCTGGGCGGCGTGATCTCCAATGATCCTCAGGAACGGGTTTCCTGCCAATCCTGGCGCTTTATCCTGGTAGGCGTGGCAACGTTGATAATTTCCCTCACCTTATTGCCCATGGTGGACTGGTTCGGCGGCACCAACCGGGCAAAGGGATTTCAGTGGGCGATGACGGTTTTGTCGCTGATTGGCTGCCTGATGTTTTTGTTTTGTTTCGCCACTGTCCGGGAAAGGATAAAACCGGCGATGCCCACTAATGACGCCTTGAAAGCCGACCTGAGGGATATTTGGAAAAACGATCAATGGGTGCGCATTTTGTTGCTGACTTTTTTTAATGTCTGCCCTGGCTTTATTCGCATGGCGGCCACCATGTATTACATTACTTACGCCATGGAAAAAAGTTCGGGATTCGCCAGCCTGTTCATCAGCCTGGGCGTGATCGGCATGATGATCGGCAGTGCGCTGGCTAAGCCTTTGACGGATAAGTATTGCAAGCTGAAGGTTTTTTTCTGGACCAACATCGTGCTGGCAATCTTTTCCAGCAGCTTTTATTTCCTTAATCCGCACCTGACCAGTCTGATTCTGGTGATGTATTTCCTACTGAATATCCTGCATCAAATCCCCTCGCCGCTGCATTGGTCGCTGATGGCGGATGTGGACGATTACGGCGAATGGAAAACCGGTAAACGCATCACCGGCATCAGTTTCTCCGGCAATCTGTTTTTCCTTAAAGTCGGGCTGGCGGTCGCGGGCGCGTTTGTCGGGTTTGTGCTTTCCGCTTATGGTTATCAAGGCGACGCCATTCGGCAAACTCCCGGCGCGCTCAAGGGTATTGTTTTGTTATTTACCGTCATTCCCGGCATTGGCTATCTGATTACCGCCGGTGTGGTCCGGCTGCTGAAAGTCGACCGCCAGTTCATGCGGCAAATCCAGTCCGACCTGGAAACGCGGCGGATAAATCGCGAACAGCCAATGGCTTTACACGACGTCGGTTCGCTGTCAATCAAGCATCCCTAACCGCAGCCGGAAAAAGGTAACTATCATGAATCTTTCACCATGGCCTAATCCATTAATTGAACAGCGCGCCGATCCTTATATTTACCGGCACTACGACGGTTATTATTATTTTACCGCTTCAGTGCCGGAGTATGATCGGCTGGAAATTCGCCGGGCCGCCACGCTTACCGGACTGGCCCAGGCCGTGCCGGCGGTGGTCTGGCGCAAACATGACCGGGGGGCAATGAGCGCGCTGATTTGGGCGCCGGAACTGCATTTCATCGACCGAAAATGGTATCTCTATTTTGCGGCCGCCCACTCGCCGGATATTGTCGATGGCTTGTTTCAGCACCGCATGTTCGTGCTGGAATGCGCCGATGACAACCCGCTGACCGGACAGTGGATCGAGAAAGGACAGATCAAGACTCCCCTGGATACCTTCTCGCTGGACGCCACTCATTTTTACCATAGGCAGCGGCACTATTATTTATGGGCGCAAAAAGATCCCGCCATCCGGGGCAACTCCAATCTTTATCTGGCGGAAATGGCCACGCCCTGGTCGTTGAAAACGGCGCCGGCGATGCTTAGCAAACCGGAATTGCCTTGGGAGACTATCGGTTTTTGGGTCAATGAGGGGCCGGCGGTCATCCGCCACGGGCAGCGGTTGTTTATTAGCTATTCCGCCAGCGCGACTGATGAAAACTATTGTATTGGCCTGTTATGGGCCGATATCGATGCTGATATCACCAACCCGGGCGTCTGGCATAAACTACCGCACCCGGTATTCGGCACTCACCGGCAAAACCGGCAATTCGGCCCAGGCCATAACAGTTTTACCCTTGGCGAACAGGGGGAGCCTGTTCTGGTCTATCATGCCCGTTCGTATACGGAAATCATCGGGGACCCGTTGTACGATCCCAATCGCCATACACGCGTCAAGGCTTTCGACTGGGATGATGAAGGCATGCCGCAATTCGGGGAACCGCCCGCGGACCATGCCTGACGTAAAAACTAAACCAGCGCGCCATAGATGGTCAGTAGCGCAACCACCACCACAATGACCAGGGTGATCTTTTTCGCCAGGGCAACCGCCGCCTGTGGGGTTTGAACATCATCCATATGCGGCTCCCGCGCCAGCGAAAACTGGGCCAGGCGGGTCAATACCTGATATTGGCCGGTGTGCACATCGGCCAAAGAGGCAAACCAGGCCGGCAACGCTTTTTCGCCATGCCCCAATAAGGCATAGGCCACGCCCACCAGCCTAACCGGGATCCAGTCCAGCCAATGCAGCAAATTATCAATGCCGGACTGCGCCCGTTTCAATGGCGTGGAATGGCGCGCCATCCAGGTTTGCCAGGCCCGCAGAAAAGCATAACCGCCCAAGGCCGCCACACCATAAGGCCCGCCTACCACCAACCAGAACAACGGCGCCAGGTAAAAACGAAAGTTGATCCATAACAAGGCGTTTTGCAATTCACGCAAACGCGCTTCTTTATCGCAGTCCACCGGCAGGCCATGGATCAGAGTCAGCTCTTCACTCATTGCACCACAAGCGTGCGTATCGTTGCGCGCAGCCGCCGCCAGATACATGCGATAATGTTTACGCACATCACCCGCGCCGATGCACAACAATGTCATTGCGATCCATAACAGCAATAGCGGCACGCCGAAAAAAATCTTCGTCGCCAGACGCACACACAAGGCCACCACCAACATCCAGCAAAGGGTAAGCAAAATGGCCAGGGCTGGGGACACCTGGCGGATACGGTTGAATATGCGTTCAAGATAATGATCCAACTGCCAATTATCGCCCAACTTGAACATGCGTTCCCAGGCCAATACCAATAACAATGTGAACAGCGTCATGAACCCCGGTTCTCCCTCTCCGCGCTATCGGTGCGGTGTGCAATCAATTGTCGATAATAATGCCACAGAAACGCCGTCCCAGGATCGGTTTTACGGTCAGGCGCGATGTCGCTATGCCCGGTGATCCGCGCGGGCGTAATAGGATAATGGCGCATTAGCAGGCAGGTCAGGTCGGCCAATCGGTGGTATTGCGCGTCGGTATAAGCCAGGTTATCCGTGCCTTCCAGCTCGATGCCGATGGAAAAATCATTGCAACGTTCACGCCCGTTGAATTGCGAGACGCCGGCATGCCAGGCGCGATGATGAAACGGCACATATTGCACTATTTCGCCGTCGCGGCGGATCAAACAATGCGCGGAAACCCGCAATTGATAGATCTGCTCGAAAAAAGGGTCATCGCCAGGTCGCAGCGTGCCGGTAAATAATTGATCAACGTAGGGACCGCCGAACTGGCCTGGCGGCAGGCTGATATTATGCACCACCAGTAAAGAAGGGGACTCGTTTCCCGGCCGCGCATCGCAATGGGGCGACTCGACCCGTTTAACCTCTGATAACCATCCGTTTTCCAACCGCATTGCATACCTCGTATGGGCCGGTAGTAGTCCTGATATCCTTTAGCTTTCACTTTGCAGCGTTACGTCGCGGGTTCGTTGCGGATAGGTTGTTCGCAATGTGAAATTTATTGGGTATACGCCTGCAACAGAGTAGCATGTTTCTCTTGTTCATCTTATTTGCTATTTCGGAGTTTTTGATGCCGACACGTCGTTATAATGCTGAGCGCCGGCGGGCCGAATTGCTCGAGCGTATTCAGCACGATATTCCCCTCTCCGTCACCTGGGCGCTAAGCGAAGATCTGGGCGGCGCGCCCGATCCCCAGGCTGATATCACCGCGTTGCTGCTGCCGCGCGATAACGTGGCTACAGCGGTCATTATCACCCGGGAAAATGGCATTTTCTGCGGCAAGCGTTGGCTGGAAGAAGTTTTCCGTCAATTGGGCAAAGACATCCGGTTCGATTGGCTGGTCGATGACGGTGAAGCCATCAAGGTTGATCAACCGCTGGTTCGCTTAAGCGGACCGGCGCATTTATTATTGACCGGCGAACGCACCGCGCTGAATTTTGTACAAACATTGTCCGGCGTCGCCACGGAAGTCAGACGTTATGTGGACCAGTTAGCCGGCACCCGGACCCAACTGCTCGATACCCGTAAGACCTTGCCCGGCTTGCGCACCGCGCTGAAATATGCGGTATTGTGCGGCGGCGGCGGCAATCACCGTCTGGGCCTGGCGGACGCGTTTTTGATCAAGGAAAACCATATCATCGCCGCTGGTTCCATTGCCCGCGCTGTGGAAAATGCCATTGCCTTGCGCGCCGATGTCCCGGTGGAAGTTGAAGTGGAAAGCCTGGACGAACTGCGCCAGGCATTGGACGCGGGCGCCGATATAATCATGCTGGATAACTTCTCGCTGCCGGACATGCAGCGTGCGGTGGAGATTACCCAACAACGCGCCTTACTGGAAATTTCCGGCAACGTGACGCTGCAAACCCTGGCTGATTATGCCGCCACCGGCGTGGATTATATTTCCGTCGGCGCTTTAACCAAACATGTCCGCGCCCTTGACCTCTCCATGCGGTTCCAATAACCCGCACCGGTTTTCCTCCGGTCGACGGGATTAAACGCCTGCGAGTTATCGCAGGCGTAATTTAACGCCTGCCGTGATGTCAACTTCCAAGTTGCGGCGGCACATACCCGATTGAATTGCCGTTCGCCTCGCAAATCGCCAAAACCCTCTGAAACCCATGCCACATTTTTGCGGCGCGTCATCCTTCATGGCTCACCCATACTGGCCAATCACCGGGGCTATCGATAAATTCGGCTCAGGATCAGTAGCGGGAGAGATCAGGGTGAGGGATCAGCAGGGATTTACTTTGGTGGAATTGATGGTGGTCATCGCCATTATCGCCACCCTTAGCGCCATTGGTCTGCCAGGATACCAACGTTATCTGGATAATGCCGCCATGACCGATATGCTGCAAATGATGGCGCCCTATAAATCGTCGGTGGAGTTATGCGCCATGCAAAATGGCGATATCACACATTGCAGGACCGGGCAGTTCGGCATCCCGGATGAACTCTCCTCACGCTACGTCGCCCGCGTCGGAGTGGAACACGGGGTTATCACCCTCACCGGTCGCCAAGCGCTGCAAGGACTGACGCTGACCTTGACGCCCCGCCGTAGCGCGGTCGGATTGCGCTGGACCAGACAGTGCAACGTCATCGACGGCAATAAGCACCTGCTTCGGCCTTGCCTTGCCTTGTTTCGTTTCGACGAGCAGGGAGAATAAAACATGTCCCTTACTGATGATCAGCCGTTCGAACTTGACGCCTATATCGGTCAATTGCTTGACCAGGCGGTGCGCCAGCGCGCCTCCGATATCCATATCGAGCCCCAGCCAACGGCGGAGTATCGGTTGCGATTACGTATCGACGGCCTGTTGCGCCAGGCTGATGCCGTTCCCCCGGCCCTGGCCACACGCCTGTTGGTCGGATTGAAAATAATGGCTGGGATGGATATTGCCGAACGACGCCTGCCGCAAGACGGCCACTTCACGTTCGGCGCGCCGGAAACTGGCCATTCGTGCCGTCTTGCCACCCTTCCCACCCTGTGGGGGGAAAAACTGGTCTTACGCTTGTTGCAGCGCTATTCCGCCGGGTTGACGCTGGAAGGGCTTGGCATGTCCGACGCCTTGCGGCGGCAGTTTTTACGCCGATTGCAGCGCCCGCAAGGGTTGGTGCTGCTGACCGGGCCGACCGGCAGCGGCAAAACCATGACGCTGTATAGCGCCGTCAATGCACTAAAAGGTGAACATCTCAATATCTGCAGCGTGGAGGATCCCGTGGAAATCCCCATGCCCGCGATAATCCAGTGTCAGGTAAACCGCAAAGCGCAGCTTGGGTTTCCGTTATTATTGCGTGCGCTGTTGCGCCAGGATCCCGATGTCATCATGGTAGGCGAGATCCGCGATGCGGAAACCGCGGCAACCGCTCTCCATGCGGCGCAGACTGGCCATCTGGTATTGGCTACGCTGCATACTCTCACCGCTGCCGATACGCTTGAACGATTACGTCAATTAGGTTTGGACCCAATGCAGTTCATGCCCGCGCTTAGTATGGTATTGGCACAACGACTGGTTCGCCGGCTGTGTCCCGTTTGCCGGCAGGAAATAACCCGTGAGGGTCGGCGATCGGCCCGTATCGCCGGTTTTATGCCGCGTCGCCGCTGGCGGGCCACAGGTTGTCAACGCTGCGATGAAGGCTATCGAGGCCGGCATGGGATGTTTCATCTGTTGCCGGCGACGGCCATGCCGATGACGCCTGCGCCAGACAGTGAACCGCCAAGTCACCCTGGCGGATTATGGCAAGCCGGACTGGCCTTGGTGGAAAGTGGCGTCACCACGCTGGAAGAACTCATACGGGTATTGGGGCGTCCATGATGAGCGGCTATTGGTTCTATGGCTGGAGCGGGGTCGACGCGGAAGGCGAACCCCGCGCAGGCGAAGTGCTTGGTTCGGATAAAACATCGGTCAAGTTGCAGTTAATCGGTCAGCACATCCAGCCGTTGACCGTGCGTACCAAGGGTTATTGCTCCGCGCGCTACTGGAGAAGCGGCCATCTGATGGATATGACCAGGCAACTCGCCTCGCTGCTCGGCGCGGGTTTACCGCTCAGGGAAAGCTTGCATCTGCTGGCGGAAGACCATCCCCGCGCCGGATGGCGTTGTCTGCTCCGTTCGCTCGGCGCCAAAATTGAACAAGGACATACTCTGTCCCTGGCTTGCGGTGACTTCGCCGCTGTGTTTTCGCCCTTGTACCGCGCCATGCTGGCGCTGGGAGAATTGACCGGCCGGATGGACCATTGTTGTCGTTTACTGGCCGAGCATGAATACCGCCAGCAACAATTGCAAAAAAAAGTGCGCGGCGCCATGCGCTATCCCATCGTTATCTGCCTGACCGCTGCGCTGGTTCTCTCTTTGATGCTGGCGCTGATTCTTCCGGAATTTGCCCGCTTGTACGACGGGTTAAACGCGCCGTTGCCCGCGCCGACCCGCGGTCTGTTAACGTTATCCGACGCTATCGGCAATCATGGCTTCACCTGGTTGCTGACCGCTTTGCTACTGTATGGGATGTATCGGCGCACCGGCTATTATCATCCCCGCTTGCGGCAATGGCTTCAAACGGCGCGATTGTATCTTCCCTGGCTGGGTGAACTTATTCGTCAGCATAATCTGCATCAATTCTTTCAAACGTTGGCCATCACTCACCAGGCAGGCATTACGCTTGATAATGGGCTGTCCATGGCCGCCCATACGCTGGATCACACGTGCTACCGCCAGGCCGCATTGGCGCTGCAACAGCAGATAAAGCAGGGATTCGCCTTGCATCAGGCTGTTGGACAACAGAAAATATTCCCGGCCCATTGCCGGCATTTGATCAAAACCGGCGAGTATACCGGTACGCTGGATGAGGTGTTTGCACAATTGGCCCGACTGCATGAACAACAGACTTTCCGGCTTGCCGAGACCTTGGCGCAATTAGCCGAACCACTATTGCTGATCATTACGGGCGCGGTGGTGTGCGCGTTGGTGCTGGTGCTTTACTTGCCGCTATTACAGTTAGGCGAGGCGTTCGGGCAATTTTAACACCCAAGCCCAAGGGCCTGATTGCCCTGCGATGAGAGAGTGCCCCCCATCGCGCCAGACCGGACCGCCAAGGTTACAACTGAGTGAAAACCTGGTTTTCTTGTTCGGCTACCCGGATGAAGGTGGTACGTTTGGTCAGTTCTTTCAGACGCGATGCCCCGACATAAGTACAAGCTGAACGCAAACCGCCAAGGATATCCCGCACCGCATTTTCCACGGGGCCGCGTAACGGCAGTTTAACCGTTTTGCCTTCCGCCGCGCGATATTCCGCAACGCCGCCCACATGGCGTTTCATTGCCGATTCGGAACTCATGCCATAGAACAGCATGAATTTTTCACCGTTCTCTTCCACTACCGTGCCTTCACACTCATCATGACCGGCCAGCATGCCGCCGAGCATAACGAAATCGGCGCCGCCGCCGAAAGCTTTGGCGACATCGCCCGGCACCGCGCAACCGCCATCGCTGACAATTTGTCCGCTCAGTCCATGGGCGGCGTCGGCGCATTCAATCACTGCCGATAATTGCGGATAACCCACGCCGGTTTTAACCCTCGTCGTGCAGACCGAACCGGGGCCGATACCAACCTTGACGACATCGGCGCCGGCAAGAATCAACTCTTCCACCATTTCGCCGGTCACCACATTCCCGGCGCAAATCACTTTATCCGGGCAGGCTTCACGCGCTTTCTGGACAAAATTAACGAAATGTTCCGAATAACCGTTGGCGACATCAATACAAATGAAGCGCAGTAAAGGCGACAGGGCCAGAATTTTTTTCAATTTGACGAAGTCGGCTTCAGAGGTACCGGTGGAGACCATGGTATGTCTCAATATTCCTTCCGAGACCCGGTTGACAAAAACACGCCAATCCTCAACTTCATAATGCTTATGTACGGCGGTCAACACATCGTGCGCAGCCAGCGCCTCGACCATGCTAAAGGTGCCGACGGTATCCATGTTGGCGGCGATAATGGGAATGCCGGACCACGAGCAACCAGAATGTTTAAAAGTGAATTGCCGCTGAAGCTCAACGTCCGAGCGGCTCTTTAGGGTTGATCTTTTAGGGCGGATAAGAACATCTTTGAAACCCAGTTTTATGTCTTCTTCAATACGCATGCGGAATATTCCTGGTCAACGGCGAATAATTGCTGAGAAAGGTCGGCTAAAAAATGCCAGTTCCAGTAGCGATATCATACGCCGGATTATTGTTACGGCAAGACTGCGAAAACCGCGCGATTTACGCTACAATCGTAGCAATTTATTTGCGGCGGGAGACAATCATCAGTATGCGTTATATTGTTGCATTAACAGGCGGAATCGGCAGTGGCAAAAGTACCGTGGCCAACGCCTTTGCCAAACTGGGTGCCACGATAATCGATGCCGATATTATCGCCCGCCGGGTGGTTGAACCGGGTTCCGCTGCATTGAAAACCATTCGTGATCGTTTCGGCGATGACATTCTTTTGCCCGATGGCACATTAAACCGGGCCCGACTGCGACAACGCATTTTTACCAACCCGCCAGATAAAGAATGGCTAAATCATTTATTACATCCCCTTATTTCGCAGGAAACCCTGCGAGACATGGCTCGCGCCGGGGGAGATTATATTTTATGGGTGGTTCCCTTATTGATTGAAAACCACTTACAGGACCGGGCCGACCGGGTGCTGGTGGTGGATGTCAGTCAAGAAACCCAGGTATCACGTACGCTTAAACGTGATGGTATAAGCCGCAGTCAAATAAACAACATTATTGCCGCGCAAGTTTCCCGTGAACAGCGTCTGGCCTGCGCCGACGATATTATTAACAATAACGGGAATCCCGAAGATATTACAGCTTGTGTGGCGATGCTGCATCAGCGTTATCGCGGGCTTGCGACATCAGCAACAACCCGACAGGATCAATCATTATGAGTGATATTTACTCGACAACGGTGCTTTTCGAACATCCGTTAAATGAAAAAATGCGCACTTGGCTGCGCCTGGAATTTTTACTGCAACAACTTTATCACTGTCCTGAGTTGACTGACATTTCAAGCGCCTTGCCCTTTTTTCGTACTGCCGCCGATTTGCTGGATGTTTTGGAACGCGGCGATGTACGTACCGAAATGATGAAAGAATTAGACCGGCAACAGCAAAAAATGCAACAATGGGATGGCGTTCCCGGGGTCGACAATGATCGCGTCAGGGTACTGCGTAATGATTTGAAAAAGTGCGCAGCCGTATTGATGGCCGCCCCTCGTCTGGGCCAGGCGTTGCGTGAAGACCGTTTGATTGGTTCGGTTCGTCAGCGTTTATCCATTCCCGGCGGGTGTTGCAGTTTTGATTTGCCCGCCCTGCATATTTGGCTGCATTTGCCACAAACCCAACGAAATACTCAAGTGAGCGTTTGGCTAAAAACGCTCGATCCGTTGAATGTCGCGCTGACCATGGCCCTGGATTTAGTCAGGCATACCGAACCCTTCAAAAATCAAATCAGTCTGAATGGTTTCTTTCAGGATAATGCAGAGGACGCTGATCTGTTGCGGCTGAAAATTCCTCTGGTATACCAGATTTATCCGCAGGTCTCGGGTCATAAGACGCGTTACGCTATCCGCTTTTTATCGCTGGATAGTGAAAACGGCGTCGTTCCCAATCGTCTGCCGTTTGAATTGGCCTGTTGCTAAGCATAAGGTGTGTTAATGAGTGATGACATTATTTTAGTCAAATGCCCGACCTGTGGCACCGAAGTACAATGGGGCCCGCAGAGTAAATTCCGTCCATTTTGCAGTAAACGTTGCCAATTGATCGATTTGGGCGAGTGGGCGGAAGAAGGTAAAGCGATTCCGAGCGATGTGCAACTCACCGACAGCGAGGGCTGGAGTGAGGATAATTACTAGATACGCTTGCTAGACACTCGCCATTGGCGATACGGCATCCGGGCCGGATGGACCCCCTTGCGCAGATAAAGCATCGCCGCGTTGTTCGCATGTTCAGAAACGCTCAACGCGGCGAGTTAATATACTATTTAGGGGTTATCGCCCCGTATTGTCATGCTTCGGCAATCAATTGATGAATAATCGCCGTATTGGCCGGCGGAAAGTCAGCGGGATCGAGCAGTCCTTGTGAACACCAGCGCACCACTTGTCCTTCATTGCCTAACGGCGTGCCATGCCAGTCTTCCACTATGAAAAAGTAGAACCGCATATCACGTTCGGGGAAATGATGCTGGCTGGTGGCCATCAGTCTTGCCTGTCCAACATCAATGCCGACCTCTTCCTGCAATTCGCGGATCAGCGCCTGCATGGGTGTTTCACCCTCTTCCACCTTGCCGCCGGGAAATTCCCAGAAGCCACCCATGTGGACGCCATGCGGACGCTGTGCGATAAAAATTTCCTGCTGCGCATTACGGATAATGCCCACGGCAATTGTGCGTAGAGTCATTGTCACAGGTTCTCCGATCAATTCACTACGTGTTTACGTCACGCCGGGTTTACGGCCCGATTACATCGGGCCTAACCAACGTCTATCGTTGCAGTTTACCATGACAATATTTGTATTTTTTGCCTGAACCACAAGGACAGGGGTCATTACGTCCTACTTTACGGCCTTCGTGCACGGGTTGATTTTCTCCCGTCGCGGCCGCACCTATTTCCATAGTCATGGACATGGGTTCGGGCTGGTGGCTAAGCTGTTGCTGGCGCGCCAGGCGTTCAGCCTCTTCACGACGCTGTTGCTCCAGTGCTTCCACCTCTTCCGGCATCCGCACCTGAACCTTGCTTAGCGTACTGATAACTTCATACTTCAACGACTCCAGCATCGCCGCAAACATGGCAAAGGATTCGCGTTTGTATTCCTGCTTGGGATCTTTCTGGGCATAACCGCGCAAATGGATGCCTTGGCGCAAATAATCCATGGCGGCCAGATGCTCTTTCCACAAGGAATCGAGGGTTTGCAGCATCACGCCTTTTTCGAAACTACGCAGCATTTCCGCGCCGACCACGTCTTCTTTACGCTGGTATTGCTCCAGCGTCAGCGCCAGAATCCGTTCGCGCAAGGTTTCTTCATGTAAACCCGGTTCATTGTCGAGCCATTCGGCAATCGGCATCGCCAGATCAAAATCATCCTTAAGCCGTTTTTGCAATCCCGGCACATCCCACATTTCTTCCAACGATTGCGGCGGAATGTAGGTGTCGATGATGGTTTTCATGACATCTTCGCGGATACTGAGGATGGTCTCACTGATATCGGCGACATCCAGCAGTTCGTTGCGCTGGCTATATATGGCGCGGCGCTGGTCATTGGCCACGTCATCATATTCCAGCAATTGCTTACGGATATCGAAGTTACGGCTTTCCACTTTCCGCTGGGCATTGGCAATGGCTTTGGTCACCCAAGGATGTTCAATCGCCTCGCCCGGCTTCATGCCCAGTTTGCGCATCATGCCGGAAACCCGATCCGATGCGAAAATCCGCATCAGAGAATCTTCCATCGACAGGTAAAAGCGGGATGAACCGGCATCTCCCTGACGCCCGGAACGTCCGCGCAGTTGATTATCGATACGACGGGATTCATGGCGTTCGGTACCGATGATATGCAAACCGCCCGACTGCAACACAGCTTCATGCCGTATTTGCCAGGCTTCCTTGATCGCCGTGATTTGTTCTTCGGTCGGCTGTTCAATATGCGCGATTTCCGCCTGCCAGCTGCCGCCCAAGACGATATCGGTACCACGGCCGGCCATGTTGGTGGCGATAGTCACGGCGCCCGGTTGCCCGGCCTGGGCGATAATATCCGCTTCCATGGCGTGGAACTTGGCGTTCAGAACCTTGTGTTCGATGCCCGCACGGTCCAGTTCACTTGAAACCACCTCGGATTTTTCAATGGAGATGGTCCCTACCAATACCGGCTGTCCTCTAGCGGAGCAGGCTTTGATATCCTCGATAATGGCGTCGATTTTTTCTTTCTCGGTCATATAGACCAAATCCGGCAGATCTTTACGTATCATCGGCCGATTGGTCGGCACCACGATGGTATCAAGCTTGTAAATCGAGCTGAACTCGAAAGCTTCGGTATCGGCGGTACCGGTCATGCCGGCCAGTTTTTCATATAAACGGAAATAGTTCTGGAAAGTGATCGATGCCAGAGTCTGGTTCTCGTTTTGGATCGCCACATGTTCCTTGGCTTCCACCGCCTGATGCAAACCGTCCGACCAGCGACGGCCCGGCATGGTGCGCCCGGTGTGCTCATCAACGATAATGACCTCGCCGTCCTTGACAATATAGTCCACATCCCGCGCGAACAGCACATGGGCGCGCAACGCGGCGGTAACATGATGCATCAGCATGATATTGGCCGGCGAGTACAGGGATTCACCTTCCTCCATGATACCGGCCTGCACCATCAATTCTTCGATCAGCACCAGTCCGCGTTCGGTCAGGTTAACCTGGCGGGACTTTTCGTCCACCGAGAAATGGCCTTCGCCCTGGAATGTATCGGAATCTTCTTTGTCTTGCCGAATCAGATGGGGGATTAAGGTATCCACCCGGATGTAGAGTTCGGAACTGTCTTCCGCCGGACCGGAAATGATCAGCGGCGTACGGGCTTCATCGATCAGGATGGAGTCGACTTCATCCACCAGAGCATAGTGCAATTTACGCTGCACGCGCTCTTCGGGGCTAAAGGCCATATTATCGCGCAGATAATCGAAGCCATATTCGTTGTTGGTGCCGTAGGTGATATCGGCGGCATAGGCCGCGCGTTTGGCCGGCGCAGGCATTTGCGGCAGGTTGATGCCCACCGTCAGGCCGAGAAATTCAAATAGCGGCCGGTTGTTTTCGGCGTCGCGCTGCGCCAGGTAGTCATTGACGGTCACCACGTGAACGCCTTTGCCGCTTAGCGCATTTAAGTAGGCAGGCAAAGTCGCGGTCAGCGTTTTACCTTCACCGGTACGCATTTCAGCGATGCAGCGATCATTAAGCACCATGCCGCCCACCAACTGGACGTCAAAATGGCGCATGCTAAACACCCGTTTGCTGGCCTCGCGCACCACGGCGAAGGATTCCGGCAACAGACTATCAACGCTTGCACCCTTGGCCAGACGTTCGCGGAATTCAACGGTTTTCGCCGCCAATTGCTCGTCGGTCAGCTTTTCCATGTCCGGTTCCATTCGGCTGATTATCTCAACCGTTTTATTCATCCGGCGCAAAGTGCGGTCGTTTCGACTTCCAAAAACTTTTGTAAGCAGTGTAGATAACATATATTTTTAAATCTCTTCACGGCCGAAGCAGACAGAAATGCAGCGGCCAACAAGTGCATAAAAGGAATCTTATTAGGGGTCCATGACACCATGGTTAGCTGATGTGGGCGGGTCCGGCGCGAATTCCCTGTACCTGAGTCAGGCGAATTCCTGTACGATGATCCTGGCAGGGCCAATATTCCGCCTGCTGGATATAACGGATGACGGTGGGTTGTTTGGATTCGTGGGTCAGCAGTCCATTCAGGGTGGTCAATAACGCCTGATGCTGGACGTTGAGCGGCGGGGTCAGTTCCGCCAGCGGCAGTTGCGGGCCGAAATGCGGCGGCACCCAAGCGACGGATAAATGGCGTATTACCGTGCGGATGGCATGCTGATGCCAATAATCCACGGTAAAAGAAGAACGCCGTTGTGTTTCTTTCAAAAAGGCCAGATGGCCCAGACCGGCATTGAACGCATTCTGCCGGCTAAGACTGGAAAGGGTATTGGAGGGATGTGCCTGTTCCTGCCCGCTGTTGAGCATATAGGGGACGCCCAGACTGGCTGCCACCATCCCTAACAGGAGATGCGGCCAGAAATAACGTCTGCCAAATTGTCGCCAACGATTTAAAATACCCATTACTTAATGCATTCCGCCGGAGTTTTTATGCGTGACAGCCGTCCACAGTCCATTGATATCCTGCTTGGCACCCTCGCAACACCTGAACGTGTCTCGCTGGAGCATATTCAGAAACGAGCGATAGCATTGTTAAAGCTGAATCAAGCCGTGGCCGGGTTATTGCCTACGCCACTGAAAACATGGTGCCGCGTAGCCAACTTCCGCCAGGGCGTGCTGATTATCGAAACCGCCAATGCCAGCTGGATGATGAGGTTACGCTATGAACAATCTACGTTATTATCCGCGTTACGAGCGCAGATTCTACCATCATTGTCCTCAATCGACATCAGGATTAACCCGACACTGGCGATAAAAGATCAGAAGATGCCGCCAGACAACAGCGGATCAGTAAAAACCGGGGACCTTGCAGGAGGAGTAACAAGGAAACTAAGCCAGCAAAGCAGCGAGTCGATTCGCCAGGTAGCCGCTCGTAGCCCTGAAAAATTGAGAAAGCTGCTCGAGCGACTGGCAATGTTGGCCGGAGAAGGTGCCGACACCGCCAGTCACAACGATTAAACAAGCCTGTCTTGTGCTAAATCTTTCTTTGCTGTCAGGCCATAACGAAAGAGGGCGCGGCGAAGGCCAAAGGCAAGTCTGCTTCGTCTTCGAAGGTCACCAATTCCCAGGCTTCCTGACATGCCAGCACTGCTTGCAACAGTCTGTTATTCAGTGCATGTCCCGATTTAAACGCCGTAAACGCGCCGATGATATTGTGGCCGCACATGTACAGGTCGCCGATGGCGTCCAGCATTTTGTGGCGGACAAATTCATCTTCAAAGCGTAAACCGTCCTCGTTCAGCACTTTATAGTCATCAACGACTATCGCGCAATCGAAACTGCCGCCCAGGCACAGGCCCCTGGACTGTAAATATTCGATATCGCGCATAAACCCAAAGGTGCGCGCGCGGCTGATTTGCCGGACAAAGGACTCGGCGGAAAAATTCAGGCAATAACGTTGCGAGCTAACATCAATCGCAGGATGATTGAAATCAATGGTAAAATCGAGCTTGAAGCCGTTATACGGCGTCAACTCAGCCCATTTGTCGCCGTCTTCCACCCGAACCGGCTGTTTGAGTCGCAGGAATTTCTTGGCGCAATTCAGCTCCTCAATACCGGCATCCATCAGCAGATAGATGAAAGGACTCGCGCTGCCATCCATAATCGGAATTTCAGGCGCATTGACTTCAACGATGATGTTATCGATGCCCAAACCCGCCAATGCGGCATTGAGATGTTCGACAGTGGAAATACGAACATCGTGCTCATTGACCAGACACGTACATAACATGGTATCGCGCACTGATTTGGCGTCAGCGGGAAAATCCACCGGGGGATTGAGATCCGTACGGCGATAGATGACCCCGGTATTAGCCGATGCAGGGCGCAAAGTCAGTGTGACCTTTTTGCCGGTGTGTAATCCCACACCGGTGGTCTGAACAATACGTTTTAGTGTCCGCTGTTTGATCATCAATTTTTCTCGCAATGTTATCCATCCCACCGACTAAGTATATATTAGCGAGGGTGGGGCAGTTTAGCACAAAGAGCGGAGATTCCAAACATCCCGCAAACTAATCAGCCTGTTTACGTAAAAACGCCGGAATATCAAGGTAATCCGGTTCTTTTCCGGGCTGCGAACTCTGCTCATTGACCGCCTTGGCGGCAATTTTCTGTTCCTGTTGCATGGGCGACATACCGCCATGGGTATGCTCGCGATAGCGATTGTCGATCACCTGCTGCGTGTTCTGCTTGCTGGTCACCAGAGTAATTTCAGGACGTTTGTCCATCCCGATGCCGGTCGCGACCACGGTCACGCGCAGTTCATCGTTCATGTCCGGGTCAAGGGAGGTCCCGATAACCACTGTGGCGTTATCCGAAGCAAACGCGCGGATTGTGTTGCCCACGGTTTCGAATTCGTCCAAACGCAAGTCAAAACCAGCGGTAATGTTGACCAATACGCCGCGCGCGCCGGACAGATCGATATCTTCCAATAACGGACTCGAAATCGCCATCTCAGCCGCTTCTTCCGCTCGATCCTCGCCACAGGCCACGCCTGAACCCATCATGGCATAACCCATTTCCGACATGACGGTACGCACATCGGCGAAGTCGACATTCATCAGACCCGGACGGGTTATCAATTCCGCGATACCCTGCACGGCGCCCTTGAGCACGTCGTTGGCCGCGCCGAAGGCATCCAGCAGCGAAATTCCGCGGCCGAGCACTTTCAGCAATTTATCATTGGGGATCGTGATCAACGAATCCACATGCTTAGACAACTCGGCGATGCCTTGTTCGGCAAAGGCCATGCGTTTTTTACCTTCGAAATTAAAAGGCTTGGTCACCACGGCGACGGTCAGAATGCCCAATTCCTTGGCCACTTCCGCCACCACCGGCGCTGCGCCGGTACCGGTACCGCCGCCCATGCCGGCCGCGATAAACACCATGTCGGCGCCTTCCAGCGCCGCCCGTAGCGCTTCACGGTCTTCCTCGGCGGAATTGCGTCCGACTTCGGGGTTGGCTCCGGCGCCCAGACCTTTGGTGATGCCGCCGCCAATCTGTATGGTTTGACCCACCGCAGTTTTACGCAACGCCTGGGCGTCGGTATTCACCGCGAAGAACTCAACACCTTCGATGCGTTCGCGCACCATATGTTCCACGGCATTACCGCCGCCGCCGCCGACGCCGATGACTTTAATCACCGCGTCATTGGTTAATTCCATAGGTTCAAACATAATTTCTCTCCGTTTTGTGCCTGTTGCATCGAAATCAGCCGCCTGCACAGCATGATCCCGAAAGTAAACAATTAAAACTCTTTCCTCAGCCAGCTACTGACGCGTTTTACCCAATTGCTTACCGAGGTACGTTTTTCGACTTCAATCTCACCGCTCATGTGAGATTCTTTACCGTAATGCAATAGTCCCACGGCGGTAGAATAATAAGGAGCCTGGGCATAATCTGTCAGACCGGTAATATTCAATGGCTGCCCTATGCGCACCTGGGTATGGAATACCCGCTGCGCGCACGCCGCCAGCCCGTCGATTTGCGCCGCGCCGCCGGTCAACACAATACCGGCGGCCAGATGATGCTTAACGCCTTGCTGGCGAAGTTGCTCTTGCAACTGTAAAATCTCGTCATTCACCAGGTTCAGCAATTCGGTGTAACGCGGTTCAATGACTTCCGCCAGCGTTTGCCGTTGCAAACTGCGCGGCGGACGCCCGCCCACGCTTGGGACTTCCACGGTTTCGTCTTTGCTGACCGCCGATCCCAGCGCGCAGCCATGGCGAACCTTGATCGCCTCGGCATCGGCGGGCGGCGTGCCAAAAGCATAGGCAATATCGCTGGTAACCACGTTGCCCGCGTAGGGGATAACCTTGGTATGCCGCAACGCGCCAGCGGTATATACCGCCATATCCATGGTCCCGCCGCCGATATCCACCACGCAAACGCCTAATTCACGTTCGTCTTCGGTTAATACCGCGTAACTTGAAGCCAGGCCGGCGAAAATCAGTTGGTCGACTTTCAGACCACAACGTTCAACGGCCTTTACAATATTCTTTGCCATATCATTATGGCAGGTAATCAGATGAACCTTGGCTTGCATTCGCACGCCGGACAATCCTACCGGGTTTTTGATACCCTCTTGGTAATCAATAGCATAATCCTGCGGTATAACATGCAAAATTCGATGTTCGTCACGAACACGCACGGATTTTGCGGTATGCACCACATTCTCCACATCTTCCTGGGTAACTTCCTCTTCCGATATAGGAACCATCCCTATCTCGTTCTGACAACTGATATGTTTACCGGACAACGCCAGATAAACCGAGGAAATCTGACAATCGGCCATCAGCTCGGCCTGATCAATGGCGCGCTGCACGCATTTAACCACCGATTCGAGATCATTGACGCCGCCTTTATCCATACCCCGCGACGGGCAACTGCCCACCCCGATAATATTGACCATGCCATCGGGCAGAACTTCCCCTACCAATACGGCGACTTTTGCCGTACCGATCTCCAGTCCAACTACCAGTTTTCTGTCCGTCGACTTGATCATTATTGTTTTGCCTGTACCTGTGCCTGATTCTGACTCTGTTGCGTATGATTCGTTGCATCTTCAATAAAAGCCGGTGCCCATCCTACGGCAACGCCTGCGTCATAACGCAAATCCACGTAGCTAATACGTTTATTATCGGCCCGGGACTGCTGGAGTAGAACCGGATAAATCCCGATAAAGCGTTGTAAACGCTGGGTCCTGTCATCCCGGCCCAATTCCAGCCGGATATCGTCCTGGAGCGTCAACTGCCATGAATGACGCGCGCTCATACTTACGGTCTTTAATTGGAACTTATTGGCCACCATCACCGCATCCATCGTATGGTAGCCAGCCAAAACGTCCTGTTCGCTGCCTTCGGGACCGTAAAGCATCGGCATCGTTTGATTGCCGATACGCTCCGCCGGCACGCTGAAGACTTTTCCTTCAGCGTCAAGCATATGGAGATCATTCCAGCGAGCCACCGGCACATATTCCACCAGATGGATTTTCAATTCATCAGGCCATTGCTTTCTGACGCTGGCCTGTTTAATCCATGGCAACCGCTCGATCTGCTGCTGTATGACGTTGACATCCTGCGTCATGAACGTCCCGGGCGCGCCCAGCGACAAAATCGCCTGGCGGATATCATCATTGGTGGTGTAATAACGCTGCCCGGTCACCACCAGCCGGGAAAGAGGCAAACGGTGGGCGTCTTTCATCCAGCCGACCACCATATAACCACTCCAGACGATGGCGCCAATCACCATCATCAAAAAGAGCAAGCCCGCGAGTTGTCCGCCGTTGCTGCGCCGGTGAGCGGAATAGTCCGTCTCGCGGTTGCGGATATTGATCGCGGCCTGTGACATATCAGCCTGCCAACGCTAGAATGTTCATAACCAATTGCGGAAATGTCATTCCGGTTTGCCGGGCGGCCATCGGCACCAGGCTATGCTCGGTCATGCCGGGTGACGTGTTCACTTCCAGCAAGTATAAAACGCCATCGTTATCCGCCATAATATCCACCCGCCCCCATCCGTTGCACCCTGCCGCCTGCCAGGCGTTCAGAGCCAATTGCGCCAATTCCCGTTCTTGCCGGTCGGTTTCTCCGCCAGGACAAAAATAGCGGGTCTCATTCGACAAATATTTCGCTTCATAATCGTAGAATGTCGCCGACGGTTGAATCCGCACCGACGGCAACACGCGTTCGCCCAGGATGGAAACGCTGTATTCCGGGCCGCCGAGCCACTTTTCAATCAAAACCGACTCATCGTAACGAAACGCTTCCGCCAAAGCCGCCGGTAATTCGGCCGGCTGCGATACTTTGGTCATGCCGACGCTCGACCCTTCGCGATTGGGTTTGACTATCACCGGCATTCCCAACGGCTCCGCCTGGGCAAGCGCCGCCGACGGATCGTGTTCATAACTCTTGCGATTCAACGCCACATAGGGCGGTACCGATAATCCCCTGCCCTGCCACAACCATTTGGTCCGTAACTTATCCAACGTCAGGGCGCAAGCCATAACACCGCTGCCGGTATAAGGCAAACCGATAAATTCCAGCGCGCCCTGCAAAACACCGTCCTCGCCACCCCGTCCGTGCAGGGCGATAAAAACCTTATCGAACCCTTGGGTTTTCAGGTCCAATACCGACTGTTCCCGGGTATCGAAGGCAATGGCATCGACGCCGCTTGCCCGCAAACCGGCGACAACCGCTTGTCCCGACTGCAGCGAAACCTCGCGTTCGGTCGAAGCGCCGCCCATTAAAACCGCTATCTTCTCAACCATGACGCGCCTCGGCGGCGACAGCCAGGCCGGGCTGTAGTTGAGTATCGGCCAACTTGCGGGCAATCTTACCCACAGTGCCCGCGCCCTGCATCAATACCAGGTCATTATCCTGCAGCGCCAAGGCCAGGATTTCGGGCAACGCGTCCATATCCGCCACCATGATCGGGTCGATTTTGCCGCGTCCGCGAATGGTACGACACAATGAACGGCTATCGGCGCCGGGAATCGGCGGTTCGCCAGCGGGATAAACATCCAGCATCAACAACACATCGACGCCGGACAAGACGGTGGCGAAATCTTCGTATAAATCGCGGGTGCGGGTATAGCGATGCGGCTGGAATACCATGACCAGCCGTTTATCGGGCCAACCGGCGCGCGCCGCTTTAATGGTGGCGTCCACTTCCGTGGGATGGTGGCCGTAGTCATCCACCAGCATCACCTGCCCCGGCTTACCGTTGACATTTTCCAGCGGATAAGTGCCGAGAAAATCAAACCGGCGACCGGTGCCCTGGAACTGCGCCAAAGCCAACAGGATGCTGTCGTCGTCGATGCCTTCCTCGGTTGCGACGGCAACCGCCGCCGCCGCGTTTAGCGCGTTGTGGCGGCCAGGCGCGTTCAGTTTTACTTCCAGCACCGGCTTATCCTGGCGATAAAGCTTGAAGCTGCCCTGCGCCTCGTGCTGCTGATAATCACTAATACGCACATCGGCGCATTCATTGAAACCATAGGTGGTCACATGACGACCGACCTGCGGCAGCAATTCGCGAATCACCGGATCATCCACGCACATCACCGCACGGCCGTAAAACGGTAAATTATGCAGGAAGCTGATAAAAGTCTGTTTCAAAATTTCGAAGTCGCCCTGATAGGTATCCATATGATCGGCTTCGATATTGGTGATGATCGCCACCATCGGCTGCAGATGCAGGAACGACGCATCGCTTTCATCCGCTTCGGCTATCAGATAACGGCTGCAACCCAGCCGGGCATGCACGCCCGCCGCTTTCACCAAGCCGCCATTGACAAAAGTCGGGTCGAGCCCGGCCTGAGCATAAATACTGGCTACCATGGCGGTGGTGGTGGTTTTGCCGTGGGTGCCGGCAATGGCGATACCGTGGCGAAAACGCATCAGTTCCGCCAGCATTTCCGCACGCCGAATCACCGGGATTCGCGCTTCCTTGGCCGCCACAATTTCCGGGTTATCGGCGGCTATCGCACTGGACACCACCACAACGCTGGCATCCTTGATATTTTCAGGACGATGGTTGAAATAGATTTTTACACCCAATTCAATCAATTGCTGCGTCACGGCATTAGGCGCCAAATCCGAACCGCTAATCTGATAACCTTCATTCGCCAGCACTTCCGCGATACCGCCCATACCGGCGCCGCCAATGCCGACAAAGTGAATTTGCCGGACTCGACGCATCTCGGGCACTATGGATCGCAGTTTAGCCAGTTGTTGTGTATTCACGTTTTAATCACTTATCTCAATGTTGCTCACCAGACATACCCGTCATTTTTCGCGCTGCGGGCGTGTCCGGTTGTTGATATTCTCGCGCCAGGATTCATACCTTGGCCGCCGCCATTACTTCTCGCGCTACCCGCTCCGTCGCGTCCGGAATTGCTGCTTTACGGGCATTTTCCGCCATTGTCAGCAAGGTTATCCGATCCCAAGCGGCCAGCATTTCGCTCACGCGCTCCGCCGAAAACTGCGGTTGTTCAATAATTTTCGCCGCACCGGCCTGTTCCAGCGGCCGGGCGTTCCAATACTGCTGCCGATCTTTGTGCTGGAACGGCACAAAAATCGCCGCCAATCCCGCTGCGGCCACTTCACTGACCGTCAGCGCGCCGGAACGGCAAACCACCACATCGGCCCAGGCGTAAGCGGCGGCCATATCATCGATAAACTCCACCACGCGGTGGCCCGATTGACCTACCGCTGCATACGCGCGGTTAACATCATCCAACGCGCCTTTACCCACTTGATGCCACAAGGTGATCCGTTCGCCCAGACGAGCGGCGACGTCCGGCAGCGTTTGATTCAATACCCGCGCGCCTTGACTGCCGCCGATAACCAGTACCCGGATCGGCCCCCCGCGCCCAGCGAACCTTTCCGCCGGCGGCGCCAGCGCCAAAACATCCGTGCGTACCGGATTACCCACCACTTCCGCGTTGGCAAACGCCCCAGGAAAAGCCTGTAATACGGTTTTGGCAATCTTCGACAGCCAACGATTGGTCAACCCGGCGATACCGTTTTGCTCGTGCAACACCACCGGGACCCCGCATAGCCAGGCCGCCAATCCGCCAGGGCCGGATACATAGCCGCCCATGCCCAGGACCACATCGGGATGGTAGGCCCGCATAATGCCTTTCGCCTGACGCACCGCGCGCCAAATGCGCACCGGTGCCGTCAACTGCGCGCGTAATCCTTTTCCACGTAATCCCGAAATACGGATAAAATCGATTTCTATACCGTTTTTCGGCACCAAATCGGCTTCCATCCGATCGGCGGTGCCCAGCCAACGCACTTGCCAACCCTGATCCATCAAAAAATGAGCCACCGCCAATCCGGGGAACACATGACCGCCGGTACCGCCGGCCATCACCATCAACCGTTTGCTTTTCCCTGTCATCGGGGCTCCCTTACAAACGCCTGCGCTTTGGTCAGGCGCGTTTCAAAATCAATACGCATCAATAACACGATGGCCGTGGACATAATCAATAAGCTCGATCCGCCGTAACTGATCATCGGCAGCGTTAACCCTTTGGTGGGCAGCATACCGGCCGCCGCGCCGACATTGACCAAGGTTTGGAAACTGAACCAAACGCCAATGGAACATGCCAGAAAACCGGAAAAACGCTGGTCGATTTCCAATGCTTTTCGCCCGATGGACATCGCCCGAAAAGCGACGAAGAATACCATCAACAACGTCAAAACCACACCGAAATAGCCAAGCTCTTCACCTAATATCGAAAAGATAAAATCGGTATGGGCCTCTGGCAAATATTCAAGTTTCTGTACCGAATTACCCAGTCCCTGCCCCCAGAACTCGCCCCGGCCGAAAGCCATCAGCGATTGCGTCAGCTGATAGCCGCTGCCGAACGGATCTTCCCAGGGATTCCAGAACGAGGTGACCCGCCGCATACGGTAAGGCTCTGCGATCACCAGTAAAATCACCGCGAAAATGCCTGAACCGATAATCGATAAAAACTGCCATAACTTGGCGCCGGCAAGAAACAACATCGCCAGCGTGGTGACGAATAACACCACCACCGTGCCCAGGTCGGGTTGCGCCAACAACAATACCGCCAGTACCACCATGACACCCATGGGTTTACAAAAACCCCAGAAGTTGGAACGAACCTCTTCCACCTTGCGCACCAGATAACTGGCGAGGTAACAAAATAGCGACAGCTTTGACAATTCCGCCGGCTGTATCCGCAGCGGTCCCAGCGCGATCCAGCGCGAAGCGCCGTTAATCGAACTGCCCACCACCAGCACCACCAGCAACATCACCATGCTGACCAGCAGCATTCCCGAACTGTAACGCTGCCAGACATCCATCGGTATACGCAGCGTAATCATCGACAAACCGAACGATAACAATAAATAAAAAGCATCGCGCTTGGCAAAATAGAACGGATCGTCCGACAAACGCTGGCCAATCGGCATCGACGCCGACGTCACCATCACAAAACCAAGACACGCCAGACCGAGGGTCAGCCAGAGCAGAGTGCGATCATAAAGAACAGTGACCGGGCCTTCGACATCGCGAACGTCCATCACCCAGTTCTTCACTCCGCTCAAACGGCTCAATCCTCGGATACGCATTAGCCAAGTTCCTTTGCCAGTCGGGTGAATTCATCGCCGCGTTGTTCAAAACTGCGGAATTGATCCAAACTGGCGCAGGCCGGCGACAGCAAGACCATATCGCCCGGCTTGGCTTGACCGGCGATGAGCCGCATCGCCTGTTCCATGGTCTCGGTCAAGGTCGAGATTTCCGGCCTCAGATTGGCCAGTTGTTCGCGATCGCGGCCAAAGCAATACAATCTGATGTTATCGCCCTGCAGCCAGGGCAACAGCGGTTCGAAATCCGCACCCTTGCCGTCGCCGCCTAACAGCAGATGCAGCGTACCGGCCACCAACAAGCCATTCAGTGCCGCTTCGGTGCTGCCGACGTTGGTCGCCTTGGAGTCGTTAATCCAGCGAATGCCCCGATTTTCATAGGACAGTTGGAAACGATGAGACAAGCCGGTAAAAGTTCGGAGCGCCTGCAAACAAGCGGCGCGAGGAATACCCACCGCATCGGCCAGCGCCAGCGCCGCCAGCGCATTGGTGTAGTTATGCCGGCCCGTCAGTTTCATCTCACCGGTATCAAGAACGTTCTCGCCCTTGACCTGCAAGAACTGCCCATTGAGGCGATAGTCGCCCGCCGCCACGCCAAAACCGACACAGCGGCTATCCCAACCGCGTACCGGCATGGTCAGTTCATCTTCCGCATTCACCACGCAAACCCGAGCTTGTTCGTAAATGACCAACTTGGCCGCGCGATACTGCTGCATGCCCAGTGGGTAACGATTCATGTGATCTTCGGTTACATTGAGGATCGTCGCGGCCGCGGCCCGCAAACTGGCGGTGGTTTCCAACTGGAAGCTGGACAATTCCAGCACATAGAGTTCGTATGGTTCCTGGAGCAGCGTTAGCGCCGGGTAGCCGATATTGCCGCCGACGCCCACCTTCAGACCGGCGCATTTGGCCATGTCGCCCAGCAGCATGGTGACGGTGCTTTTGCCGTTGGAACCGGTGATCGCCACGATCGGCGCTTTGGCTTCGCGGCAAAACAATTCGATATCGCCGACGATTTCCACGCCCGCCTCGGCGGCGGCGCTTAATGCCGGATGCGACAGCGCGATACCGGGGCTGGCCACGATCAGATCCGCTTCCAGCAGCCAGTCTTCATTCAAACCGCCTAGATGGCGCTCTACCTGTTCGGCAAGTTTATCCAGGCCGGGAGGGTTAAATCGCGTATCCATCATGCGCGGTATAACGCCTTGACCGATAAAATAATCCACACAGGAAAGACCGGTCAGGCCCAACCCGATAATGACGACGTTTTTGCCCTGATAATCACTCATAATTACCGCACCTTCAGCGTCGCCAGTCCGATCAGGACCAACATCAGCGAAATGATCCAGAAGCGCACGATCACGCGCGGTTCCGGCCAGCCCTTCAATTCATAATGATGATGAATCGGCGCCATGCGAAATATGCGCTGACCCCGCAATTTAAATGACCCCACCTGCAAAATCACCGACATGGTTTCCATTACGAACACGCCGCCCATGATGACCAGCAAAAATTCCTGCCGCAATAACACCGCAATGGTACCCAGCGCGCCACCTAGCGCCAGCGACCCCACATCGCCCATGAAAACCTGAGCCGGATAAGTATTGAACCACAAAAAACCCAGCCCGGCCCCGACGATGGCGGTACACACAATCACCAATTCCCCGGCAAAGCGGATATAAGGAATGTGCAGATAACTGGCGAAGTTCATGTTGCCGGTGGCCCACGCCACCAGACCCAACCCGGCGGCCACAAACACCGTCGGCATAATGGCCAGGCCATCCAGTCCATCGGTGAGATTGACCGCGTTACTGGTGCCCACGATGACGAAATAGGCCAGCAGCACGTACAACAGACCCAGTTGCGGCATGATATCTTTGAAAAACGGCACCACCAGTTGGGTGGCCGGCGTATCCTTGCCCACCGCATACATGGTGAAAGCCACCGCCAACGCAATCAGCGACTGCCAAAAATACTTCCAGCGCGCGATCAGCCCCTTGGTGTCTTTGCGCACGACCTTGCGATAATCATCAACAAAACCGACCACGCCGTAACTCAGCAGAACAAACAGCACGCACCAGACATAAGGATTGGATGGATAGGCCCACATCAATACCGAAATGGTAATCGAGCTCAGGATCATCAAACCGCCCATGGTCGGCGTGCCGCGTTTACTGAAATGGGATTCGGGTCCGTCGCTGCGCACCACCTGTCCTATTTGCAGCTTTTGCAACCAGGCAATCAAATGCGGTCCCATCCACAGCGAAATAAACAGTGCGGTCAGCAAGCTGACAATGGCGCGAAACGTCAGATAAGAGAAGACGTTAAAGCCCGAATAAAATTGGACCAAATGCTCGGCCAGCCAAACTAACATGAAACTTTCTCCTGTAACGCACGCACGACCTGCTCCATTGCGGCGCTACGTGAACCTTTTATCAATACGGTAATCACCGTATGCTCGGACATTAATTGCCGCAGACGCGAAGTCAGCGACATTTGGTCCTGAAAATGCTCGCCGCGGCCACTGGCCTCGCCGATAAGATGACTGAGTTTTCCGACGCTTAATACCTTATCAATCCCGGCCTGGCGGATAGCTTCCCCCACCTGCCGGTGGCAGTCCTCCGCCTGGTCGCCCAATTCGGCCATATCGCCTACCGCCATCACCCGATAGCCGGACAGCTCGCCCAAGACTTGCGCGGCCGCGGTCATCGAACCGACATTGGCGTTATAACTATCGTCGATCAACAACCGACCTTCCCCGAGCGAAATGGGATACAGCCTGCCCGGCACCGCGCTGAGTTGCGCCAGACCGGCGCGAACCGCCTCAAGCGTAGCGCCCACCGATATGGCCAACGCGCTGGCTGCGAGCGCGTTGGCCACGTTGTGGCGCCCCGGCAAAGGCAAGACCACCGGACAATCGCCCAGTGGCGAGTGTAAAGTGAAATGAACGCTACCGCCCTGCGCCTTGATGGCATCGGCAAAAAAATCCGCCGGCTCGCGCGCGGAAAAACGCCAGACCGTACGATGCTGCAGCAGGTTTTGCCAGCGAGGCCAATCATGGCTATCGGCATTGATGATGGCGTGGCCGTTTGGCGGCAGGCTGGCGAAGATTTCGCCTTTGGCTTGCGCCACACCCTGCAATGAGCCGAAACCCGCCAGATGCGCGGAAGAAAGATTGTTGACCAAGGCGCTGTCCGGGCGAACCAAACCGGCGCTATAGGCAATCTCGCCGATATGGTTGGCGCCTAATTCAATCACCGCGAAATCATCCGACGGCGTCAATCGCAACAACGTCAACGGCACGCCGATATCATTGTTGAAATTACCGGCGGTAGCCAATACTTGCCCGCAATGCCGCAAAATAGCGGCCGTCATCTCTTTTACCGAGGTTTTGCCGGAAGAACCGGTCAGCGCCACCACTTTGGCCGGCACCTGACTGCGTACCCAAGCGCCAAGCAATCCCAACGCGCGGCGGGTATCGGCCACCAGGATTTGCGGGATGGTCGCTGGTAAGCGCTGACTGACCAGCAACGCCTTGGCGCCGGCGGCTATTGCCTGATCAACGAAGGCATGGGCGTCGAAATTCTCGCCCTTCAGGGCGACGAACAGGCAGGACTCCCCCACGGAGCGGGAATCGGTGCTGACCGACGCTATCAAACCATCCGGCCCGATCAATTCGCCGTTCACTATCGGCGCCAAGGTTTTCAGGGAGATGTTAATCATGCCAACACCCCCAGCAACGCCGCCACGGTGGTTCGATCCGAGTAATCAAGCCGCCGATTGCCGATGATTTGATAGTCTTCATGACCTTTCCCGGCGACCAGCACCACATCTGATTCGTCCGCCTGCATGATGGCGCTGGTGACCGCTTCCGCGCGCCCGGGAATAACTATGGCCCGGCCCGCATCAAGCAAACCGGCCTGAATATCATTGATAATGGCCAATGGCGCTTCGCTGCGCGGATTATCATCGGTAATGACGACCCGATCCGCATACTGCTCAGCCACGCCGCCCATCAGCGGACGCTTGCCTTTATCACGATCGCCGCCACAGCCGAAGACGCACCACAATTTACCGTGACAATGCAACCGGGCGGCCGTCAGGGCTTTTTCCAGGGCATCCGGCGTATGGGCGTAGTCCACCACCACCGTCGGTTTGCCCCGGCCGTGAAAAACTTCCATCCGGCCGCAGACCGACTGCAATTTGCCGCCGGTACGCAAAAGATCCGCCAATGGATAACCCAGCGCCAGCAAGGTCGCCAGCGCCAGCATCAAGTTGCTGACATTGAATTCGCCGATCAGCCGGCTGGTGATCTGACCGGCGCCCCAGGAGGAATCAAACTGGATAATCATGCCGGTATTTTGATAATCCACATGGCTGACCTGCAACCAGTGGGCCGGCCTGGGTTCGGGCAAATGCTCCGTTACCGATACGGCAACCGCCTGCGGCAATTTCGCCAGCCAGCGGCGACCGACCTGGTCATCCGCGTTGATAATGCGATGTTCAACCTCATTTTCAGCGAACAATTGCCACTTGGCCGCTTCGTAATGCGCCATGTCGCCATGGTAATCGAGATGATCCCGGCTCAAATTGGTAAAAGTGGCGGCGGCGAAATGCAAATCCGCCACCCGGTGTTGCACCAGACCATGTGAAGAAACTTCCATGGCGGTAAACGTCGCTCCCTGCGATTGCAACTGATACAGCGTTTGCTGAATATCCACCGCCGAGCCGGTGGTATTCGCCACCGGAATTATCTGCCCGAACAAACCATTGCCAACCGTGCCCATGACAGCGCTTACTTCTCCCAGCGATTGCGCCCACTGAGCCAGAAGATGGGTCGTGGTGGTTTTGCCGTTGGTGCCGGTGACCCCCGCAAGCTTGAGCTTACACGAAGGTTGCTGATAAAAACGGCCGGCCAGAGTCGACAACCGCTGGTTAAGCTGACTCAGGTAAATGACCGGCACGCCATGTAAAACCCGCAACTCGCCTTCTTCGGCTACGCCATCCGCTTCCGCCACTATGGCTGCTACACCTTGCGCAATAGCCTGGGGAATATAATGACGCCCATCCGTGTCATGGCCGACGATGGCCACAAACAGATCGCCGCTAGCCGCGGTGCGGCTGTCCAGCGTCATTTCCCTCAGGCACTGCTCCGGTGCCGATGACACCCACGGAGCCAGCAGTTCGCGCAAATTACGTTCGGTCACCTGATCCCTCTTCTTGATTGATTACCATTTCATTTTTGTCTCCGCTCAGCAAAGCATCTGGTTCCACGTTCATGGTGCGCAAAGCGCCGCCCATGATAGCGCCGAATACCGGCGCGGAAACCGCGCCGCCATAATACTTCCCGGCCTGAGGATCGTTGATCACCACCACCAAAGCGAAGCGGGGTTGACTGGCCGGCGCAACGCCTGCGGTATAGGCGATATATTTATTGATATAATGTCCGTCCGAACCGACTTTTTTCGCCGTACCCGTCTTAATGGCGATACGGTAACCCTTGATGGCGGCTTTGGTGCCGCCGCCGCCCGGTAGCGCCACGCTCTCCATCATATGCACCACCGTACGCATCAACGGTTCGGGAAACACGCGTTCTCCGGCCACCGGCGGATCAACTTTGGTTATCGAGAGCGGCCGCTTGATGCCCAGGCTGCCGATTGTCGCATAGACCCGGGCCAACTGTAATGGCGTCACCATCAGCCCGTAGCCGAAAGAAAAGGTGGCCCTCTCTATGTCGGACCACCGTTGTTTTTGGGGGAATAAGCCACTACTTTCTCCGACCAACCCCAAATTAGTCGTTTTTCCCAATCCAAAACGCGAATAAGTATCTACCAGCGCCGAGGACGGCATCGCTAACGCCAGTTTTGATACGCCGACGTTACTCGATTTTTGCAAAACCCCGGTCAGGGTCAGCTCCGAATAGCGGGCCACATCTTTGATTTCATGGCCGTTAATGTAATAAGGCTGTGTGTCGAGCACACTGTTTTCTTTGATAATACCGCGTTGCAATGCGGTCATCACCACCATCGGCTTAACCGTGGATCCCGGTTCGAAAATATCGGTGATGGCGCGGTTGCGCATCACGTCCTTGGACGCCGCCATGATATTGTTCGGGTTATACGAGGGGCTGTTGGCCATGGCCAGCACCTCGCCGGTATTCACATCCACCAGCACGGCGCTGCCGGACTCGGCTTTATTGAACGCCACCGCATTGTTGAGTTCGCGGTAAACCAGCGCCTGCAAACGCTCATCGATGCTTAATACCAGATTGTGCGCCGCCTGGCTGTCGATGGAGGAAATATCCTCAATCACCCGGCCGAACCGATCCTTGCGCACGGTGCGCTCGCCCGGTTGGCCCGTTAACCAGGGATCAAAGCTCTTTTCCACGCCCTCGATGCCTTGGCTATCGATATTGGTGAAACCGATGAGGTGAGCGGCCACTTGCCCTGCAGGGTAGTACCGGCGTGATTCTTCGCGCAGATAAATACTCGGCAGTTTCAATTTTCGAATGTAATCGCCAATCGCCGGATTCACCTGACGTGCCAGATAGACGAAACGGCCGTCAGGGTTGGCGTTAATCCTGGACGACAGTTGGTCAAGCGGCAGGGACAAGGCGTCGGCCAACGCTTTCCAGCGGCTGTCCCCGGTGAGGCCGCCTTGCAGCGTGAACTCTTTCGGATCGGCCCACACCGCATTCACGGGCACGCTGACCGCCAGCGGGCGGCCCGCGCGATCGCTAATCATTCCGCGCGCGGTCTGCACTTTCTGTACGCGCAATGAACGCATATCCCCTTCACGCACCAGCACGCCGGGATTGATCACTTGCAGATAAGCGACCCGGGATATCAAGCCCAACAACGCCAAAAAAATACAGCCGCACAACAACGCAAAACGCCAGCTGACAAAGCTGGCCTGTTCGACATAGCGTTTCAATTTAATCGCCCGTGCGACTTTCATGTATTTATTGGCCATCCGTTTGCGTTATTGTTGAACCACGATATTTTCCTGTGCAGGATCAACGTGCTGCATCTTCAGTTTGTCCGTTGCGATTCGTTCCACCCGGCTATGATCGCCCAGTGCGTTCTCTTCCAAAATCAGGTTGCGCCATTCGATATCCAGCGCATCCCGTTCCAATACCAGTTGCTCACGTTGAGCGGTAAGGCGTCGCGTCTCATGGGTGGTCGTCACCACCAGAATTGCCGACACCAGCACCGCAATCAGCAAAATGACCGGTATCTTGGCATGCCTAATCAGGTCTGAACCAATGATCCCGATGAGGCCGTGGCGTTCGTTGCCCATCACGCCGGTAATTTCTCCGCCACTCGCAGCACGGAACTGCGAGAGCGAGGATTCACGGCAACCTCATCGTCGGTCGGCTGCATTTTGCCGGCGGCTTTAAGCTGCGGTTTGCCCAGTTCGGCAATTTGCGCCTCATTCAGCGGCATACCGGCCGGAATGCGCGGGCCACGGCTATGATCACGAATAAACCGTTTTACCAGCCGATCTTCCAGCGAATGAAAACTGATTACCGATAAACGGCCGCCGGGCGCCAATACCGCCAATGCGCTGTCGAGCGCCTGTTCCAATTCCTGCAATTCACTGTTGATAAAAATACGAATCGCCTGGAAACTGCGGGTGGCCGGATGTTTGTGTTTTTCACGAAACGGGCTGGCGTCGACAATCAGTTCGGCCAACTCATGCGTCCGGGTCATGGGCGACTGCTGATTTTTCGCCACGATGGCTTCGGCGATGCGTTTGGCGAACCGTTCCTCGCCAAAGGTTTTCAGGACCCAGGCGATATCTTCGGCGCTCGCTTTAAGCAGCCAATCGGCGGCCGACTGACCGCGCGTGGTATCCATGCGCATATCCAGCGGCCCGTCGCGCATAAAAGAAAATCCCCGTAATGGATCATCCAGTTGCGGGGACGAGACGCCCAAATCCAGCAGTACGCCGTCAATTCGTCCGATCAATTGACGTTCAGCCATATAATCCGCCAAGGCGGAAAACGGGCCGTGAATAATGCTAAACCGCGCGTCTTGCAGCGCCCGTGCGGCTTCAACGGCCTGGAGATCGCGATCTATAGCCAGCAGCCGTCCTTTCTCTCCCAGCCGGGAAAGAATAAGACGCGAATGACCACCGCGCCCAAATGTGCCGTCGACATAAACGCCATCGGGGCGAACATTCAGGCCGTTGACCGCTTCATCCAGCAAAACGGTGGTATGTAGGTAAGTTTCTGCCATAGCTATAGAGACAAGTCTTGTAGTCGCACAGACAGTGGTTCCTGTGCCGACAGTTCAGCGTCTATATCTTCCTTGACTTGTTGATACCAGGTCTGTTCATCCCACAATTCGAATTTATTGAATTGTCCGACCAGCATCACTTCTTTGGTAAGTCCGGCATGCTGCCGTAACGTTTGCGCGATCAACAACCGACCGGCGCCGTCCATCTGACATTCGCTGGCATGACCCAACAACAAGCGCTGAACACGGCGCTCGGCGGGATTCATACTCGACAAACGCGATAACTTTTCTTCAATTACTTCCCATTCCGGCAAGGGGTAAAGCAGCAGGCATGGTTGGTGAAGGTCAATGGTGCAGACCATCATGCCCTCCGTCTCCTCAATCAGCTGTTCCCGGTAACGGGTCGGCACGGCAAGCCTGCCTTTGCTGTCAAGGTTAACCAACGTCGCCCCTCGGAACATAGGCTGATTACCCCTCAAAAACTCTTTTCACCACTAAATCCCACTTATTCCCACGCAAAAGAGTGTACGAATGGTATTAAAACATTGTCAAGCAACTAACGTGCAAGAATGGGATTATTTATGCATGAAATAAGGCGCTTCGAAGGGAATTACTTGAGAATGGATAAAAAAGTATACAAATAACATCAAGATATTCATAAAAGGGGTGTTCTTATAAATTTGGCTAAATTTGTGATATAACGCGACACCGTCCTACTGGCGGGGCACTACGGTTTGTTGCGCCGATTATACGTCATCCGCGGCATGCCGCTCAATCGGCAGTTGGATAAGAAATGCGCCGGTTTTGTTTAACATCAGGTTTTTTTTATTTGATAGTTTTTCACTAGCCCAAATTGTCAGCAAAATAAAATTTCGCCAACCACATTTATAAAAGTCATTGTTCAATTTTTATTTAGCCTAGTAGATTGAGATGTGCTCTGAATTTTTTATTCGTTATTGCATCGTTTAATTAACCTACCCAGATTTATCCTAAAATTTCCGAGTTACGCTGAATATCCTTGCAATAGTTGCGCCCAACAAATTGGTCAATTTACGCACACCCGCCACGGCTGACTCAACACACTGTAAATAAAGGAATTTTCCTTTTGCACCGAGGTTAATAGCCTGTTTTTGCCTTAAAAAAAATTTTTATCGAATATAACACTGGCTGTATCTTTAAAATAAATATCATTCACTTATTAACTAGACTAAGCCAGTGATGTAACCTATACCACAGTTAATATGCATCATAAAACACTATGGATGCTAATCGTTAAACAGATACTAATTATACCCAGAAGTTTCAAATTGCAGGCATGCGTCCGGCGACACCTTCCCCGATAAGCTGGTTCAGAGGGTGAATCGGAGAAAGGTGGCAGCCGCCGCGCCCGCACGTTGAAAGATGATGGATAAAGCAATTTTTTTAATCGGAGTCCCTGTTATGTTCTCGCGCTCGTCCCGTTTACGCATGGTTGTGGCCGACACGGTTGCCTTGGTGGTGTATTGTTTTATAGCCGGCATGGCTATAGAAATTCTGCTATCCGGCATGAGCCTGGAACAGTCCCTCTCTTCACGCCTGCTCTCGGTGCCGGTCAACATCGCCATCGCCTGGCCGTACGGCCAATATCGGGATGCGGTGATCCGATTGGCGCGCCGAGTGGGACCCGACCAATTCTGGACGCGCAATCTGGCCGACCTGCTGGCTTACGTCAGTTTTCAGTCACCGGTTTATGCCGCCATATTATGGTCGGTGGGCGCGGATATGGAGCAGATCATGACTGCGGTCACTTCCAATGCCATAGGTTCGATGATTCTGGGGGTTATTTACGGGTATTTTCTGGAGTTTTGCCGCCGTCTCTTCCACGTCACGGGCTATGTGAATTAAACGGCCCGCTCCTGGCCGTGGCGCACCAACAAGCATGCGGGCGGCGATACCGCTCAGATAGGGCTCCTCGCCACAAGAGCCAGCCTGATCGGTTTCCTGCTTTGTGCGTCAAACGCGACTAAGGGAACCACGGCGGAAAAGGCTGCGCCGTAGACGGGTCAGCCCCGGTTTGGGCCGGTGCGGCTCGTCCAGACTGGCCAGCACCAGTTCCAGTACGCGTTCAGCCACTTCCCGATGGCGCTGCGCCACCGCCAATACCGGACATTCCAGAAAATCCAGCAATTCATTATCGCCAAAGGTGGCGATAGCCAAATCGGTCGGCAGACGCCCGCTGCGTTTCAAGGTCACATCCATCATTCCCTGCAATAACGAGAACGAGGTGGTGAAAATAGCCTGCGGCATCGGATGGTCTTCCAGATAACGGCTGAAGAGCGCCGCGGAAGAGGCTCGTTCGTAACTATTGGCATAGAGGAAATCGGGATGGCGCGGGTCGTCGCCCCATCCTTGCCGGAATCCCTGCTCGCGCAAATAGCTGACCGACAGTTCGGGCAACGCGCCCAGATACAAAATGCTTTTGCCGGGAAAGGTCCGCAGTTCTCGCGCCAGCATTTCGGCATCTTCCTGATCGGCGCCGACCACACTGATGAAATGTTCGCGATCCAAAGCCCGATCCAGCGCCACAATGGGGAAGGTATCCTCGGCCCAGCGCTGATAAAAGGGATGTTCCGGCGGCAATGCGGTTGAAACGATGATCGCATCCACTTGCCTCTGCAGGAGATGTTCAATACAGCGCATTTCGTTATCGGGCTGATCTTCGGAGCAGGCGATCAATAGCTGGTAGCCGCGCTGCCGAGCCTGACGCTCTAGATAATTGGCGATACGGGTATAACTGGTATTTTCCAGGTCGGGAATAACCAAGCCGATGGATCGCGTTCTTCCCGCCCTGAGACCAGCGGCAACCGCATTCGGATGATAGTTGTGCTCCCGCACCACCACCATGACTTTTTCCACGGTTTTATCACTGACACGGTACTGTTTCGCTTTGCCGTTAATCACATAACTGGCAGTTGTGCGCGAAACACCAGCCAGGCGCGCGATTTCATCCAATTTCACAGAGACTCCTTTGCGCTGATAAGGTTAAACAATAGTTAAGACGTCCATAATCTCATCGAGGAATTCAACTATGCTACAACTATCAACAGAAAACGCTAAGAAGTAAATGCGGCTAATGTGAAAGCGCAAGCAAGGTAAGCCTCTGAAACAAGAGGCTGTGGGGATTGAGCGAACCGGTTTGCCGAAGACGGCCTACCGGAACGGATCGTTTTACCGGCCATCACGACCGCCCCGCCGCGTTGATTTCACGCGGCGGCCATGGTTATAGACTACCAGTCGACAGCCAGGGGACGTGTGCCGTCAACGCATGACTTTATCGCCGCGAGACAGGCCGACGATACCGGAACGGGCAATTTCAACAATTTCGCCCACTTCGCGGATAGTGGCCAGAAACGCGTCCAGCTTATCGCTGGTGCCGGCAAGCTGAACCGTATAAAGCGTCGGGGCGACATCCACGATTTGTCCACGGAAAATATCGGCGCAGCGTTTGATTTCTTCACGGGCCGCGCCCACACCCTGAACTTTGACCAGCATGATTTCCCGTTCAACATGAGTGCCCTGGCCTTGTCCCAGTTCACTGACGCGCAGCACATCCACCAGCTTGTGCAACTGTTTCTCGATTTGTTCCAGAACCTTGGCGTCGCCCACGGTCTGAATGGTCATGCGCGACAGGGTGGGATCATCGGTGGGCGCCACGGTCAGGCTTTCAATGTTGTATCCCCGCTGGGCGAACAAGCCGACAACACGTGATAAAGCGCCTGATTCATTTTCCAATATAACCGATAAAATTCGACGCATCATCACGTCCTCTCCGTTTTGCTTAACCACATATCGTCCATACCGCCGCCGCGAATCTGCATGGGATACACGTGCTCAGAGCCATCAACCATGACATCCACAAACACCAGGCGATTCTTTTGCGCCAGAGCGGCGGCCAGCTTCGGTTCCAATTCTTCCGGCGTTTGCACCGACATGCCTACATGGCCATAAGCTTCGGCCAGTTTGACGAAATCAGGCAGCGATTGCATGTAGGATTGCGAGTGACGACCGGAATAAATCATATCCTGCCACTGCTTGACCATGCCCAGATACCGGTTATTCAAGCTGACCACCACCACCGGCAGACCGTATTGCAGGGCAGTGGAGAGCTCCTGGATATTCATCTGAATGCTGCCGTCGCCGGTTACGCAGACCACTGTTTCATTGGGCAACGCCAGTTTCACGCCCAGCGCGGCCGGCAAACCGTAACCCATGGTGCCGAGACCGCCTGAATTGATCCAGTGACGCGGCAAGTCGAAGGGATAGTAAAGCGCGGCGAACATCTGGTGCTGACCGACGTCGGACGTCACATAGGCGTTGCCTTCGGTCAGACGATACAAGGTCTCGATAACCGACTGGGGTTTAATCTTTCCGCTGGTGTGGTCGTAATCCAGGCAATGGCGGGCGCGCCATTGTTCAATTTCTTGCCACCAGTCGCGCAAGGCGTCGAAAGGCTGATGACCGTCGCTTTGCTCCAGTTGTTCCAGCATTTGGATCAACACCTGCCGGGCGTCGCCGACGATGGGAATATCCGCCGTGACGGTTTTGGAGATGGAAGCCGGATCGACGTCAATATGCAGCACCGTGGCGTCCGGGCAATATTTCAGCAAATTATTGGTGGTGCGATCATCAAAGCGCACACCAATGGCGAAAATCACATCGGCCCGATGGATGGTCATATTGGCTTCATAGGTGCCGTGCATACCCAGCATGCCGAGGCTCTGGCGGTGAGTGCCGGGAAAACTGCCCAGGCCCATCAGCGAACTGACCACCGGAACATTCAACTTTTCGGCCAACGAGCGCAATTCCTGGTAACAACCGGACGTGATCGCTCCGCCGCCGGTATAAATTACCGGGCGTTCCGCCGACAGCAACGTTTGCAACGCACGACGGATTTGCCCCTTATGGCCCTGCACGGTGGGATTGTAGGAACGCATCGAGACGGAATCGGGATAAACATAGGGCAGTTTCACCGCCGGGCTTAGAATATCCTTGGGCAAATCAATGACCACCGGACCGGGCCGGCCGGTAGAGGCCAGGTAAAACGCTTTTTTCAATACGCCGGGAATGTCTTCGGTCTTTTTGACCAGAAAACTGTGTTTCACCACCGGACGGGAAATCCCCACCATGTCGCATTCTTGAAAAGCGTCGAAACCGATCAGCGTACTGGCCACTTGACCGGAAATCACCACCAGCGGGATGGAATCCATATAGGCGGTGGCGATACCGGTTATGGCATTGGTGGCGCCGGGACCGGATGTCACCAACACCACGCCCACCTTACCGGTGGCGCGGGCGTAACCGTCGGCCATATGCACCGCGCCTTGTTCATGGCGCACCAAAATATGCTCAATGCCGCCGACCGTATGCAAGGCATCGTAAATATCCAATACGGCCCCGCCGGGATAACCGAATATATGTTTAACGCCCTGGTCGATTAACGACCGGACCACCATCTCGGCACCTGACAACATCTCCATGGGTTCGCCTCCAGGCTTAGGTAGGTTCTCCGACAGCGGCAACGCCGGCTATCGCTTGGTACAGGGAAAATCAGCAATCACACCCTGAATAACTTATTGTTATACCCTATATATTTCGAGTTGCAGGAAGGCGGCAAACGAGAGAACCCGATGAGCTTACTTGAGTAAGTGATTCGGGTAAACGAATGTAGCCAACACGCCTGCAACTTGAAAAATGACGGGTATATTAATTTATGACCGGTAACGATAACGCCTGTGGCCCAGGCAGGCAATCGGCAAAAAAAGTTTCCACTATATGTAAAATACTTATTATTCTGCCGCCCGCGCCGTCTGCGCGATAAAAAACCAGCTTAGCGCGGGCCATGGCCCTTCCGCACTGCCCGCAGCAGCAATTACGGTGATTAACATCGTCTGTTTAGCGAGAGATTCCGCACCGGACAATGACCATTATGGATGAATTGTTGACATCAAAGAACGATTCATGTACCAATAAACGTCATTACTTATTCGTGATCTGGACGCTGATATAACATGTTCGTTTTTACCCGTCTACTAAGCCTACTACTACTCGCACCCTTGATGCGCGGTATGCTGGCACACGGAGTTTAAACCGACTCGAACGTCCCAGATAAATGAAACCCGCGCATTGCGCGGGTTTTTTTATGCCTGCAATGCGCTTAGAAAACGAAATAGGAACCGCCATGAGCCAACAAGTCATTATATTCGATACCACGCTGCGCGATGGAGAACAGGCATTACAAGCCAGCCTGAGCGTAAAGGAAAAATTACAAATTGCCCTGGCGCTGGAAAGAATGGGCATTGATGTGATGGAAGTGGGTTTCCCGATTTCCTCGCCGGGGGATTTTGAATCAGTGCAAACCATTGCCCGCCAAATCAAAAACAGCCGGGTCTGCGGCCTGGCCCGCTGCGTGGAGAAAGACATCGATGTGGCGGCCGAAGCTTTACGGGTCGCCGAAGCATTTCGCATCCATGTGTTCCTGGCGACGTCCACCCTGCACATCGAATCAAAATTGAAGCGCAGTTTCGATCAGGTGGTGGAAATGGCGGTGCAGTCAGTAAAACGCGCGCGCAATTACACCGATGATGTGGAGTTTTCCTGCGAAGACGCTGGGCGGACGCCAATTGATAACCTGTGTCGCATCGTCGAGGCGGCCATTAACGCCGGCGCCAGCACCATCAATATTCCCGATACCGTCGGCTACACCACCCCCCTGCAATTCAGCGGCATCATCACTTCCCTGTTCCAGCGCGTGCCGAATATCGACAAGGCCATTATTTCCGTGCACTGCCACGACGATTTGGGCATGGCGGTGGGTAATTCCATTTCCGCGGTGCAGGCTGGCGCGCGCCAGGTGGAAGGCACCCTGAACGGCATCGGCGAACGCGCGGGCAACACGGCGCTGGAAGAAGTGATCATGGCGATTAAAGTGCGCGCCGATATCATGGGTGTGCATACCAATATCAACCATCAGGAAATCTATCGCACCAGCCAGGTGGTCAGCCAGTTGTGCAATATGCCGATTCCGGCCAATAAGGCGGTGGTGGGTTCCAATGCGTTTGCCCACTCTTCCGGTATTCATCAAGACGGCGTGCTGAAAAATCGCCAGAACTACGAAATCATGACGCCGGAAAGCATCGGGCTGAAAGAAGTCCAGCTCAATCTGACTTCCCGTTCCGGCCGCGCGGCGGTGAAACACCGCATGCAGGAAATGGGTTACCAGGAAACAGATTACAAACTGGACGAATTATACGAAGCCTTTGTGAAACTGGCGGACAAAAAAGGCCAGGTATTCGATTACGATCTGGAAGCGCTGGCCTTTATCAGCAAGCAACAAGAAGAGCCGGAACATTTCCGTCTGGAATCTTTCAGCGTGCAGTCCGGTTCGCATGACCTGGCCACCGCCTCGGTCAAACTGGTCCACGGCGACGAGGTTACCTCTGAAGCCGCCACCGGCAATGGTCCGGTCGACGCGGTTTACCAGGCGCTCAATCGCATTACCGGTTACCCCATTGTTCTGCAGAAATATCAGCTGACCGCCAAAGGTCATGGCCGCGACGCGTTGGGACAGGTGGACATTGTGGTCGATTACCACGGACGCCGCTTCCATGGCGTCGGGTTGACCACCGATATCATCGAATCTTCGGCCAACGCGATGGTGCACGTCATGAATAATATCTGGCGGGCGCAGCAAGTGGAAATCGAACTGCAACGGCTGCAAGGACACAACAACAAACAGGATTATCAGGAAACGGTGTGAACATGAGCAAGACATATCATATAGCTGTATTACCGGGCGACGGCATAGGTCCGGAAGTCATGGCGCAAGCCTATAAAATTTTAGCCGCCATCCGCGAACGTTTCGCGCTGCGAATTACCACCAGCGAATACGACGTGGGCGGAGCGGCCATTGACCGGCACGGCTCGCCGTTGCCTGAAGCGACTATCGCCGGCTGCGAGGGCGCCGACGCCATTCTGTTCGGTTCGGTGGGTGGACCAAAATGGGAACACTTACCGGCGGCGTCGCAACCGGAACGGGGCGCATTATTGCCCTTGCGAAAACATTTCAAATTATTCAGTAACTTGCGCCCTGCCCGGCTTTACCCAGGCCTGGAGGCGTTTTGCCCGCTGCGCGCCGATATCGCCGGACGCGGTTTCGATATTTTATGTGTGCGCGAACTGACCGGCGGCATCTATTTCGGTCAACCGAAAGGCCGCGAAGGCCGCGGCATGCATGAACATGCCTTCGACACCGAAGTCTATTACCGTTTCGAGATCGAACGTATCGCTCGCATCGCCTTCGAATCCGCCCGCAAACGCCGGCGGAAAGTGACCTCCATCGATAAAGCCAATGTACTGCAAAGCTCCATCTTGTGGCGCGAAATCGTCACTGAGATCGCTAAGGATTACCCGGATGTCGCGTTGGCGCATTTGTATATCGATAACGCCACCATGCAACTGATCAAAGATCCGGCGCAATTCGACGTTCTCCTTTGCTCAAACCTGTTTGGCGATATTTTGTCCGATGAATGCGCCATGATCACCGGTTCGATGGGAATGTTGCCTTCCGCCAGCTTGAATGAACAAGGCTTCGGCTTGTATGAACCCGCCGGCGGCTCGGCGCCTGATATCGCCGGTAAAAACCTGGCCAATCCGGTGGCGCAGATTCTCTCCACCGCGCTGCTGCTGCGCTACAGTCTGGGCTTGGATGCCGCCGCCGACGCCATCGAACAGGCGGTTAACCAGGCGTTGGCCGCCGGTTATCGCACCGCCGATTTAGCCGGCGACGGTCATGCGGTAGGTACTGATGAGATGGGCGCCATCATCGCTGGCTACATTACTCAAGGGGCATAAAAATTATGGGCAAGTCGTTATATCAAAAATTATATGATGCGCATGTGGTTTACCAGGCGCCAGACGAAACACCGTTGTTATACATTGATCGCCATTTAGTGCATGAAGTCACTTCGCCGCAGGCCTTTGACGGATTGCGCGCCATGGGCCGTAAAGTGCGTCAACCCGCCAAAACCTTCGCCACCATGGATCATAATGTCTCGACCCAAACCAAAGACATCAACGCCAGCGGCGAAATGGCCCGTATCCAAATGCAGGAGTTGATTAAAAACTGCGCCCATTTCGGCGTCCAGCTTTACGATTTGAACCATCCCTACCAGGGCATTGTGCATGTGATCGGTCCTGAACAAGGCATGACGCTGCCCGGCATGACCATTGTCTGCGGCGATTCCCACACCGCCACCCACGGCGCATTCGGCGCGTTGGCCTTCGGCATCGGTACATCGGAAGTGGAGCATGTACTGGCGACGCAGACGCTTAAACAAGGCCGGGCCAAGACCATGAAAGTGGAAGTGACCGGCACTGCCGCCCCCGGCATTACCGCCAAAGATATCGTCTTGGCGGTGATCGGTAAAATCGGCTCGGCCGGCGGCACCGGGCATGTGGTGGAATTTTGTGGCGAGGCCATCACCGCCCTGAGCATGGAAGGTCGGATGACCCTGTGCAATATGGCCATCGAAATGGGCGCCAAGGCCGGTCTGGTCGCGCCCGACGACACCACGTATGCTTATCTGCGAGGCCGCCAGTACGCGCCGAAAGGCGATAATTGGCCGCAAGCGGTGGCGTATTGGCAAACTCTGCGTTCCGATGACGACGCGGTATTCGACAGAGTGGTTACCCTGAAAGCGGAAGATATCGCGCCGCAAGTGACCTGGGGAACCAACCCAGGCCAGGTCATCGCTATCAATCAGGTTATTCCGTCGCCCGATTCGTTCAGCGATCCGGCGGAACGCAATTCCGCCGCCAAGGCGCTGGCTTATATGGATTTGCAACCAGGCATCCGTCTGTCCGAGGTCGCCATTGATAAAGTCTTTATCGGTTCTTGCACCAATTCCCGTATCGAGGATCTGCGCGCGGCGGCGGCCATCGCCAAAGGCCGTCGGGTCGCCGCGGGCGTACAGGCCATTGTGGTGCCCGGCTCGGGTCCGGTCAAAGCGCAGGCGGAAGCCGAAGGCTTGGATAAAATTTTTATCGCAGCCGGTTTTGAATGGCGGTTGCCCGGGTGCTCCATGTGTCTGGCGATGAATAATGACCGGCTCAATCCCGGCGAACGTTGCGCATCCACCAGCAACCGCAATTTTGAAGGCCGTCAAGGCCGCGGCGGACGCACTCATCTGGTCAGCCCAGCCATGGCGGCGGCGGCGGCGGTTAGCGGGCATTTTGCCGATATACGCGAATTAAACTGAGGAGTCACAGCAACATGGTAAAATTTACACAACATACTGGGCTGGTGGCGCCGTTGGATATGGCGAATGTCGATACCGACGCCATTATTCCAAAACAGTTTTTGCAAAAAGTCACCCGCACGGGTTTCGGCCAGCATTTATTCAACGACTGGCGTTTTCTCGATAATGCCGGCCAGCAACCCAACCCCGACTTTGTGCTGAATAAGCCGCGTTATCACGGCGCCAGCATTTTGCTGGCCCGGGAGAATTTCGGGTGCGGCTCTTCCCGAGAACATGCGCCCTGGGCGTTAACCGATTATGGTTTTAAGGTGGTTATCGCCCCGAGCTTCGCCGATATCTTTTATGGCAATAGTTTCAGTAGCCAATTACTGCCGGTTGCCCTGCCCGCCAAGCAGGTGGACGAGCTGTTTGCGCTGGTCGCTGCTCAGGAGGGTGTGACCTTTGTGGTGGATTTGGAGCAACAGCAGGTGGTGGCGGGCGGTAAAACCTATCCGTTCGAGATTGATACCTTCCGCCGTCATTGCATGATTAACGGACTTGATAGCATCGGCCTGACGTTGCAACACGAGGCGGCTATCACGGATTATGAGGCGTTGCAGCCGGCGTTTTTGCAGTAACGAAGAGGTGCCGGGGGCACCCCCCCGGCGGTTTACTAGCAAACCAGGAAAAGCTGCTAAGAAAAGGTTTACATTACTGTTTTTGAGGATCCAACAGATTATTCAGCTCTTGGTCAGTCAAATCTGTTGATAGCTTTATTACCGAGCGATCAATGCCTTGGGCAATAAGCTGCCGGGCAATCTTGACTGCGGCATTTTTTTCACCTTGTTGCGCGCCAAGTAAAATGCCTTGTTGCATGCCTGCCTATCTGCATTCCCTGGGCCTTAAGCTGCTCTGCTATCGTCATAACGTCCTCCCGGCACTCAGTTGCCTTCAGGGCGATATTGCGCAGGAACTGTCCTGCATTCGAGGTATTTCCGCTCTCTGCTATATAATACATTAAGCTCTGAAACTGTTCATGCGGCAGTGCCCATTCGTTTAGCAGCCGGGCAATATCGCCGCTTAGCTCTAACATATCACGCGATCGAATGTGCTTCTGAATCAGTTCCAATAGTGCCGCCCTGCGGTGAGTCATGATCTGATTATCGGGCATGGCAGTGACATCAACCAGCGGAAACGCCTGCATATACACTGATTCTGCCAGCTCAGGGTCGGCAAAGCAATCCAGCCACTGGGTCGTATAAGGATAAGGCGGGGTGCGCCCATGGTAAAAAAGTAGCGGGATGACCACCGGCAATTCTTGATGACCCCGGTCAAGGTGCTGCTGCATAGCCTCCAGGCTGTAACGAAGCATACGGAAGGGCATCAGTTTTTCCGGCCTGGATTGGTGCTCTATCAGAGCATAGATATAGCCCGGTCCAGTGGTGGTCTGCACTGAATAGAGCATGTCGGAGAACCGGCTGCGCAAGTTAGTTTTCACAAAACTGCCGGACTGCATGACCAACGTGCTCAGATCGCAACGTTCACGCAGAGCAGGCGGCAAATGGATTTCAAGAAAATCACGGGCCACGGTGATATCACCGAGGAATTTTTTGAACAGCGCGTCGTGATGGGTCAATGAATGCGTCATAGAGCCTCCCTGGCTATCTGGAACGGCATGTTATCGCAACACACAGGCAAAAATCCATACCCGAATCGATAACTAAACCATTTTAAATCAGTCCCTTACGTGAGCACCAGATCATCTTGGCTTGAGGAGCTTAATGATAGATATCCGTCTGTTACAAATGGATATTAAGGTTACCTAACGGCTACGGTTAATAACACACGGTAAGAGTGCTGCGCTTACAAATATCGCTTGGTCGAGTTTCCCCTTGACCACCTCAGCCAAAGGACAGCACCCGTCGAGGCGCACCACGAAAAAAACCGGCAAGCTAACGCTTCCCGGCGGGTGAATTAACCCTGACTCAGAAATTTACGTTTATCAAAGCAGCAAAATCCCTTTCATCGCTCCATACCATGGACATAACGTCCAGTGCTGGTATTCATTGGCCGTCAACTTACGAATATGTCATTAGGTCATTGTTTCCTTGATTGAATTATCGTCTTATGATAGCGGAAGAAAAACAGATGACTTTTTCGGGAGTGTTCCTCTTTTATGTCTTCCCCTCGATTACAACAACAATTTATCCGGCTCTGGCAGAGTTGTCAGGGACAACCGCAGGAAACAACGCTTGAGGCGCTGGCCCTTATTCTCAGTTGCTCACGGCGTCATGTCCGGTCTTTGCTTAAAACCATGCAGGATAAAGGCTGGCTTGAATGGCAAGCGCAAGCCGGCCGCGGTAAACATTCCCATCTGACGTTTCTTTATACTGGTTTGGCGTTGCAGCAACAGCGAGCCGAAGATCTACTGGAACAGGATCGCATCGATCAATTGGTCCAACTGGTTGGCGATAAACAATCCCTGCGCCAAATGCTGCTGGCGCATTTGGGCCGCAGTTTCCGTCAGGGCGAGCATGTTCTACGTGTGCTTTATTATCGTCCCATGCTGAATTTACTGCCCGGCACGCCGCTGCGCCGTTCGGAAACCCATATAATCCGTCAGATTTTTAGCGGCCTGACGCGATTAAATGAGGAAAATGGGGAACTGGAAGCCGACCTGGCTCATCACTGGCACCAGGAATCGCCGCTTCACTGGCGTTTTTATTTACGTCCGGCGGTACATTTTCATCATGGTCGGGAATTAACAACCGAGGATGTCTGTCACTCGCTTCTCCGACTGCGGGATCATCCCCTATTCAACCATATCAACGCGGTAAGTTCGGTGACCGCCAATACCGTTGATATCCTGCTGTCCGAGTCCGACCAACGGTTGCCCTGGCTGCTGGGTAGCGCGGCGGCCATTATTTTACCGCAAGAATGGCCCACCTTGACTGATTTTGCCCGCCATCCCATCGGCACCGGCCCTTACGCCGTGGTCAAAAATCAGCCAAGCCAGTTGACTATCCGCGCCTTCGATGACTATTTTGGCTACCGGGCCTTGATAGATGAAGTAAAAATCTGGGTATTGCCGGATCTTACCGCCGAATTGACCTATACGGGCGTGCAATTGGAGGGCGACGATAGCGGCCATGACGAGTTGGAAACCCGCCAGGAGGAAGGCTGCTATTTCCTGCTATTTGATCAACGCTCGGCGCTTATGCAAAATCCGGAACACCGCCGCTGGCTGAGTGAAAACATCGACCCGGTTTCCATGCTGGTCCAGGCAGGTCCGGCCTATCAGCACTATTGGTCGCCGGCTTATGGTATTTTGCCTCGCTGGCATCATAGCCGGATCACCGATCCGCGGCCTAAACCGCCGGGCCTGGCGCAAATCACCTTAACGGTTTATCACGCTCACGCCGAATTTGACGACTTATGCCGGGCCTTGAGCGAGGTGTTGGCTCGGCTTGATATTGAATTGATTATCAACAAATTGGATTATGCCGATTGGTATCGTGGCGCGGCGACAAGCGATCTCTGGCTGGGCAGCGCCAATTTCTTTCCGCCGCTGGAATTTTCGCTGTTCGCCACGTTGTATGATATGCCGTTATTGCACCAATGCCGGCAAGCCGAAACCGAATTCACCGACGAGGCGCGACAGTGGCGAGAGCAGCAATTATCACTGCCGGAGTGGTGCCGCTCGCTGGTAATCGGCCACCATTTGCATCCGCTGTTTCACCATCGACTGATTTTGCAAGGGCAACGCAGCATGCGCGGTGTGCGTATGAATGCCCTGGGCTGGTTCGACTTCAAATCGGCCTGGTTCGCGCCGCCGAAAACGTAATCGTCCCCCTCAGGGAAACTGATGTTCACAGGCGCCAAAATATCACCTATCGTGGGCCGGGAAGACAAGGCGCGGGGTGCTTATTACCGGGGTATCACTCCCCATGCCGTATGACGACGCATTCCAGGCTGCCTGCTTTCGCTGCGCGCGCCATCGCTTTCGGCAACCCGGAGCATGCATGAGGCGCCCGGCAAGCGCTGGGCGGTGGATGGTGGATGGTGGATGGTGGAGAGTTTAGCCGGCAGCGTGGCCATGTCGAGAACCGCGTTCGCCAACCGGTTTCGCCGTTTGGTTAGTCTGGCGCCGCTGGAATATTTGAATCAATGGCGCATGACAATTGCCCGTACGGCGTTGCTCAATACAGAAGAACCTTTGACGGATATCGCAGCGCGAATTGGCTATCTGTCCGATACGGCATTCAGCATTGCCTTTAAGAGAAGTACTGGGGTCAGTCCAGGCAAATTTCGCGCTAATGGCAAACCCGTTAGCGCCAGGATTCAGGCAAATCACACCCGTTGAACGTCCAGGGAAACGAGGCTCAAAAACGCACGACTTGCCAGAAGTAATGGGCGTAAGCCGGCATGCAGGGATGTTTGATCAACGCCGTCACCGCCGCCGCCACGGCCACCCAACATAGGGGGATCAACCAGCGCAGCCTGGTTTGGGGCAACCACTGGCCAAGCAAGGTATCCACTGAGGTTTTACAACAGCGTTTCCAGCGCCAGATCAACCAACAGGCCAGCCAGAACAGCAACGCCACCGCCAGCAGCAACCAGCGGAATTGCCCGCTATGTTGGCCTTCGGGAATGTCCAAGGCCACTCCGGCCAAAATACCGGGCATAAAGTAGATCGGCGGCCAGGTCAGGCAACCGATCACATTGGGAAGCGCGAACTTTAACGGCGGCAAATCCAGCATACCGGCCACCAGGGGCACCAAAGGCCGGGTCGGACCGACGAAGCGGCCGATCAAGATGGTCGACATGCTGTGACGGTGCAAGGCATATTCGGTTTTGTTAAGCATGACCCGGTGTTTTTTGAGAAAAGACCATTTCCTGAGCGGTTTTTTAAAACCATGGCCGAGGAAATAGGACAACCAATCACCAAAAAAACACCCGACCACGCCGGCGCCCCAGGCGGGGTAGAAACCCAGCGTCCCGCTGCCAATCAGCGCCCCCAATGTCGCCATCATGACCGTGCCCGGCAATAATAGTCCCACCAGCGCCAATGACTCGAGAAAGGCCACCAAAGCAACAGCCAGCAAAGTAAACGCCAACGATTGTGAAATCAAGTGCTGTAAAAAGACTTCCATAGCCCCCTCGGGTTCATTAATGCTGGCGGATTGTCAGGGGTTAAGAGCACATCGTCAATCATTCATTTGTATAAATAATTGCTGTATCCCAATTGCAATACCCACCCTGGACAATAACTGTATAAATAATCATACTTAAATATCATTTTCAATAATCAGTCTCCGGCCCGCTTCGCCGACAGCGGCGTTTCCACTTGCCTGAGCGTAGGAAGGGACTATGGCAGAACGTTCTCAGTTGGAGCGGGGTTTTGTGCTCACCCGTCATTGGCGCGATACCCCCGAAGGCATTGTCATCGATTTTTGGCTGGCCACCGATCACGGCCCGCAGAAAATCCGATTGCCGCCGCAAGAAGCCGTGGCCTTTATCCCCGCCGAGTTCAGCGAAAAAGCGTTACCGCATGTGAACGCGGCGGCGGGCTGTAGTCTGCGCCCCTTGGCATTGCGCGATTTTCATCGCCGCCCTGTGGTCGGGATCTATTGTCAGCGATATCGCGAATTGACCCGGCTGGAAAAAACATTACACGACGCCGGCATTCCGGTCTACGAAGCCGATATTCGTCCACCCGAGCGCTACCTGATGGAGCGCTTTATTACCGCGCCGGTGGGGTTTGAGGGTCTGCGGCAAACGGGCAATCTCATTATCGACGCCCGGCTTAAACCGGACCAGGACTATCGCCCGAACCTGAAGCTGGTGTCGCTGGATATCGAAACCAATCGCCTGGGCGAGCTGTACTGTATCGGTTTGTACGGCTGCGGGCAACGTCAGGTCTATATGCTGGGGGAATCGCCGTCTCGGCCCGATGCTTGGCCCGGCGGCAAGCTGACCTATGTCGCCACCCGCGCGCAATTAATCGACCAGTTGAACCAATGGTTCGCCAGACACGATCCCGATGGCATCATCGGCTGGAATCTGGTGCAGTTTGATTTGCGCATTTTGCAAGATAACGCCGATCGCCATCACCGGCCTTTACTGCTCGGACGCGGCGGCGATTGTATCGAATGGCGCGAACATGGCATGAAAGCCGGGCATTATTTCGCCAACGCCACCGGACGGCTGATTATCGACGGAATTGAAGCGCTGAAATCCGCATTTTGGCAATTTTCCTCATTCAGCCTGGAAAATGTGGCGCAAACCCTGCTTGGCGAAGGTAAAGACATTGCCACCCCCTATCAACGCATGGACGAGATCGATCGTCTGTACCGCGAGGATAAACCCGCGCTGGCACGCTACAACCTCAAGGATTGCGAATTGGTGGCGCGCATTTTCGATCATACCCATTTAGTGCCGTTTCTGCTGGAGCGCGCCTCGGTCACCGGTCTGGCGGCCGATCGCAGCGGCGGTTCGGTGGCCGCGTTTACCTGGCTGTATCTGCCGCGCATGCATCGCGCCGGCTATGTGGCGCCCAACCTGGGCGATGTGGCGCCGCAGGCCAGTCCAGGCGGTTATGTGATGGACTCGCGGCCGGGTCTCTATGATTCGGTCCTGGTGCTGGATTACAAAAGCCTTTACCCATCGATTATCCGCACGTTTCTCATCGACCCGGTGGGGCTGGTGGAAGGCATGGCGGAGACGGATTCAGACCACCTGGTGGAGGGCTTTCTCGGCGCGCGTTTTTCACGCCGAAACCATTGTCTGCCCGACATTGTGCGCGAGCTCTGGCAAGGCCGCGAACGCGCAAAACAGGCGCACAACCAGCCGCTGTCGCAAGCATTGAAAATCATCATGAATGCTTTTTACGGCGTGCTTGGCGCGCCCGGTTGCCGTTTTTTCGACGCCAGGCTGGCCTCATCCATCACATTGCGCGGTCATGACATTATGCACCAGACGCGAAAACTCGTGGAAGAGCAAGGCTATCAGGTCATTTATGGCGATACCGACTCCACCTTCGTCTGGTTGAAACACGCCCTTGATCAACAGGCAGCCGATGTGATCGGCCGACAATTGACTGAGCATATCAATCAATGGTGGAGAAATCATTTACATGCCACTATGGGATTGGTCAGCGCGCTGGAAATAGAATACGAAACGCATTTTGTGCGCTTTCTAATGCCGACCATTCGCGGCGCCGAACTGGGCAGCAAGAAACGTTATGCCGGATTGGCGCAGGACGCGCAAGGCGACCATATGGTGTTTAAAGGGCTGGAAACGGTCCGCAGCGATTGGACGCCGCTGGCTCAGCAATTCCAGCAACAACTGTATGAACGGATATTTCGCCGTCAACCCTACCAGGACTTCGTGCGCGATTTTGTTCGCCGTACCCTCAGCGGCGAGTATGATCACTGGCTGATTTACCGTAAACGTCTGCGCCGCAAATTAAGCGAATATCAGCGCAATGTCCCGCCACAAGCCCGCGCGGCCAAAATCGCCGATGAGTTTAACCGGCGGCAGGGCCGGCAACAGCAATATCAGAATGGCGGCTGGATTAACTACGTGATGACCGTTCAGGGCCCGGAACCATTGGAAACACGACACACGCCTTTGGATTATAATCATTACCTGACCAAACAATTAGAACCCGTGGCCGATGCCATACTACCCTTTATGCAAGATGATTTTGCCACGCTTATATCAGGCCAATTGGGTCTGTTTTAATCATAAGGCGTGGATTGGTAGGTGACGAAGCGACATTCATCTATTAACATAACGCGTTTTCAGATCTCAACGCTAACCCTTACCAAGTTTTACGCCGTGACATCAGGCCCGCGCCAGCCACGGCCAGCCGCGCTATTGCCGGTATTTTTTGCCTAACATAACACCGAGCCGAGAATTTATGCCTTTCAAATTAGGTCAACGCTGGATAAGCGATACGGAAAGTGAATTAGGATTGGGAACCGTGGTCGCAGAGGATGCCCGTATGGTCACCCTGCTGTTTTCCGCCAGCGGCGAAAGCCGTCATTATGCCCGGGCCGATGCCCCCATTACTCGGGTTATTTTCAATTCAGGCGATACGGTTACCAGCCATGAAGGCTGGCAGTTAACCATCGAATCAGTCCAGGAAGACGACGGCTTGTTAACCTATATCGGCACCCGCCAGGATAACGGACAGGCCGAGGTCGCCCTGCGCGAAGTCTTGCTGGACAGCAAGCTGACATTCAGTAAACCGCAAGATCGCCTGTTTGCCGGTCAAATCGATCGGATGGACCGGTTCGCCCTGCGTTATCGGGCGCGAAAACTGCTTAGCGAACAATTTCGCCAAGCCTGGAACGGTTTGCGCGGCATACGCGCCAATCTGATTCCCCATCAATTGCATATCGCCTCGGAAGTGGGACAACGTTACGCGCCGCGCGTGCTGCTGGCGGATGAAGTGGGGCTGGGGAAAACCATTGAAGCCGGCATGATTATCCATCAGCAACTGCTGACCGGCCGCGCCGAACGCATTCTGATTATCGTACCGGAATCTTTGCTGCATCAATGGCTGGTGGAGATGATGCGTCGTTTTAACCTGATGTTTTCGCTGTTTGACGATGAACGTTATGTTGAAGCGATGCAAGACAGCGAAAATCCGTTTGAAACCGAACAACTGGTCCTATGTTCGCTGGATTTTGTCCGCCGCAATCATGAACGGCTGGAAAAACTCGCCGATGCCGACTGGGATATGATGGTCGTGGACGAAGCCCATCATCTCGTCTGGAGCGAAGATGCCCCCAGCCGCGAATATCAGGTGATTGAACAACTGGCGCGCAGCATACCCGGTATTCTGCTGCTGACCGCAACGCCGGAACAACTGGGGCAGCAAAGCCACTTCGCCCGTTTGCGGCTGCTGGATCCAAATCGCTTCCACGACTATGCGCAGTTTTTGCTGGAACAACAGCAATATCGCCCGGTGGCGGACGCGGTCTCGTTATTGCTCAATGGCAAAGCTTTATCCGACGACGCCAAAAATCTGCTTGGCGAACTGATGGGCGAACAAAACATCGAGCCGCTGCTGGCGGTGGTCAACAGCACCGAACCGCGCGCTGGAACGGCCCGCCGCGAATTGATATCGATGTTGACGGACCGCCACGGCACCAGCCGGGTGTTGTTCCGCAATACCCGTCAGGGCGTGAAGGGCTTCCCGCGCCGGATTCTGCATCAGATCAAGCTGCCGCTGCCCTCGCAATACCAGACCGCCATTAAAGTCGCCGGCATTATGGGCGGCCTGCAGACGCCGGATGATCGGGCGCGCAACATGCTCTATCCCGAACAAATCTATCAGCAGTTTGAAGGACAAAACGCCACCTGGTGGAACTTTGATCCCCGCGTTGAATGGCTGCTGGGATTTCTGCTGCAAAATCGGCAGGAAAAGGTTTTGATCATTTGCGCGCATGCCGCCACCGCGTTGCAGCTGGAACAAGTATTGCGAGAACGCGAAGGCATCCGCGCCGCCGTGTTCCATGAAAACCTGTCCTTGCTGGAACGGGATCGTGCCGCCGCCTATTTCGCCTCCGAAGACGAAGGCGCACAGGTTTTGCTTTGTTCGGAAATCGGCTCGGAAGGACGCAATTTCCAGTTTGCCCACCAAATGGTGATGTTTGATCTGCCATTCAACCCGGATTTGCTGGAACAACGCATCGGCCGGCTGGATCGCATCGGACAAAATCAGGATATCCTGGTGTTTGTGCCTTATCTGGAACAAACCGCCCAGGCGATCCTGATCCGCTGGTACCACGAAGGACTGGATGCCTTTGAACACACCTGCCCTACCGGGCGCGTGCAGTATGATCAAGCATATCAAACGCTGATCGGGTATCTGGGAGAACCGGGCAAACAAGACGGACTGGATGAATTCATCCTCGCCTGCCGCAAGCAACATGATCAATTGAAATTGCAATTGGAACAAGGGCGCGATCGCTTGCTGGAACAGCATTCCAATGGCGGCGAAGCGGCTCAGGCTCTGGCCGAAGCCATCGCCGGACAAGATAATGATGCCCAGTTGGTCACATTTGCCCTTAATTTGTTTGATATTGTCGGCATCAATCAGGAAGATCGCAGCGACAACCTGATCGTGCTCACGCCGTCCGACCATATGCTGGTGCCTGAATTCCCCGGTTTACCTGAAGATGGCTGTACTATCACCTTCAATCGCGAACAGGCGCTGGCGAGAGAGGAAACCCAGTTTATCAGTTGGGAACATCCGATCATTCGCAATGGCCTTGATTTGGTGTTATCCGGCGATAGCGGCACCAGCGCGGTGTCGCTGCTGAAAAACAAGGCACTGCCCATAGGCACGCTGTTGGTGGAGTTGATCTATGTGGTAGAAGCCTCGGCGCCGAAAAAACTGCAATTGGAGCGTTTTTTGCCGGCGACGCCGATTCGGTTACTGCTTGATCAGAACGGCAACGATCTTGCGGCGCAAGTGGAGTTCGAACCCTTCAATCGCCAACTCACCGCGTTGAAACGGCACACCGCCAGCAAATTGGTGAGCACCGTGCAACCCGACGTGCATAAGCTGCTGCAAACAGGTGACAAACTGGCCGATAAGCAGGCCAAGGCGTTAATTGACGCCGCAAGGCAAGAGGCGGATGAAAGTCTGAGCGCCGAGTTGAATCGTCTGGAAGCATTGAAGTCGGTTAACCCGACCATCCGGGAAGACGAGGTGGACATGCTGGCATCCAATCGCCAACTTGTCCTGGCTCAATTGGATCAGGCCAACTGGCGGCTCGATGCCATTCGTTTGATTGTCGTGACACATCAATAAGCGTAGCGTGGGGGTCTTGCCCCCACCGTCTATGCCATGCTGGAGCCCCATGGAACCCTATAACCCGCCAAGAGAACCCTGGTTGCATGTCCTTTACCGGGATATGCATATCATGGTGGTCAATAAACCCAGCGGTTTGCTGTCGGTGCCCGGCCGCGCCGCGGAACACCATGATAGCGTGATCAGTCGCGTACAGGCGGAATTCCCGCTGGCGCAAAGCGTCCATCGGCTGGATATGGCCACCAGCGGGGTTATTGTCGTGGCGTTGACCAAAACGGCCGAGCGGGAACTTAAACGGCAATTCCGCGACCGCGAACCCAAGAAATCGTATATTGCCCGGGTCTGGGGACATCCGGTCAAGCAAGAAGGGATAATCGATTTACCGCTGATCTGCGACTGGCCGAACCGGCCCTTGCAAAAAGTATGCTTTGAGACCGGTAAAGCCGCGCAAACGCAATACCAGGTGCTGTCCTATGATGACGATCATACCGCGCGCGTACTGCTGACGCCGATTACCGGCCGATCCCATCAACTTCGGGTGCATATGCTGGCGCTGGGCCATCCAATACTCGGCGACGGTTTTTATGCGCCGCCGGAAGTCAAAGCCCTGGCCAATCGACTCTTATTGCATGCCCAGGAATTGTCCATCACCCACCCGGCTTATCACACGCCAATTCATTTTCGCTGCGAAGCGGACTTCTAAGACAATCAGCGAAAACCCTTTTCCTGCCTGATCAGGTCATAGGCGGCCTGGATAGCCTGGGTTTTCTGCTTGGCCATTTCCATCATTTCGGGCGGCAAGCCTTTGGCCACCAATTTATCGGGATGGTGTTCGCTCATCAGCTTGCGATAGGCGCGTTTAATAACAGCCGCATCGTCAGTGCTATTCACGCCCAATACTTTGCATGCGTCCGCCAGTGTCGGACCAGCATCGGCTGAAGACTGATAACGGCTGCGGGAAGACTGGCCGCCGAATTGCTGGCCGCCTTCCATCATGCTGAGAAATTGATCGAACTGCCCACGGGAAATGCCCAGCTCTTCGGCGATAACATACAATACCTGCCGCTCGTTGGGATGCAAAACGCCATCGACGAAAGCCGCCTGCAACTGAATTTCCAGAAACATCCTAACCAGATCGAAACGGCCAAAACACACCTGACGAAATTCGCGCAGCGATCCCCGCAACGGAAACCCGCTGGCCTTTCCTTGCCGGAACGCCTGCTGCGCCGCGACGCGAGACGCTTCATCCAGGCGCATGCGGTCCATCAGCGCGCTGGCGTTCTCGATATCCGCCTCGGTGACGCGTCCTTTCGATTTGGTCAGATGCCCCATGACCTGGAAACTGGTGCGAAAAAAAACCGCTTGCCGGGTTTGTTGGTCGGCGAAAAACCCTGAACCGCCGCTGCCGGCCGTTCGCGCCTTATCCACCATATGCCCGATAATGAACCCTAATACCACGCCCCAGAAGCCAGCACCGGAAAGAAATCCCACTATTACTCCCAACAGCCTACCCCAATACCGCATATACTCCTCAATTCACAATGCCGTCGGTTCAAATTTGCTTTATCATACCTGTCATTTATCGCTGTGCCTAACGGTGCACGGATAAACGGCGGGATTTAACACTAGCGCAACTCTGGCGAGTGAGTTAGTCTCTGACCGTTTTACGGCATGAAGCCCAAGATGACGGAACACCCGAAAAGCATATGAAGAAAAGTTTCCCAACATTGCTGGCCAGCCTGATCTGGTCGGCGCTTTATAGCCAGCAGGCATTGGCTGATTTTGCCGATCAGTGTTTGCTGGGCGTGCCGGCTTACACCAAACCCTTGGTTACCGGAAAACCGGATACCTTGCCGGTGCACATTCAAGCGGATCATGCCAAGGCCGACAATCCCACCAACGCCACATTTACCGGCAATGTGGATATCGTGCAGGGAAACAGCACGCTCACCGCCAAGCAGGCGCAGTTGGATCAAAACGGCGATAATCCGCCGGTGCGTACCGTTACCGCAACCGGCGATGTGCATTACAACGATAACCAAATCAAGCTGAACGGGCCGAAAGCCGTCTCCAACCTCAATACCAAGGATACCGACGTATACCAGGGCAATTATCAAATGGTGGGCCGTCAGGGACGTGGCGACGCGGACACCATGAAATTGCGCGGCAATAACCGGTATACGGTGTTGGAAAACGGCACGTTCACCTCCTGCTTGCCTGGCAATGACAGTTGGAGCGTGAAAGGCTCGCAAGTGATACATGATAGGGATGAGCAAGTCGCGGAAATCTATAACGCCCGGTTCAGAATCGACGGCGTCCCGGTGTTTTACAGCCCCTACATGCAGTTTCCGGTGGGCAACACGCGGCGTTCCGGTTTCCTGATTCCCAATATGAAGTACGGCAGCACCAATGGCTTCGAATTTTCAGCGCCCTACTATTTCAACCTGGCGCCCAATTACGACGACACGCTGACGCCCAATTACATGAGCAAGCGCGGCTTGCAATTGCAGAATGAATTCCGTTATCTGACGGCGCCCGGCGCTGGTTTGTTCGAATTCGATTTCCTGCCAAACGATTCGCAGTATGCCAATGAAACCGGCGCCCAAAGCAACAGCGACCGCTGGCTGATGTATTGGCGGCACAACGGGGTCATGGATCAGGTGTGGCGTTTCAATGTCGACTATACCCGCGTCAGCGATCCGCTTTACTTCAATGACCTGACATCGAAATACGGCAACACCACCGACGGTTACGCCACGCAGAAATTCAGCGTCGGTTATGCCGACGAGCACTGGGATACCGCGCTGTCCTACAAAGAATTCCAGGTCTTTTCCGATTACAGCTATGGCAATGACTATCGCGCCGCGCCGCAGTTGGACTTAACCTATTATCAGAATGACGTCGGTCCGTTCGATACCAAGATTGTCAGCCAGGTGGTTAAGTTCACCAGCGTCAACAGCAGCGCCCCCAACGCCACCCGGGTGCATATCGAACCCACCGTCGATTTGCCGTTGTCCAATCGCTGGGGCAGCCTGGACACCGAAACCAAACTGATGGCGACCCACTATCAGCAGGAGAACATCGATACTTACAACGATACCGCGGGCAATAACCAGTTGCAGGCAACCGTAAACCGGGTTATGCCGCAGTTCAAGACCGACGGCAAGATGGTTTTCGAACGGCCGATGGATTGGTCGCAGGGTTATACCCAAACGCTGGAACCGCGCATGCAGTATTTGTATGTGCCTTATCGCAATCAAAGCGATATCAATATTTACGACTCAACCTTGCTGCAAACCGACTATACCGGTCTGTTTCATGACCGCAGTTACACCGGTCTGGATCGCATCGCATCGGCCAACCAGTTGGCGGCCGGGGCCACCACCCGCATTTATGATGACGGACTGGTTGAACGTTTTAATGCTTCTCTTGGTCAAATTTATTACTTCACGCCTCCGCGTACGGGTGACGCCAACAATACCCTGGATAACAATGCCAATACCGGCAGCGTGGTCTGGGCCGGCGACAGCTATTGGCGCATTGATAATCAATGGGCGGTGCGCGGCGGCATACAGTATGATACACGATTGACCAACGTGTCCCTGGGCGACGCGGTATTGGAATATCGGCCAGACGCCAACCGGCTGTTGCAATTGAGTTACCGTTTCGCCAGTCCCGAATATATTCAGGCGATGTTGCCTGATATCACCAGCCCGGGCTATCAGCAGGGTATCTCGCAGGTCGGCACCGTGGCCAGTTGGCCGCTGGTCGATCGCTGGTCGGTGGTGGGCGCCTATTACTATGACATTAAAGAAAATCAACCTGCCGAACAACGCCTGGGATTACAATACAATACTTGCTGCTGGGCGGTAAATGTCAGCTACGAACGTAAAATAACAGGGTGGAACAGTACCAGTAGCACCAGTACATACGACGATGGCGTGTCGTTGAATATAGAACTGCGCGGGTTGAGCAGCGATTACGGCCTGGGCGCGGAAAAAATGCTGGCTTCCGGCATCCTTCCCTACCAACGGGCGTTTTGATGCTGAGTCAAACGGGCGAATATTGAACATGAATCCGCAAAGGCGGCTGATATAAATGGAAAAGGTATGAAAAACTGGAGAACGCTAATTCTCGGCTTGGCAATTTGTGCTGGCAGTGCATTCGCGGCGCCACAAGTGGTGGATAGAGTCGCGGCCGTAGTGAATAACAGTGTCGTTCTCGAAAGTGAAGTGGATGGGCTGTTGAACTCGGTCAAACGCAATGCCCAAGAGGCCAATCAACAAGTGCCCGACGATGCGACGTTACGGCGGCAGATTATCGATCGCCTGGTGATGGATAATCTCATTCTTGACATGGCGAAACGCGCCAAAATCAGTGTAACCGATGATCAACTGACGCAATCCATCAATCATATCGCCGAAGAAAACCATATGACGATGGATCAAATGCGCAGTCGTCTGGCGGACGAAGGGCTAAGTTACGACGCTTACCGCCAACAAATCCGCAAAGAGATGATGATCGCCGAAGTTCGTAATAGCGAAGTTCGTCGCCGCGTCGTTATCCTGCCTCAGGAAGTCGATTCCCTGTCAAAGCAGATTGCCGCGCAAACCGGCAACGGCGCAGAATATAATTTGAGTCATATCCTCATACCGCTACCGGAAAACCCGTCGCCTGCCCAGTTGGATAAAGCGGGCAATCTCGCGGTTTCACTGGTCGCACAGCTGAAAAAAGGCGCCGATTTCGGCAAGCTGGCCATCAGTTACTCCTCTGATCCCCAGGCGCTGAAAGGCGGTCAGATGGGTTGGGGCAAATTGCAGGAACTGCCGACCATCTTCGCAGAACAGTTACAAAACGCGCCCAAGGGCGCGATTATCGGCCCAATCCGTTCCGGCGTCGGTTTTCATATATTGCGGGTAAACGACATCCGCGGCGGCAATGATAAAGTGTCGGTCGTCGAAGTCCATGTCCGGCACATTCTGTTGCGCCCATCAGTGGTTCTGACCGATCAGCAGGCGCAGGACAAACTCAATGATCTGTCGGCGCAAATTCGAAGCGGCAAATTGGACTTCGCCAATGCGGCCAAACAGAACTCGCAAGATCCCGGCTCCGCCAACCAGGGCGGCGATTTGGGCTGGTCTGCGGCGGACGCCTACGATCCCGCTTTCCGCGATGCGGTTAACGGCTTGAAAAAAGGTGAAATCAGCAAACCGATTCGTTCACCTTATGGCTGGCATTTGATACAACTGCTGGATTCGCGCCAGATCGACGGTACCGAAGCGGCCAAGAAAGAACAGGCCTACCGGATGCTGTTCAATCGCAAGTTCTCCGAAGAAGCGCAAAACTGGATGCAAGAACAACGCGCCGGCGCTTATGTGAAAATTCTGGATAATACGGGTGCGGATACCGGCAATGACCAATAACACTGTTCAACGGGTGGTCATTACGCCCGGCGAACCGGCAGGGATCGGCCCGGATTTGGTCGCCATGCTGGCCCAGCAGGACTGGCCGGCGGAGCTGGTCGTCTGCGCCGACCCCAAAGTATTGCAGGCGCGGGCCGATCAACTGGGTTTGCCGCTGCGGCTGGTGTCCTATGAGCCAGGGCAACCGGCCAGGCCGCAAGCCGCCGGCAGCCTCACCGTGCTGGCAGTGCATACCCGTGCGCCCGTGGTTGCGGGTCAATTGGATGTCGCCAATAGCGATTATGTGGTGCAAACGCTGGCGCGTGCCTGCGATGGTTGCCTGTCCGGCGAGTTCGCGGCATTGCTGACCGGCCCGGTGCATAAAGGCATTATCAACGACGGTGGTCTGGCCTTTACCGGCCATACCGAGTTTTTCGCCGACCGAAGTCATTGCGAGCGGGTGGTGATGATGCTGGCCACCGAGTCGTTAAGGGTGGCGCTGGCGACCACGCATTTGCCCCTGTCGGCGGTGCCGGGCGCTATTACCCGCCAATCCTTGCGAGAAGTTATTACCATTCTCGATCATGATTTACATACCAGGTTCGCTATCGACCGCCCGAGGATTTATGTGTGCGGGCTTAACCCCCATGCAGGTGAAGGCGGCCATATGGGCCGGGAAGAAATCGATACACTGATCCCGACGCTTGAGGCCATGCGGGCCGAAGGTTATCAACTGGTGGGTCCCCTGCCGGCGGATACGTTGTTTCAGCCGAAAAACCTGCGGCATGCCGACGCAGTGCTGGCCATGTATCACGACCAGGGCTTGCCGGTATTGAAATACCAGGGTTTTGGTCACGCGGTCAATATCACGCTGGGCTTACCCTTTATTCGTACTTCCGTTGATCATGGCACCGCGCTGGAATTAGCCGGCAGCGGGCAAGCGGAGACTGGCAGTATCAAAACAGCGCTTAATCTCGCCTTAAATATGACAACTCATTGTAATGGATAAACGCATAAATCAAGGCCATCTCGCCCGTAAACGCTTCGGGCAGAATTTTCTGCATGACGCCAATATCATCGACTCCATCGTCTACGCCATTAATCCGTTAGCGGAGCAGGCCGTGGTGGAAATCGGTCCCGGTCTGGGCGCGCTGACCGAACCGGTCGCCGAACGACTGGATTCGATGACAGTGATAGAACTGGATCGTGATTTGGCGGCCAGACTGGCCGTTCACCCGGTACTGAAAGACAAGCTGACCATTGTGCAGCAAGACGCCTTAACCTTTGATTTTGCGGCGCTGGCTGAACAATTGGGTCAACCGTTACGGGTATTCGGCAATCTGCCGTATAATATTTCGACGCCCTTAATGTTCCACCTTTTCAGCTATACTCAGGCAATTCGCGACATGCATTTCATGTTGCAAAAAGAAGTGGTCAATCGTCTGGTGGCCGGGCCGGATTGCAAAGCTTATGGCCGGCTGAGCGTGATGGCGCAATATTACTGCCAGATTATTCCCGTACTGGAGGTACCACCGACCTCTTTTCGTCCCGCGCCAAAAGTGGATTCCGCCGTGGTGCGGTTAGTGCCCTACGCTAAATTGCCGCATCCAGTCAGCGATTTGAGCGTTTTGGCTCGCATCACCAGTCAGGCGTTTAACCAGCGCAGAAAAACCATTCGCAACAGCCTGAGTCATTTGTTTACCCCGGACCAATTGAGCGAATTGGGAGTAAGCCCCATGTTGAGGGCTGAAAATATCACTGTGGCTCAGTATTGTAATCTGGCAAACTGGCTGGCGGAGCATCCCTCGCAACAAGAACTTTAGGAGTCTGGTTGTATGATTAATTCGCCACGTGTTTGTGTGCAGGTCCAGAGTATGTATGTCGAAACGCAATCCATCCCTGATGAAGAGCGTTATGTCTTTGCATACCAGATTACCGTGCGGAATCTCGGGCGATATAATGTACAACTGGTCGGCCGCTATTGGCTCATTACCAATGCCAACGGGAAGGAAACCGAAGTCCAGGGCGAAGGCGTAGTGGGCGAACAACCCCTTATTCTGCCGGGCAACGAATTTCAATACACCAGTGGGGCCATTCTCGAAACGCCGCTCGGCACGATGGAAGGCCATTATGAAATGCTGGATCATCAGGGGCAATCTTTCCAGATTGCCATTCCCGTCTTCCGTTTAGCGATCCCAACACTCATACACTAATTATGTCGACATACTTAATCGGTGACATCCATGGCTGCTTCGAAGAGCTAAAAAGCCTGCTTGCGCAAGCACAATTCAACCCCGCCACTGATACATTATGGCTGACTGGCGATTTAGTGGCCCGCGGGCCGGCTTCGCTGGAAGTGGTGCGTTACGTACGTCAATTGGGCGATTGCGTCCGCCTGGTGCTGGGCAATCATGATCTGCATTTACTGGCGGTCTATGCCGGCATCACGCCCAACAAACCCAAAGACCGTGTGACCCCGTTATTGTCAGCGCCGGATGCCGATACGCTGATCAACTGGTTACGGCGGCAACCGGTGCTACAGGTTGACGAAGAGAAAAAACTGGTCATGGCTCATGCCGGCATTACGCCGCAATGGGATTTGGAGACCGCCCGCATTTGCGCGCGCGAAGTGGAAGCCATATTGTCCAGCGACAGTTATCCGCTGTTCCTTGACGCCATGTATGGCGATATGCCGAACAACTGGTCGCCGGAATTGACCGGTCTGGCGCGTCTGCGTTTTAGCACCAACGCGTTCACGCGGATGCGTTTTTGTTTTCCCAACGGCCAATTGGACATGATTAGCAAAGACACGCCGGATCGCGCCCCCAGCCCGTTGCGTCCCTGGTTTTCGCTGCCAGGACCGGTCGCACAGCAGTACAGCATCGCCTTCGGCCATTGGGCATCGCTTGAAGGAAAAGGCACGCCAGCGAATGTGTATGCGCTGGATACCGGTTGTTGCTGGGGCGGAGACCTCACCATGCTGCGCTGGGAAGATAAGCGTTATTTTCGCCAACCCTCCAATCGCCAGGGTGAAAGCGGAATTGTCTCGATGGGTTGATAACCCTGCCCTGTTCTCTATCCTAGCGAGTGAGTAGACGGCGGTAATACTGCCGTCGTGCTCTCATTACCACTGCATATACGGTTCCCTATACGACGGTTATTTATAATAAGCCCGCGAATTAGCCTACGCGCTTTACCTGAATTATCAACGAACGGCCCATAACAAAAGCATAACTTATTAATCATTCAAATAATTTAACAGCGCTGCCGCTGAAATTCCGTATCATGTTGCCTGGCTTAAACACTATCATCAGACTGGTGAACAGCCTGTTTGTCAGGTTCTTGTTTATAGCCAACCTTATGTTATTCAAATGAGTGAATAATATTTTTATAACCACTCTACATCTTATTTATTAAGGGATCGCTTATGGAAGTTAGTTCGATTAGACATTCGTTGACGGCCGAGCCCGGCAACCAAAATAAACCGAATCTTTTCCATCGAATTTTTCCTTGCATAACTGCAGCGTCAAATAATTCGCTAGCAACCCCTGCTGAAAATATCTATGAAAATATAGATATCAATGTAGGTAAATCTTACAAACCCGCCGTCAATAAAACCGATAGCAGAAAAGGCAAAACAAAAAACGGGCTCCACTGTCTGATAAACATGATTTATGAAATAAAAAACCTTGTGAAACCTATTGAAAACAGTATAAATAAAATCTCTTTTCCAACTTTCTATATCAAACTCAATGAGTATGGCGAAACAAGCAAAAACGGCAACGTCATCGCAGACAACCAAGACTCACCGCCACAATTACCACCAGGTCCCAGAGTAGGTATAATCATTCCGAACGAGTATGCCATCGTCAATGATACCCTCGGTCAACCGATTTATGCCGAACCGGTCGGACTCCCAGTAATTAACGAAGAGATATACGAGGAAATAACATTTAACAATAACGAGAGTGCACACGATGTCAGCGGCACCACATCAAAGGTGAATAAAGGGGCCGAGAGTAAATCAGAAGTCTCCGCTGAAAAAGAGCCTGTTGGATCTTTTTTATATCCCAAAAATACAGTCGATAAAAAGTCTAACAAACCCTTTTTAAACTTAAATAACTCGATTGAATCCCTCGATATAGAATCCATCTTGTCCCAAGAGAATGTAGAAACCACTGAGCTTTGATTTATTAAAATGATAACGAATTTAGCTAAAAGTTAAATCAGCACAACCGCCGGATTACCGGCGGTCCAGTATTTCAAAACAAAAACTGTGGCTGTTTTTTTCATCGGCATCATGGAACTCGCTGAAAACGGATTGCCATTGATCCGGTTCATAGTCCGGGAAATAAGTATCGCCATCCAGTTCCGCGTCGATATGGGTCAAATACAACCGATTCGCCCGCGGTAAGAATTGCTGATAAATATTGCCTCCGCCAATGACCATAATTTCCTCGGATTCACCGGCGGCCATCAGCGCTTCTGCCACTGAACTCACCCAAATGACGCGATCATCATCAGCCGGATGTCGGCTCAGCACAATATTACGACGTCCCGGCAACGGCTGCCCGAGCGAAGCATAGGTTTTACGGCCCATAACCACCGGTTTATTCAAGGTATTACGCTTAAACCAGGCCAGGTCGGCGGGTAAATGCCACGGCATGGCGTTTTCAAGGCCAATGACGCGATCCACAGCCAGAGCGGCAATCAGACTGATAATCATAAATACTCTTACAGGCAACAAAATTGCAGCCACTATACGTAAACTGTCCGCAACCGTCGATAGCGACTACCCGTTCAGGTCACAAAAATCAGAATTTGCCACACCAGCCGTTGATCATTCCCTGTCATTACGCACTAAACACTTGGGTGTTTGCGATACAGCCACAACCCGGGCAACGAGAGGCCGATGGATAATGCGCCGACGATAAAACTGGCCCGTAGAAACTGCGTAACCAATGTTCCCATCAGTGCCTCGCTATAACCCAGATGAGAGATTTGCACCGCGGTGACCATCGCGCTATACGCGGCGATGCCGGGAAACATCGGAATCACCGCCGCCACGGTAAATACTTTGGGGTGAGCCAACAGCCAGCGGGACCACTGGATGCCGATAATGCCAATCAAGATGGCCGACAAGAGCGAGGCCCATTCAATATTCAGTCCATAATGCATCATCAGCATGCGCGAACCATGACCAATGGAACCCAGCAAAGCGCAATAACGCAAGGCTTTCTTGGGAACGTTAAACACCATGGCGAACCCCAGCGCCGGCACAGACGCCAACAACATGTCCTCCAACAACGCCATGAGCAAAGTCATACCCACCCCTTAAAATCCCACACCACCATGGCCAGCACAATGCCGATACAGATAGACAGCGTAAGCAGGCTGGCCATCATCCAACGCGCCAGACCGGTATTCACATGGCCTTTAAACATATCCGCCACCGCATTGATCAGCGGGAAGCCAGGCACCAGCAATAAAACGCTGGCCGGCATGGCCACCAGCGATACGCTTTGAAAGAGCGACAATCGCATCAGTAAACCTGAAGCGGAAGTGGCGACAAACGCGGTAATACAGAAATTAATCAGCGGGTTCATTTGCCGGGCGGTCAATACCTGACGGACATACATCGCCATACCGCTGGCAAAAAACGACACGACGAAAGCATCCCAGCCGCCGCCGTTCAAACGGCTGAAACATCCGCACGAAAGCCCGACAATCATTACCATTAGCCAGCGGGGATAACGCAACGGTTTAATATTGGCTAATCGCTTGGTCACGTCGGCGACATCCAGCAAACGGTGTTCCGTCATGATAACGATATGCTGCACCTGAGTGACCACATGCATATTAATGCCGCGATCCTGATTTTTACGCGTAGAGGTCAGACAATAATCATCGAGAATGGTGGTTAATACTATGGCATTGGCCGAAATAGCGCTTTCCACCCGGTCAACGCCCAACGCCCGGCCCAAGCGGGTCGATAGTTGTTCCACCAGCATACTTTCGGCGCCATATTGCAGCAGCAGTAACGCACACTCGATACAAACCCGGGTAATCTCTCGTTGGCGTTCATGGGATAAATCTTCAATCACTGTGATGCTCCATGCGCTTTTGAACCCCAGAAGAATAAGAAGGTATTTAATTAGCACGTAAGCCCAGGGTCAGCAAGCCGTACTTGGCGGCGAACACGGTCCTGAACCTGGTTTTTACCAAGAGGATATGCTCTAATTATCGGGCCATTAGCGGTCCCGGTAATCATCAATGAATTACCGCCCCGCCAATCAACATGCCATGACACGCGGCGCCCCTGGCTTTTGCTATTATCTCTTTTTATCGCTCAGTTTATCATCGGGAAAGTTTATGCTCGAAACCTCGCTATTTGTGGCCGCTATCGCCACCCTCGGGATGCTTTCCCCTGGTCCGGATTTCTTTTTGGTGATTAAAAACGCCGCACGCTATCAACGCAAAGCGGCCATGATGACTTCCGCCGGCGTTGTTTGCGGCGTTGCCACGCATATGTCTTATTGCGTCGCGGGACTGGCGGTGGTGATCACCACCACGCCCTGGTTGTTTACCCTATTGAAGTACGCCGGAGCGGTATATTTGATTGGGGTTGGCATTCAATCTTTATTGTCGCGAGACGGCGGCAAACTGAATACGACCCATTTACCCCTGCAAGCAGTGAGTTTGCGATCCGCCTTCCTGCAAGGATATTTATGCAATTTGCTTAATCCCAAAGCAACGCTGTTTTTTATCGCGGTATTTACCCAGGTGCTGCAAGTTCAGTCGGGCGTCGGCGAAAAACTCTGGTACGCCGCCATTATCTGGGGACTGGCGCTGATTTGGTGGCCACTGCTGGTTGTCTTGATGCAAAGCGGCCCGGTTCGACGTGGGCTGGCCAAGACGCAAAAACGGGTGGATAAACTGCTGGGCGGCGCATTGATAGCCCTTGGCATCAAGGTGGCGCTGGGATAAATCGCAGTTTTGCCCCGGTGCTCGCTGGCTTGCCGTTAGGAATAGCACGGCAACGCGATCATCGGCGGCGGCCAAGACGCATTGCAACCACAGCCAGGGCGGCGATTCTCCCTGGCTGTCATCGGCCCGTCAACGGAACGCAAACCCATTGCTAGGCTTCGACATCCTCCAGGCTAAACGTTTCGGCCTGATCGTCATAAGAAAATATTTCCGCGTAACGGCCCCAGTTGATAATGGTATCCACCGTCTCGGCGGCGGCGCTGTCCAGCAAGAAATCGTTCAGTTCTTCTTCAAACCGCACCCGCGGCGCACGATGGCTCGGCCGTTCGTTCAACACTTGCCGAACGCGGGCCGCCAGCGGTACCGAACGCAATAAATGTTCGGCAAACATTTGCTTGCGCTCCTGGGTGCCATAGTCGGCAAAAACTTTACCCGACTGGGTCAATTGGACATCGCCTTTTTGCACATCGGCAAAACCCAGATATTGCAGCATTTCCAGCACCGGGAACAAATCATCCACTTCCAGATGCAGGGTACGGGCGATTTCCGGCAAATCCGCCATGCCATTGTATGGCGGCATCGCCAACGTTTCGATGAGACCGGCCATCAGGTTGGTGGAAACCGGGGGCAACCGGGTGCCCAATTCCAACTCTTTACGGTTCTCGCCGGGCGTCGCACGGGCGGTCATCCGGGCATAGATATCATCCACCAGGCGGCGAAAGGCCGGGTCAAGGCGATTACGCGGATGAGGGAAAGGCACCTGAATTTCGCCGGTTACGCGTCCCGGATTGGATGAAAGCACCAAGATCCGATCGCACATGAACACGGCTTCTTCGATGTTGTGCGTCACAATCAATACCGATTTGATTTTCAGGCGCTGTTCGTTCCACAGATCAAGCAAATCAGTGCGCAGGGTTTCTGCGGTCAACACATCCAGCGCGGAAAAAGGTTCGTCCATCAGCAACAGCGCGGGCTCAACCACCAGCGCCCGGGCAAAACCGACGCGCTGACGCATCCCGCCCGATAATTCGCGCGGATAGGCGTTCTCAAAACCGTCCAGTCCGATCAAGTCGATAGCAGCAAGCGCCCGGATACGACGTTCATGGGGGTCGACGCCAAGCGCTTCCAGTCCTGCCTCGACATTCTGCAACACGGTCAGCCAAGGGAACAAGGCGAACGTCTGAAAGACCATGGCCACGCCTTCCGCCGGTCCCGACAAAGACTCGCCCTGATAGGTTACCGTACCGTCGGTGGGGCTGATCAACCCGGCGATAATACGCAACAAAGTGGACTTGCCCGATCCGGAACGGCCCAGCAAACCGACGATCTCGCCTTCATTGAGGTGCAGGTTGACATCATCCAGGACTAACAATTCGCCCTGGGACTTATTGAACCCCCGGCGAACATGATCGACACGCAAGAGCTCATTTGCCGGCGTCATTGTTGAAATTCGCATGTGATAAATCTCACTATTAACATAACGTAAAAAAATTCCGACCTGACGGCCGATCAGTCCATGCGCAGTTTTGCGTCGGCGTAGGCATACAAGGGACGCCACAGCAGACGGTTGAATAACGTGACAAACAGCGACATCACCGCAATGCCCAAGATAATTTTCGGGAAATTGCCAGCCGTCGTCATCTGGGCAATATAGGCTCCCAGGCCATGCGCCACCACTTTGTCATTGCCCCATGTAACGAACTCCGAAACGATACTGGCATTCCAGGCGCCGCCGGAGGCGGTAATCGCGCCGGTAATATAATAGGGAAAAATGCCGGGCAATATGATCTTGCGCCACCACTGCCAGCCGCGTATACGGAAATTGGTTGCGGCTTCCTTGAAATCGTTGGGGAAAGCGCTGGCGCCGGCGATGACATTAAACAAGATATACCATTGCGTACCGAGGATTATCAGCGGCGATAACCAGATATCGGGATTCAAGTGATAGGTAACGATAACCACCACGAATACCGGGAAAAGCAAATTGGCCGGGAATGCCGCCAGAAACTGGGCGATCGGCTGGACTTTTTCCGCCAATGCCGGCCGCAGCCCTATCATCACGCCCAGCGGCACCCAGATGCAGGAAGCGACCAAAATCAACAGTAAGACCCGGATCAACGTATAAAAGCCCAGCGTCAATACGTGCCAGATATCCTCCAGTCCGACGCCGGTACGCACATAGGCGATAACCCGCCAGGCCAGGTACAGCGTAATCAGCAAGACAATCAGCGCCCAAATTCCATCGACGATTTTCGATGGCTGGCGCTCAACGCTTTTACCGGGTTTGCCGCCAGGCACATGTAGGGCGGGCAAACGAAATGGAATACGGGCCAGCGTTGATAAAATCCAGCCGACCGGCCGCAAAATTTGCGTAATCAGGTGAGTTTGATGCACCACATTGAGCAGCCATGAACTCGGCGCGGTGGCCGAAGCGGTGTTCTCCATGCGGAATTTATCCGCCCAGGCCACCAGGGGGCGAAACAGCAGTTGATCATAAGCCAGGATCACCAGCGCCATCACCAGAATCACATAACCCACCGCGCCCAGGTTGCGCTGGGTTATGGCTTGCGCCAGATAAGAACCTATCCCCGGCAAGGCAAAGGTGTTGTTGCCGACGGTAATCGCTTCCGACGCCACCACAAAGAACCAGCCCCCCGACATCGACATCATCATATTCCAGATGAGCCCGGGCATTGAATAAGGCACCTCGAGCTTCCAGAAACGCTGCCAGGTCGTGAGATGAAAACTGCGGGAGACTTCCACCAGGTCGCGCGGCACGGTCGTCAGCGATTGGTAAAAGCTGAAGGTCATATTCCAGGCCTGACTGGTAAAGATGGCGAATATCGCGGCGCACTCGGCGCCGGCTACTCGTCCGGGAAATAAGGCGACAAAGAAGGTGACCGTGAAAGAGATATAACCCAGCACGGGCACCGATTGCAAAATATCCAGTATCGGGATGAGCACCTTCTCCGCTCGTCGGCTTTTAGCCGCCAGGGTGCCGTAAATCAACGTAAACAGTAACGACGCCACCATCGCGGCCAACATGCGCAAAATGGTGCGCAGGGCGTATTCAGGCAACATCGACGGCGAAAGTGAAATCGTCTTGGTGGTTAAGACCGAAATCGGTTCCATGGATTGATGATAACCCACTGTCGCCATTGAAATCAGGCAGATAATCAGCGGGAATGCGATGAAATCCCAGCGGTTGGGCAATAACCGCCATGCGGAGGTATTCAATGAAGGTGGAATGATGCTTAGACGCATGAAAAAAACTCCGACACGTGCATTAAGACAAAAAAATTTTAACTGCTTTTTTCGCTATTTTGTCAGCGCTTGATGTTTAACCTAGCAGTGGGTCACTCGCTGGCAACACCGAACCATTAAAGGACTGTTTAACTCAACGATATGAAACCGTTCAGGCAACGACACCTCACATCCCACGCAAATCAAGCGACAGACTGCTTTGGTATGCCTGAGAAATATGTCCGTATCGTTAAACCCACTACTAAACAAGCCTAAAAACGTAAATAACCCAGATTGGCACGACAAAAATGACAGGGGACACCACCGACGGGGATAATCGGTCCCCCCAATCGGCAGTGAATGGCGTTCGTGAAAATAATCGGAAATGATGAACCAAGCGTTTGCACAACGCTAAAACACCCTTGTGCAAATCAGTAAAACCTTGGCGCATAACGGGCAGGATGGCAGGTAAAAAACAAGGCATAACACTCTCCAACTCAACGCTTCCTGATAACAGTAGTGGAAGCTGGCGTATTCGGAGATTCGGACGTTATGCGCCGGAGACGAATATCAACGTGCTTCCCTAATGGTAAAGCCATATCTAGGGTTAGGGTCACTGTCTGACATATCGTCTCCGGCTAAAAACATGAATGTTGATAAATGCTTGTCAAATAATGCGCATATTCCAGCACAAACCCCTCTAGGTCGCAAGCAGATATATGCCCTTTAGCATCAATGCCTGCCAGATTATCAAGGAGCACGCATTGAACGACCGCGAATCACCGGTCGAAACCGGCTTACAGACCGACGCATAGACCGCCGGAGCATGACCGATAACGTCATCCCCCGGTGGTGTCCTGGCTAACGGCCTTTGAGTTTACGATGCAACTCTTGCAGTGAAATGACCCGTTCCTTGGGATCGGAATTCAACGACATGGCCGTGGCGAAACCGCCGTTCATGGTAGTGTCGTAATGCACTTTATATTGCAACGCGCTACGCCGAATCAGCTTGGAGTCGGCGATAGCCTGACGGCCGGCCGTGGTATTGACGATATAACTGTATTCACCGTTCTTGATGCGATCCTGAATATGCGGACGACCCTCATGCACTTTGTTGACCAGTCGCGGATTGATGCCGGCTTCGCCCAGCACCACCGCGGTACCATGCGTGGCATCCAGTTCAAAGCCGTGCTTCAACAGCTTGGCCGCCAAATCCACTACCCGGCTCTTATCGCCTTCACGCACCGAGAGCAATGCCCGACCGGATTTTTTCATATGCGACTGACTGCCCAGCATGGCTTTGGCAAACGCTTCGGCAAAGGTCCGGCCCACGCCCATGACTTCACCGGTTGAACGCATTTCAGGTCCGAGGATCGGGTCGACGCCAGGAAATTTATTAAACGGCAGAACCACTTCCTTCACCGAGTAATACGGCGGGATCACTTCTTTGAACATACCCTGGGAGGCCAGTGATTGTCCCACCATGACCCTGGCGGCCACTTTCGCCAGCGGCACGCCGGTCGCCTTCGACACAAAGGGGACTGTGCGCGCGGCGCGCGGGTTCACTTCAATCAGATAAACTTCGTTGGCCTTGACGGCGAACTGCACGTTCATCAAACCGCGAACCTGTAACTCGAACGCCAGCTGTTCCACCTGATGGCGCATCACATCCTGGATATCCTGGCTCAGCGTATAGGCGGGCAACGAGCAGGCGGAGTCGCCGGAATGGACGCCCGCTTGTTCGATATGCTCCATAATGCCGCCAATCAGCACCTGCTGGCCATCGCAGATGGCATCCACATCCACTTCCACCGCATCGTCGAGAAAACGGTCCAGCAGCACCGGCGCATCGTTGGAAACGCTGACCGCGGTTTGGAAATAACGCAGCAAATCCACATCGTCATTGACGATTTCCATGGCCCGGCCGCCCAAAACGTACGAGGGGCGCACCACCAGCGGATAACCGATGGTGGCCGCTTTAGCTACCGCGTCATCGATGGTGGTCACCGTCGCGTTGTCCGGCTGTTTCAGTCCCAGGCGTTCAACCGCCTGCTGGAAACGGGCGCGGTCTTCGGCGCGGTCGATGGCATCCGGACTGGTGCCGATAATCGGCACGCCGCAGGCTTCCAGTTCACGGGCCAACTTAAGCGGTGTTTGACCGCCGTATTGCACAATGACGCCCTTGGGTTGTTCGACACGCACGATTTCCAGCACATCTTCGAGCGTTACCGGTTCGAAATACAATCGGTCCGACGTATCGTAATCGGTGGACACCGTCTCCGGGTTACAGTTGACCATGATGGTTTCATAACCGTCTTCGCGCAGAGCCAAAGATGCGTGGACACAACAGTAATCGAATTCGATGCCCTGTCCGATCCGGTTGGGACCACCGCCCAGCACCATGATTTTTTCACGATCCCGGGTCGGATTTGATTCGCACTCATCTTCATAAGTGGAATACATATAGGCCGTATCGGTGGCGAATTCCGCCGCGCAGGTATCCACCCTTTTGTAAACGGGATGCAGATTGTATTGCTCGCGCAGATTGCGGATTCGCGCTTCCGGCACGCCCGCAATCTTAGCCAGTCGGGCATCGGCGAAACCCTTGCGTTTCAACTGGCGCAAATAGTCCGCATCGAGCGCGTCGACGCCACGGCGAGCGAATTCGTTTTCACATTTCACCAGATCTTCAATTTGCGCCAGGAACCAGCGATCGACATTGGTCAGATTGAAGACCCCATCCACCGACAAGCCGGCGCGGAAGGCATCGGCGATATACCAGATCCGATCGCCGCCGGCGTCTTTCAGTTCACGGCGGATTTTGGTGAGCGCTTCCGGATCGTCCAGATTGACTTTGGGGTCAAAACCGGTAGCGCCCACTTCCAGCCCGCGCAACGCTTTCTGCAGCGATTCCTGCTGGGTGCGGCCGATAGCCATGACTTCGCCAACCGATTTCATCTGGGTTGTCAAGCGATCATTCACGCCGGCGAATTTTTCGAAATTGAAACGCGGTATTTTGGTGACCACATAATCGATGGACGGCTCAAAGGACGCCGGCGTGCGGCCGCCGGTGATGTCGTTCATCAATTCATCAAGGGTGTAACCCACCGCCAGCTTGGCGGCCACCTTGGCGATGGGGAAACCGGTGGCCTTGGACGCCAGGGCCGAAGAGCGCGAAACCCGAGGGTTCATTTCAATGATGATCAACCGGCCGTTAGCCGGATTGACCGAAAATTGCACATTCGAACCGCCGGTTTCCACGCCGATTTCACGCAATACCGCCATCGAGGCGTTACGCATGATTTGATATTCTTTATCGGTCAGGGTTTGCGCCGGCGCCACCGTGATGGAATCACCGGTATGAATACCCATGGCATCGAAATTTTCAATGGAGCAGACAATAATGCAATTATCATTTTTGTCGCGCACCACCTCCATCTCATATTCTTTCCAGCCTATCAGCGATTCGTCGATCAAGAGTTCGGTGGTCGGCGACAGGTCCAGCCCGCGTTCGCAAATTTCCTCGAACTCTTCGCGATTATAGGCAATACCGCCGCCGGAGCCGCCCATGGTGAAAGAGGGACGGATGATACAGGGAAAACCCACATCCGCCGCGACCGCCAAAGCTTCTTCCATATTATGGGCAAAACCGGAACGGGCGGTCTCCAGGCCGATTTTTTTCATAGCCCGGTCAAACAATTGGCGGTCTTCCGCTTTATCGATGGCGTCGGCGGTGGCGCCAATCATGGTGACGCCGAATTCCGCCAGTACCCCTTTACGCTCCAGGTCCAGCGCGCAATTGAGCGCGGTCTGGCCGCCCATGGTGGGCAGTATGGCGTCGGGACGTTCCTTCTCGATGATCTTGCGCACGACTTCCCAATGGATCGGCTCAATATAGGTGGCGTCGGCCATATCGGGGTCGGTCATGATGGTGGCCGGGTTGGAATTCACCAGCACCACCCGATAACCCTCTTCACGCAGCGCTTTGCACGCCTGTGCGCCAGAGTAGTCGAACTCGCACGCCTGGCCGATGACAATCGGACCGGCGCCCAGAATCAGGATACTGGTAATATCTGTACGTTTTGGCATTTTTTGGCTCCTGATTAATTTGCCTGAGAACGATATATCTTGATCAAATCCATAAAATGATCGAACAGCGCGCCGGCATCATGGGGACCAGGGCTGGCTTCCGGGTGCCCCTGAAAGCTGAATGCCGGTTTATCGGTGCGGCAAATACCCTGCAAAGAACCATCGAACAGCGAGACATGCGTGACGCGCAGATTGGCGGGCAGCGATTGCGCATCAACCGCGAACCCATGATTTTGCGCGGTGATCATGACCCGGTTGGCATCAAGATCTTTAACCGGATGATTGCCGCCATGGTGGCCGAACTTCATTTTCAGGGTTTTGGCGCCACTGGCCAACGCCAGCAATTGGTGCCCCAGGCAGATGCCGAATACCGGTATCTCGGTGGTGAGAAAGGTTTTAATGGCGGCGATGGCATAATCGCAAGGCGCGGGGTCGCCGGGACCATTGGCCAGGAAGATGCCGTCCGGATTCATGGCCAGCACGTCTTCCGCCGGCGTCTGCGCCGGCACAACCGTCAGCCGGCAACCACGGTCCACCAATAACCGCATGATATTTCTTTTGATGCCAAAATCATACGCCACAACATGGTAGGGCAGTTCAGACGCCGGCGTTGGTGCGGGCAGGCCGCCGTCAATCCGCCAACTACCCTGGGTCCAGCTGTACCGTTCGGCGGTGCTGACTTCCTTCGCCAGATCCATCCCTTTCAGGCCGGGGAATTGCCGCGCCTTGAGTAAGGCCAATTCGGCATCCGGCGCGTCGCTGGCGATGATGCAGCCGTTTTGCGCCCCTTTTTCACGCAACAAGCGAGTCAGCTTACGCGTATCGATATCCGCGATGCCGACCACGTGGTGCTCTTTGAGATAATCCGACAAAGAGCTGGTACTGCGAAAATTACTGGCGATGAGCGGCAAATCGCGAATGACCAGACCCTGAGCCTGAATGGCGGAAGATTCTTCATCTTCTTTGTTGGTGCCGACATTGCCGATATGGGGATAAGTGAGAGTAACGATTTGGCGGGAATAGGAAGGATCAGTGAGGATTTCTTGATAACCGGTCATCGATGTATTGAAGACCACTTCCCCCACTGCCGTTCCTTCTGCCCCAATGGCCCGACCGTGGAATTGGGTTCCGTCTTCCAGAACCAACAGCGCTGACTTTATCAAAACACCCTCCAAGGAATATTCAGTCATTGTATTTGCATATTAATTCAGATTTGGCAATCTTTATCAATGCAAAAAATACCTTCAAGGTAGATTTTTGGCAAATTGGGCGCATTTTAAAGATGAGCTGAACACTTGTCCACCCCAGGTTGGATATTTAACTGAATTAATCGTTATTATAGCGAATAAGCGGGTTGAAATAGGTAAAAACCACTGTGTAAGTACCTAAGTAATCGGTTGCCCCTGGCAGTTGCATGATATTTGGCATAATGGCGGTTTAAAAACCCACCAGCAAGCAAAACAATCATCTTATAGCGAAATATTGACAAGACATTGGGGTTTTATAAGGCACTAAGCTTATTTTTCACAACTGTACTTTATTTTCAAATAAAAAAATAAAGGCGATAGAAAATATCGCCTTTATTCATAGTATTATATTGCTTAATTTTTTTCCAGCCGCACTATAAACTATCGAGATCCAGCACGTCTGTCATGTCATAAAGACCATTTTTCTTGGCGCTCAGCCAAATTGCCGCGCGAATGGCGCCATTGGCGAATGTCATACGGCTGGATGCCTTATGGCTTATCTCTATTCTTTCACCGATGTTGGCGAAGATGGCGGTATGTTCACCGACGATATCTCCGGCGCGAATCGTGGCGAAGCCGATGGTATGCGGTTTCCGCTCGCCGGTATGCCCTTCACGGGCATAGACCGCGCAGTCCTGCAGCTTACGGCCCGTAGCGCCGGCAATCGCCTCGCCCATGGCCAGCGCGGTACCTGATGGCGCATCGACCTTATAACGGTGATGGGCTTCGATAATTTCCGTATCGCAGTCATCCCCCATGACCCTGGCGGTTTTTTCCAGCAGTTTCAGCATAACGTTGACGCCGATGCTAAAATTGGCCGCAAAAACAATGGCGATATCTTTTGCCGCCGCCTGAATAACGCCCTTTTGCTGTTCGGTGAAACCGGTCGTGCCGATTATCATGCTTTTACCGTGGCTTTGACAAAACGCCATATAAGCCAGGGTTCCTTCCGGACGCGTAAAGTCGATCAAGATGTCAAATTGATCTTTTATCGCTTCCAGGCTGTCTTGCACCTTAATGCCGATATTTCCCAAACCGGCCAATTCGCCGGCATCGGTTCCGATCAGGCTGGAACCATCCCGTTCAAGCACCGCGCCCAAACGCGCCAACTCGGATTGTTGCACCGCCTGGATTAACTGCCGTCCCATTCGACCGCCTGCCCCGGCGATCGCAACACTGATTGGAGTCTTCATATATTCTCTCTAGGTTGAACGGCGCAATTACCCGTTCAAGTTAACTCATCGTTGCCTTGGCTAAATAAAATGAATGTTTATTCATTTGAGTTTACCGACAAAAAAGGCGGCCTAGTCAACGTGCTTGATAGGCAGGCGCAATTCTTTCGGCACTTCGAAAACGATGCTCTCCTCCCTGCCCTGGCGTTCTTCCTCCGCCCCACCGCCGAGCGACTGTAAACGGCTGATAACTTCTTTGACCAGAATTTCCGGCGCGGATGCCCCGGCGGTCACGCCAACGCTATTGACGCCCTCCAGCCAACCTGGCTGGATGTCCGCCGCGGTATCGATAAGATAGGCCGGCTTACCCACGCGTTGCGCCAGTTCCGCCAACCGGTTTGAATTGGAAGAGTTTTTTGATCCGACCACCAGCACAACATCCGCATCAAAAGCCAGTTCCCGTACCGCTTCCTGGCGATTGGTGGTGGCATAGCAGATGTCGTCTTTGCGCGGGCCTACTATCTGTGGAAAACGCTCACGCAGCGCATCAATCACGGCGGAAGTGTCATCCACCGACAGCGTGGTCTGGGTCATAAAGCATAAATCATTGACGTCTTTAACCGACAATCGCCAGACGTCCGCCGGCGACTCCACCAAATACATGCCGCCGTCGGGATTGCTGTACTGGCCCATGGTGCCTTCCACTTCCGGATGCCCGGCATGGCCGATCAATATCGCTTCTGTGCCCTTGCGGCTGGCGCGCGCCACTTCCATATGCACTTTGGTCACCAGGGGACAGGTGGCGTCGAACACGGTCAAATCACGGCTTTTAGCCTCGGCGCGCACGGCCTGGGAAACGCCATGCGCGGAAAAGATCAAAATCGAGCCATCGGGGACTTCATCGATTTGCTCGATAAAAATAGCGCCGCTGGCGCGCAGCGCATCCACCACGTAACGGTTGTGCACCACTTCATGGCGGACATAAATGGGCGCGCCGTAAATTTCCAGCGCGCGTTCCACAATACTGATTGCCCGGTCAACCCCGGCGCAAAAACCGCGCGGATTAGCCAACAAGATGCGCATGTTTATCCTCCTGCGGCGGATCGATAGCCACGACTTCAATATCGAAAGATACCTGGCGCCCCGCCAGGGGATGATTGAAATCCACCGTAATGGATTCTTCGGTCACCGACTGGATCAAACCGGGCATTTCATCGCCGTTCATCGCGGTAAAAAGCATAATGGTGCCGACGTCCGGCACACCGGTGTCGATAAAATCCCGCGGCGAAAAAAATTGGATCAAGTCGGGATTAACGCCGCCGAATGCCGACTCGGGCGCCAGCGAGAAGATTTTCTTCTCGCCCGCCCGCAATCCCAGCAATTCAGCTTCCAGCGCCGGAGAAAGGCTTTGGTCGCCCAGCCGGAACAGCGCCGGTTTTTGCTGATAGCGGGTTGATTCGGCCAGGGTGCCATCCTCCAGTTTCAAATCGAAATGGACCAATACCGCGCTATCGGATTGCACCTGTTCAGTCATGGTCATTAGCCTTTCTGTTTGGCGGTCTTATCGGAAGGCCGCAAAAAGCCTTCCAGAATGATGAGCACCGCACCGATGCAAATAGCGCTGTCCGCCACATTGAACGTGGGCCAGTGCCAATCGCCGACATAGAAGTCGACAAAGTCGATCACCACGCCATGCACCAGCCGATCGGACAAATTGCCCAGCGCCCCGCCAAGAATTAACGCATAAGCGCAATTGATGATGCGCTGACGGTAATCCGACCGGTACATCATAAACAACAGCGCCAATGCGATCACCAGTGCGATCAAGGCAAAAAGCCAGCGTTGCCACCCGCCCTTGTCGGCCAGAAAACTGAAAGCCGCGCCTTCATTGTGAGCATAGAACAAATTGATAAACGGCATAACAGCCACCGATTCATGCAACATCATATGTTCCATGACCCACTGTTTGGTGCCGAGATCAATAATCAGGACCAACAGCGCCAGCCAAAGCCAGCGCAATCCAGTTGAGGAGAGAGATTTTTTCATCAGACAAACTTACGCTCTTCGCCAGCGCCCGCCACGTTAGTGACACAGCGACCACAGATTTCCGGATGTTCGGCATTCGCGCCGATATCCGTCTCGAAATGCCAGCAACGAGGACATTTCTGCCCTTCGGCAATCGACAATGTCATTTTCAGACCCTTGAGACCCTCGCACTGTATGGCGTCTTCGCCGGCCTCGTCGTAATCCGCCACTTCGGCGCTGGAGGTCAACAAGGCGAAATACAGCTCGTCGCCCAGGCCGCGCAACGTCTGCGCCAATGACGCATCGGCATACAAGGTGACCCGCGCTTCGAGCGAACCGCCAATACGCTTATCGGCACGCGCCTGTTCCAGCACTTTGTTGACTTCGCTACGGACTTTAAGCACCTGTTCCCAGTAGGGGTCGTTCATGGTTTCGCCGGCATCCAACCCGAACAAACCGTCGTACCATTCTTCTGTAAAGACGTATTGCGACCGCTTGCCGGGCATGAAATTCCAAACCTCGTCGGCGGTGAAGGAGAGAATGGGCGCCATCCAGCGCACCAGCGCTTCGGCGATGTGATACAAGGCGGTCTGACAACTGCGGCGGGCGACGCTGTCCGCTTTGGTGGTGTACTGCCGGTCCTTGATGATATCCAGGTAGAACGAGCCCATTTCCACCGAACAGAACTGCATCATGCGTTGCACGACCGTATGAAGTTCATAGGTGTCGTACGCGGCGATAATATCCCGCTGCGCGGCTTGCGCCCGGCCCACGGCCCAACGGTCGAGCACCACCATATCTTCCGGCTTGACGCTGTGCTGCTTGGGATCGAAGCCCTTCAGATTGGCCAGCAGGAACCGGGCCGTATTGCGGATACGACGGTAAGTATCGGCCGAACGTTTTAGAATTTCGTCCGAAACCGCGATTTCACCGGTGTAGTCCGTAGAGGCGACCCAGAGGCGCAGGATATCCGCACCCAGCTTGTCCATAACCTGTTGCGGACTGATAGTGTTGCCGATGGATTTAGACATCTTGCGGCCTTGGCCGTCGACGGTGAAACCATGGGTCAGCACCTGCCGATAAGGCGCTTTGCCTTTCATGGCGGTGGAGATCATCAGCGACGACATGAACCAGCCGCGATGCTGGTCGGAACCTTCCAGATACATGTCCGGTTCGTGGCCGCCGAACTCGGGCCTGACCGCGACCACCGACGAATGGGTGGAGCCGGAATCAAACCAGACATCCAGGGTATCGGGAACCTTGACGTAGTCCGCCGCTTCCGCGCCGAGCAGGTCGGCCGGGTCCAAATCCCACCAGGCCTGGATGCCCTGCTGTTCCACGCGTTTGGCCACTTCTTCCATTAATTCCAGCGTGCGGGGATGCAGTTCCTGGGTATCCTTGTGCACGAACAGCGACATGGGGACGCCCCAGGTGCGCTGCCGGGAAATACACCAGTCCGGACGATTGGCGACCATATTTTCGATGCGCGCCTGTCCCCAGGTCGGGATCCATTGCACATCTTTGATTTCTTCCAGCGAACGTTGACGAAGGCCGCGTTGTTCCATGCTGATAAACCACTGCGGCGTGGCGCGAAAGATAATCGGCGTTTTATGCCGCCAGCAATGCGGATAACTGTGCAACAGTTTTTCGACATGCACCAGCGCGCCGCGTTCGCGTAATAACGCCACCACGACATCATTGGCTTTGAAGACCTGCATCCCGTCCAGTCCGGGGAAGGTTCCCGGCAGATAGCAGCCGTCGGCGCCCACCGGATTGGCCACTTCCAGACCGTATTGCTGACCGATGACATAGTCGTCCGGGCCGTGGCCGGGAGCGGTATGCACCGCGCCGGTGCCGGCATCCAGCGTAACATGCTGACCCAGAATGACCGGCACGTCGAAGCCCATGAACGGATGTTGGAAACGCAACAGCTCCAGTTCGCTGCCTTTGCAACTGCCCAGCACGGTCCATTCGGTGATGCCGGCCCGCTGCATGACGCTGGCCGTCAATTCGGCCGCCAGTATCCAGTTTTGCCCGTTAACGGCCACCAGTTGATAGTCATAATCCGGATGCACGGAAATAGCCCGGTTGGCGGGCAGTGTCCATGGGGTGGTGGTCCAGATAATCAGCGCCACCGGCCCGGTTACCGCGCTCACGCCGAATTTCGCCGCAACCGCCGCGGCGTCCAGCGCCTCAAACGCCACGTCGATGGACAGCGAGGTGCGATCGTAATACTCCACCTCGGCTTCCGCCAGGGCGGAACGGCAATCGATACACCAATGCACCGGCTTGGCGCCTTTGAGCAGATGGCCATTGCCGATGATTTTACCCAGCGCGCGAATGATATTGGCTTCGGTGCCGAAGTTCATCGTCAGATACGGATGTTCCCAGTCACCTAAAACCCCGAGGCGGATAAAATCCTGCTTTTGCCCGTTAACCTGCTCTGCGGCATAGTTGCGGCACGCGCTACGGAATTCGGCGGCGGTGACTTTTTCACCCGGTTTGCCGATCAGCTGTTCAACTTTCAGTTCGATCGGTAAACCATGGCAGTCCCAGCCGGGCACGTAGGGCGAGTCATACCCCATCAGGCCTTTTGATTTGATAATAATATCTTTAAGAATCTTATTAACCGAATGACCGATATGAATATTACCGTTCGCATAAGGGGGGCCGTCATGCAAGATAAAGGTTTTTTTGCCTTTTTTAGCGTTACGAATCATCCCGTACAGGTCCTGCTCATACCAGCGTTGCAGCATGCCAGGCTCGCGCTTGGCCAGATCGCCGCGCATCGGGAACCCTGTGTCCGGCAAATTCAGGGTATTTTTGTAATCACTCATTCGATTCTCGGTTCCGTTTTCGGTTTGAGAGTTTAAAGGGGCGCCGGCAGTCCGAAAAATTTCCGTCCGGTCGCCGCATCATTCGCGATTTGCCGCTTCAACTCATCAAGGGAGGCAAACCGTTGTTCATTACGCAATTTAGCTCGAATAACCACTTCGATATGGCGACCGTAAAGATCCATCGTCACATCCAGCAAATGCACTTCCAGTCGGGGCACCAGGCCGGCAACCGTTGGCCGCGCGCCGATATTGGCCACGCCGGGCAATGGCTGCGAACCAAGCCCGAACACATCCACCGCATAGACGCCGTTTATCGGCGCGGGGCGTTTCTTCAATGAGACATTGGCGGTGGGGAAACCCAGTGTTCGCCCCAGTTCATCGCCATGTTCCACCCGCCCGGAAATACGGTAGGGATGGCCAAGCAGCAGTTCTGCCGCCGCCAGTTGATCAGCACCCAGCGCTTCTCGCACCGCCGTACTGCTGATGCGATGGCCGCTCTCGGTATAAGTGGCGGTGCTCATCACGTCAAACCCCGCAGCGGTTTTCATCTGTTGCAGCAAGGCGAAATCGCCCAGACGCCAGGCGCCGAAGCGAAAATCATCGCCCACGCAGAGAAACTTGACGCCCAGTTTAGCCACCAGCAGCGTTTCGACAAAAGTTTGCGCATCAATGGCGGCGAACCGCTGATCAAACTTCACACAGAGTACTATGTCCACCCCGGCCTGGGCCAGGTACTTCACTTTATCCCTCAGACGGGTCAAGCGCGCCGGAGCATCCCGGCCGGCAAAATGTTCTTGCGGCTGGGGCTCGAAAATCATCACCATGACCGGTAGGCCCCGACGGCGTCCTTCGCTTTGCAATTGCGCGATTAACGCTTGGTGCCCGCGATGAAAACCGTCGAAATTACCAATGGTGAGCACGCACCCATGGTGACGCGCCTGAAGGTTATGTATGCCGCGAATAAGCTTCATAGCAGGCTCAAAACAATGGAAATCGGCGGATTATACCTTGTACTGTGCCTAAGGTTAACCCGAGAAACCAATCTTTGCCCGTAACAGCGGGGAAAACCACGCTTATATGGCCCGGTCCGTTTTTTTTCGCCGGTTATTCTGCCTGACTCGGAGTTTTCCACTCCCACAGGACGGGGTTCGGGGGACGGAAGTATTTCTTTATTGCCGATAATCGTTTTTTTCACTGCAAACACTGTATTCCTCGGGCTGAAACTGTTAGAATCTTGCGCCATCACATTGTAACAGGCGTTGCGTCATTAGCGGCGCTTATTTGCACAAATCCATTGACAAAAGAAGGCTGAAAGGGCATATTCCTCGGCCTTTGAATTGTCTCATAGAATATGTTTGGGAGTTGGACCTTGGCTAATATCAAATCAGCTAAGAAACGCGCTGTACAATCCGAAAAGCGTCGTCAGCACAATGCAAGCCGTCGCTCCATGTTGCGTACCTTTATCAAAAAGGTATACACAGCAATCGACGCCGGTGATAAAGAAGCTGCGCAGAGCGCTTTCTCTGCGATGCAACCTGTTGTTGACCGTCAGGCCAGCAAGGGACTGATCCATAAAAATAAAGCAGCGCGGCATAAATCCAATTTGACCGCTCGTATTAACTCTATGCAGTAATAGCTGTTTAGTGTTGATGCTTTGTTAGAAAAACCGGCTTATGCCGGTTTTTTTATGTCCGCATTTTGCGGCGATCACCGCGGTTCAGAGTAAGAGATCGCCGTTTTGCCCGCCAGCGCCAACCGCAATACCACATAGCCCGCTATCGCCGACAAGACCGATCCCGCCAGAATACCCAGTTTGGCCAATGTTATTTTTTCATCAATCACGCCGCCGGCGCCAAACGCCAGACCGGCGATAAAAATGGACATGGTAAACCCGATACCGCACAACACCGCCGCCGCCGCGATCTGCCCGAACGTGACGCCGTCCGGCAATCGCGCCAAACGCAGTTTTATGGCCAACAGGCAAAACAGTAATATGCCCGCGGGCTTGCCGACCATAAGCCCCGCCGCTATGCCGACCGACAGCGCCGAAACCATGCTGCCTGGCGTTAACCCTTGTAAAGCGATACCCGCATTAGCGAAGGCGAAGAGCGGCAAAATAAGATAAATCACCCAGGGTTGCAGTTTGTGTTCCAGCACCCTTGCGGGGGAATAGGGCTCCCGGGGCAAGGTCAGCGGTATCAAGCCGCCGACAATCACGCCGGCCAGCGTGGCATGAATGCCCGATAACAGAATACACCCCCACAACACTGCGCCAGGCAGCAGATAGAGGCCGATTTGCCGGACGTTGCGGCGATTCATCCACACCATCAATGCAATGGTCGCAGCGGCGCCCGCCAAAGCCGTCAGGGACAGGCCATGGTTATAAAACAGGGCGATGATAACGATGGCGCCCAAATCATCAATGATGGCCAGCGCCAGCAAAAAAGCCTTCAGGCTGGCGGGCACCCGCTTGCCCAGCAACGCCAGCACCCCGACGGCAAAAGCGATATCCGTCGCGGTGGGAATGGCCCAGCCGACATAATTGTCCGGCTGGGTTCTGTTCACCAGCATGTAGATCAACGCCGGCGCCACCATGCCGCCCAAGGCCGCAATCGCCGGAAACGCCGCTTGCGTGCGGCTGGCCAGCGCGCCTTGCAAGAGCTCGCGTTTCACTTCCAGGCCAATCATCAGGAAAAAAATCGCCATCAACGCGTCGTTAATGACAAAAAGCAGGGTGAAATGCGAGTGAGGGCCGGCTAAGGCCCCTTGCGGGAAATAAATAGCGGCGTCATAGAGGGATTGAACCGGAGAATTGGCCATGATCAATGCCGTCAGCGCCGCCAGGATCAGTAGCACGCCGCTTGAGGCTTCATGTTGTAACAATCGACGCAAAAAAGTCATGACGAGGGTTCCTCCCTGTCCGTTTATGAAGAATTAGTGTGCGGTAAGTCGGTTTGGCAGGTAAATAAGAGTCACTGATAACCGTAGATTTCCCTATCCTGGCTCGCAAAATGCTTTTTTTGGCAGACCAAAAAAGTCCCTGGCTTAACGCCGGGGAAAACGGGGTCATCGCAATGGCCGGCTAAACCATTAGCGGCCTTGCAGTGAATCGACAGCGCAGGGTAAGACCCGTCGGCTTTCACGTTGCGAGACAATGCCGCGTGACTATGTCCTGTAACTATGTCTCGTAACTATGTCTCGTAACTATGTCTCGTAACTATGCCGCAGAACTAGGTTGTGCGGCCAAGGCCCACAACGTGAAAGCGATGAGCAATATTAACGAGTCAGATCGTCGAAGAATTTTTTCACGCCATCCAGGAAGCTTTTTGATCTTGGACTGTTTTGCTCACCGCTCGGGCCGCCGAAACTTTCTTCCAACTCACGCAGCAAATGTTTCTGCTTTTCGTTGAGTTTGACCGGCGTTTCCACCACGACCCGGCACAACAGGTCGCCCTGCGCGCCGCCGCGAACCGATTTCACGCCGCGGCCGCGCATGCGGAACAGCTTGCCGGTTTGAGTTTCGGCCGGCACTTTCAATTTGACCCGGCCATCCAGCGTCGGCACCTCGATTTCGCCGCCCAACGCGGCCATGGCGAAATTAATCGGCACTTCACAGAACAGATTGTTGTCTTCACGCTCGAAAATCGGATGCGCACGGACTTGAACCTGAACATACAAATCACCGGCTGGAGCGCCATGCTCGCCGGCCTCGCCTTCGCCGCCCAGACGAATACGGTCGCCAGTGTCCACGCCGGCCGGAATTTTAACCGACAACGTTTTGGCTTTTTCCACCCGGCCATGACCATGGCATTTGTGGCACGGTTCTTTGATGATTTTGCCGCGTCCCTGACAGGTGGGACAGGCTTGCTGCACCGCGAAGAACCCCTGGCGCATCTGCACTTGCCCTGCGCCGTGACAGGTGGGGCACGTTATGGGAGACGTACCTGGCTTGGCGCCATTGCCATGGCAGACGTCGCATTCTTCCAATGTGGGAATGCGGATTTCCTTGGTCACGCCCCGGACCGCTTCTTCAAGCGTCAGCTCCATATTATAACGGAGATCCGAACCACGGCTGGCGCGTTGGCGCCGACCGCCGCCGAAGATATCGCCGAACACATCGCCAAAGATATCGGTGAAATCAGCCCCGCCCGCAGCGCCGCCGCCGCCCATGCCGCCCTGTTCAAACGCGGCATGGCCGTACTGGTCGTAGGCCGCGCGCTTTTGCGGGTCATTCAGGATTTCATAGGCTTCTTTGGCTTCTTTAAACTTTGCTTCAGCTTCCGCATTCCCTGGGTTGCGATCCGGGTGGAATTTCATCGCTAGGCGTTTATAGGCCTTTTTGATTTCACGCTCATCCCCATCTCTGGGAACGCCCAAAATCTCGTAATAGTCTGACTTCGCCATTGTGTCTCTTCCTGCCCTCAACATGATGACACGGGCGTAGGGTTACCCCTCGACGCCCGTGCCTGTTGCCAGCGGCGCGAGTATGCTTTGCCGCCGCTGTGCCCAATCAAGGGCGATTATTTTTTGTCTTTGACTTCTTCGAACTCGGCGTCGACGACATCGTCATCTTTCTTGGGCTGTTCGGCACCGGCATCCGTTGCGCCGGCTTGCGCCTGCTGCTGGGCCACTTCCAACAATTTGCCGGACACCTGAATCAACGCCTGCATCTTGGCTTCGATATCTGCTTTATCTTCGCCTTTCAGCGCGGTATCCAAACCGTTCAATGCGGTCTCGATGGCTTTTTTGTCATCGGCCGGCAGTTTATCACCCAATTCCTGCACTTGCTTACGAGTGGTATGCAGCAGGTGATCGGCCTGGTTACGCGTCTGGACCAGTTCTTCGAACTTGCGATCCGCTTCCGCGTTGGCTTCCGCTTCCCGTACCATCTTCTGGATTTCTTCTTCGTTCAAACCAGAAGAAGCCTTGATGGTGATTTTCTGTTCGCGGCCACTGTTTTTATCCTTGGCCGACACATGCAGTATGCCGTCGGCGTCGATATCGAAGGTGACCTCGATTTGCGGCGTCCCGCGCATGGCCGGTGAAATGCCGTCCAGGTTGAACTGACCCAGGGATTTGTTATCCGCGGCCCGTTTACGTTCACCCTGCAGCACATGGATGGTCACGGCGGACTGATTGTCTTCCGCGGTGGAGAACACCTGGCTATGCTTGGTCGGGATAGTGGTATTTTTGCTGATTAACGCCGTCATGACGCCGCCCATGGTTTCAATGCCCAGGGACAACGGCGAAACGTCAAGCAACAGCACATCTTTCACATCACCGGTCAATACGCCGCCCTGCACCGCGGCGCCGATAGCGACCGCTTCATCGGGGTTAACGTCTTTACGCGGTTCTTTGCCAAAGAAATCGGTTACGGTTTTCTGCACCATCGGCATACGGGTCTGGCCGCCGACCAGGATGACGTCTTTGATTTCACTTACCGACAGCCCGGCATCCTTCAGCGCGACCTTCAACGGTTCCATGGTCCGTTTAACCAGATCTTCCACCAGCGATTCCAGTTTGGCGCGGGTGACCTTGATATTCATATGTTTCGGACCGGTGGCGTCCGCCGTGATATACGGCAGGTTCACATCGGTCTGCTGAGCGGAGGAGAGCTCGATTTTGGCTTTTTCCGCAGATTCTTTCAGACGTTGCATGGCAAGTGAATCGTTGCGCAAATCAATGCCCTGATCCTTCTTGAATTCGTCAACCAGATAGTTGATCAAACGGCTATCGAAATCTTCCCCGCCCAAATGGGTGTCGCCGTTGGTTGACAGAACTTCAAAGGTTTTTTCGCCGTCGACATCGTCGATTTCGATAATGGAAATATCGAAGGTACCGCCGCCCAGATCGTAAACGGCGATGGTACGGTTGCCGACTTCTTTATCCAGACCGTAAGCCAGAGCGGCGGCGGTTGGTTCGTTAATAATACGTTTAACGTCCAGACCGGCGATACGACCCGCATCCTTGGTGGCCTGACGCTGGGTATCGTTAAAGTAGGCCGGTACGGTAATAACCGCTTCGGTAACAGGTTCGCCCAGGTAATCTTCCGCGGTTTTTTTCATTTTTTTCAGGATTTCTGCGGAAATCTGCGGGGGAGCCATTTTTTGACCCTTGACGCTCAGCCAGGCATCGCCGTTTTCGGAAGGGATGATGTCATAAGGCATGATATTAACGTCACGCTGTACTTCTTCATCCTCGAAACGACGTCCGATCAAACGTTTGATGGCGAACAGGGTGTTTTTCGGGTTAGTGACTGATTGACGTTTAGCTGGTTGACCAACCAGAATTTCCCCGTCCTGTGTGTAAGCAATAATGGAAGGAGTAGTACGATCACCTTCACTGTTTTCCAGTACCTTAGGTTTGGAGCCTTCGATAATTGCAATACAAGAGTTGGTCGTACCCAAGTCAATACCAATGATTTTACCCATCTAAACATCTCCACTAAAAGTCATATTCGTTGTGGTCGTAAACCTGATATGTGGCCGCATAACTCGTTTTCAAGTTGCCGGCGGCTTTTTGTTTGCAGGTTAAACAACGTTGGTTGCAAATAACATGGGGCCGCCTTGTCCTGCATCAAGGGGCAAGGCCAAAAAAAAAGCTGCGCCGCCCGCCCGTCGAAGCCGATATTTTCATGCCGGAAAAAGTGTCGTGTATTTATCTATATGAATGTAAAGGGTTTTGTAATTAGGGGTCTTATAATTTTCAATTATTCTCAAGAACGTCCGACCGATAAATTTTTACCCGCCATCGCAGACCCGACAGCGCATATCGGATGAATTTTTTATCGCGGCGCTGAGCAAATCAGTCGCTGATCGGTAAATGCGCGCCTTTTGGCCTGAAAGCGACCACCACCGCCGGGTCGGTGTCCAGGTAGGGACCTTCCAGCAATTGCACGCAATAAGGTACGCTGGCGAAAATGCCCGGCACCAAAACATTGCCTTGCAAATCCTTCACCCCTTCCAGGGTTTCTTTAATCGCCCTGGGTTGACCGGGCAAATTAAGGATTAATGCCTGTTTGCGAATGACCGCGGTCTGGCGCGACAAAATGGCGGTCGGCACAAAATGCAGGCTGATCTGGCGCATCTGCTCGCCAAAACCGGGCATCTCGCGATCAGCCACGGCCAAGGTGGCGTCCGGGGTCACATCGCGGCGGGCCGGGCCGGTTCCGCCGGTGGTCAAGACCAGATGGCAGCCCATCTCGTCCACCAATTCACAAAGGGTTTGTTCGATCAACTGTTGCTCATCGGGGATCAATCGGGTTTCCAACACGAAGGGCGAAACGAGGGCAGACTGCAACCAGGTCGCCAGCGCGGGAATCCCCTGGTCCTGATAGATGCCCTTGGCGGCGCGGTCGGAGATGGATAGCAGACCAATGCGGCAGATTTGCATATAATATCATCCTGAAGTAAAGATTGATTCCATGATATCAAGTCGCCGGTTAAAGGCCAGCCGATCGGCTCTATTGTCAATAAACCAAACGGCCCGCAAAGCGGGCCGTTATGGAGGCGATTTGGACTGCTTACAGCAGTTCTTTGATCATCGCTTCCAGTTTTTCCTGGTCGATTGCAAACTTGCGAATACCTTCCGCCAGTTTATCCACCGCCATTGGATCTTGGTGATGCTGCCAGAGGAATTCGGCTTCCGACAATTTTTCAGGGCGTTTTTTGATATTGCCGCTATAGGCGAGTTTACGTTCCAGGGGGCCGTCGCTTTCCGCCAATTCTTTAAGCAGCGCGGGAGCAATGGTCAAACGGTCGCAACCGGCAAGCTCAATGATTTCGCCGATATTGCGGAAACTGGCGCCCATAACCACCGTTTCATAACCGTGTTGTTTGTAGTATTGGTAAATTTCAGTGACCGATACAACACCCGGATCTTCATTGGGCGCGTACTCTTTTTTGCCGCCGTTGGCTTTGTGCCAGTCAAGAATACGGCCGACAAACGGTGAAATCAGGAATGCGCCGGCTTCAGCACAGGCGCGCGCCTGGGCGAAAGAGAACAACAAGGTCAAATTACAATTGATGCCGGCCTTTTCCAATTGCTCCGCGGCGCGGATACCCTGCCAAGTGGAGGCCAGCTTGATAAGAATACGATCATTGCCGATACCGGCATCGTTATAAAGCTTGATAAGCCGTTTTGCTTTGGCGACGCTGGCTTCGGTATCATAGGACAGACGAGCGTCCACTTCGGTGGAAACGCGTCCCGGTACCAACTTAAGAATTTCAAGACCAATATTGACCGCCAGCTTGTCGGTGGCGTACTTCACCTGTTCAGCCGGGTCCTGACTCTGATCACGGGCCCAGGCGACAGCCTGATCAATGTAACGGCGATATTCGGGAATTTGCGCCGCATTGAGGATTAACGAAGGATTGGTGGTAGCATCCTGCGGCTGGTACAGTTTGATAGCAGTGATATCACCCGTATCGGCGACAACGGAGGTCATCTTGCGTAGGGCACTTAATTTATCTGTCATGGTGAAATATCTCATTGTGAAGGATGTGCTTATCCGATGGCGTTGCACTGCCTTACCCGATAATACCACGCGCGGGAACTGGTGCAAGGTTCCCTCCGGAGGATTATCTCCTGCAGTCGCTTGTCAAGGAAGAAGAGGCTCCAATGGCTGATTTATTGAATTTTATCAATGATTTAATCTGGAATTCGGTGTTGATTTACCTGCTTATCGGCACCGGACTCTGGTTCACTGTACGATCCGGCTTTATTCAATTCAGCCATTTTTTCCATCTATTCACGATTCTGAAAGGGTCAAATCAGACCGACAGCGCCGGTATGTCTCCGTTCCAGGCGCTATGCATCACCCTGGCGGCGCGCATCGGTTGCGGCAATCTCACCGGGGTCGCGCTGGCGCTGGCGGCCGGCGGCCCGGGGGCCATCCTCTGGATGTGGCTGGCGGCTTTTATCGGCATGGCCACCGCTTTTGTTGAAAGCACCCTGGCGCAATTGTATAAAACCCGCGACGCTAACGGCCGCTATCGCGGCGGACCCGCCTGGTATATGGAACGGGGTCTGGGGCTGCGCTGGATGGGCGTGTTGTTTTCCTGTTTTTTACTGCTGGGTTACGGCGGCGTTTTCAATGCGGTGCAGGCCGGCGCCATCGCCCAGGCTATGCAAGGAACATTCGGCATCGCCCATTACCAGACAGGCCTGGGCTTGGCGTTGCTGACCGGCCTGGCCATCTGCGGCGGCGTCCGTTTCATCGCCCGCCTGTCCCAATGGCTGGTGCCGATCATGGCGCTGTTGTACGTGGCGCTGGCGGGTTGGGTGGTACTGCAACACATTGATCGCCTGGCGGAAGTGGCCGCGTTGGTGTTTCGCAGCGCTTTTGGCCTGCGGCAAGCGGCTGCCGGCGCCATCGGCTACGGTATTTCCCAGGTCATTTTTTTCGGCGTACAGCGCGGGCTGTTTTCCAACGAGGCCGGCATGGGTTCGGCGCCGAATATCGCCGCCGCCGCCGCTCCCTGGCCGCCCCATCCCGCCTCGCAAGGCTATATACAGATGCTGGCGGTATTTCTCGACACTATCGTTATCTGCGGCGCCACGGCAGCCATTATCCTAAGCGCCGGAACGCTGCAAACCGCGCCTGAATTGCAGGGCTTCGCGTTGATCCGGCAATCATTATCCTCCGTCGGCGGCGCCTGGAGCACCCTGTTTATGATGGCGATTATTTTCGTCTTTGCTTTTACCTCCATTATCGGCAATTACGCTTATGCCGAAAGCAGCCTGCAATTTTTTCATGGTTGCCCCCGGCGGCTGGTGCTGCTATTTCGTTTGCTGGCGCTGGTTATGGTCATGTTCGGCTGCCTGGCCGATATGCCGATATTATGGCGGCTGGCGGATATCGCCATGGGATTGATGACGTTGACCAATCTTATCGCGCTATTGCTGTTATCGCGCATCGCGTTAATGCTGGCCCGAGACTACAACAGCCAGCGCTCCATTGGTAAACTACCGACGTTTTACGCGGCCAATTTCCCCGCCATTGCCGACCAGATAGCGCCGGGGATCTGGCAACGCCCCGCTGCGCCTAAATAATTCGAATCACAGGAACGCGAACCTATGCTTATCATTGTCTCTCCCGCCAAAACCCTGGATTATCAAAGCCCGCTGGCGACCCGGCGCCATAGCCAGCCGGAATTGTTGGCGCGCGCGCAGCAATTGATAACAGTCTGCCGGACATTAACGCCGGTTCAGTTATCTTCGCTGATGGGTATCAGCGATAAACTGGCCGAATTGAACGCGGCGCGCTTCCAGTCGTGGCAAGCGGAATTCACACTCGATAATGCGCGTCAGGCGATTCTGGCTTTCAAAGGCGACGTTTACACAGGCCTGCGGGCGGAAACATTCACCGAGCAGGATTTTGATTTCGCTCAAACCCATTTGCGAATACTGTCAGGTTTGTACGGAGTATTGCGTCCATTGGATCTGATGCAACCCTATCGGTTGGAAATGGGTATCAAACTGGCCAATGCCAAAGGTGCCGATTTATACCAATTCTGGGGCGACGCCCTGACCCAAAAACTCAATGAGGCGCTCGCCGCTCAGCAGGACCGCGTTCTGATCAATCTGGCGTCGGAGGAGTATTTTAAAGCGGTGCGCAAATCGGAATTGGCCGGACGTATCATCAAACCGGTATTCCTGGACGAGAAAAACGGCCAGTTCAAAGTCATCAGTTTCCATGCAAAGAAAGCCAGAGGCATGATGAGCCGTTTTATCATCACGGGGCGATTGCATGACCCAGAGCAACTCAAGGCCTTCAACGAGGGCGGTTATGTTTACGATCCGGCGGCATCCGGCGCGGATGAGCTGATCTTCAAACGGCCGGAAAGATAGACCGGGCAGGTTGTCACCTATCTCAGGGTCCGGCAAGCCGGACCCTGGACCATGATTAAGCAGGCAGTTCCAACAGCAGTTGGCGCAGTTGCTGGAAATCCGCCGGCAAATTACGCGAAAGCAAGGGTAATGGCGCTCTCAGCGCCAAGGCTGTCGGCAACGGCAAAGAACCACCCAGTATCGCATCCACGGTTTCTTTGAACTTGGCCGGGTGCGCGGTGCCGAGGAACAAACCGAATTCTCCGGGCGCAAGCTGGTCACGCAATAAACGATAGGCAATCGCGGCATGCGGTTCCGAAATATAGCCCAGTTGCGCCAATTCGCGCATGGTTTGCCGGGTCGTTTCGTCATCAACGCTGCCATAAGCCAACGTATCCAATTGCCAGTTTTTGCGGCGGAACAGTTCTTCGACCCGCGGCCAGTTATTCGGCTGGCTGACATCCATGGCATTGGACAAGGTGGTTACGGTGGGGTTGGGACGCCATTTGCCCTTGGCCAAAAAGCGCGGAACAGTGTCATTGGCATTGGTGGCGGCGATAAACCGCTTAATGGGCAAACCTAACGATTTGGCCAGCAGTCCGGCGGTCAAATCGCCGAAATTGCCGCTGGGCACCGAGATCACCAATTGATTGCGCGCATCCTGCGATAATTGCGCCGCCGCTTCGAAGTAGTAGCAAATCTGCGCCAGCAGGCGGCTGATATTAATGGAATTGGCCGAGTTGAGCCCAAGCTGGCGTCTGAGCGGCTCATCGTCGAAGGCCTGTTTCACCAACGCCTGGCAAGCATCGAAATCACTCTCGATCGCCACCGTATGAATATTGCCGCCCAGGGTGCAAAACAGTTTTTCCTGCAATGGGCTGATTTTGCCGCGCGGGTAAAGAATAACCACCCGCACATTTTCCAGACCGTAAAAAGCGTGCGCCACCGCAGCGCCGGTATCCCCGGAAGTCGCGGTCAGAATGGTCACCGGTTCGCCTTTGGCCACCTCGGTGAGCATCTGCGCCATAAAACGGCCGCCGAAATCTTTGAAAGCCAGGGTCGGACCGTGAAACAGCTCAAGCGTTGAAATATCTTCGGTCACTTTAACCACGGGCGCCGGAAATTCAAAAGCGGCGCCGACCCGTTGATAAATCACGTCCAGCGAAAGCTCATCGCCGATATAGGCCGACAGGATACGAGCGCTGCGGGTCACCAGATCAAGCTTAAGCAATTGGTCGATTTCCGACGGGGCGAATTTAGGCAACTCCAACGGAAAAAACAGTCCTTGCTGGCGACCCAATCCTTGCTTAATCGCCTGAGCGAAACTGACCTGCTCGTTATGATCTTTAATATTATATAATTTCATGCGTTATCCCATCACTCGCGCGCCATTGGTATCCAGGCGACAAATATGAACGAAACCTTCATCATTTTGCAGGTAGTGCTGTGCTAGCCAATCGGCCACCCGCTGCGCGGTATCCTGCTGATCGCAAACCGCAAACATCGTCGGTCCCGAACCGGAAATGCCGCAGGCCAGCGCGCCGTGCTCAATAGCCGCTTGCCGCGCCTCGATAAAGCCCGGCAATAACCGGGTCCGGTACGGCTCGGCGATGACGTCTTTCATTAATTTAGCCGCCAGCGCCGGCTGCTGAGTATGGCTGGCGTGAATAAACCCGGCCAGAAAACGCCCATGACTGATACAGTCCTGCCGACGGTATTGCGCCGGCAAAATCGCCCGCGCCTCCGCGGTGGACACTTTGATGCCAGGATAAGCCATCACCCACAGCCATTCGCTAAACCCCGGCACCTGCTGGCTGATGATACTGTTTTCTTCCAGCATCAACTGCATGCCGCCGAGAAAACAGGGCGCGACGTTATCATAATGGACGCTGCCGGAAATGCGACCTTCCATTTCCCCCATCAGCGTCAACATCTGCGTTTCGTCCAGTGGATAATCACAATGCGCATTCATCGCCACCAGCGCCGCCACCACCGAACAGGCGCTGGAGCCCAGACCGGAGCCGATAGGCATGTTCTTTGCCAGCCGCATGGCCACCGGCACGTCCCGGCCTACCGCCTGGCAAAACCGTTGCCAGCATTGAAACACAATATTCTGCCGCGGATCGGGGGGCAATTTGGCGGCGAAACGGCCCTCATTGACCAGACTGAATTGCGCCGCGTCGTCCACTGTCACGCAATCTCCCAGTAAAGAACCATCCACCGGCGAAACCGCCGCACCCAACACATCAAAACCGACACTGACATTACCAATTGATGCCGGCGCATAAACCTTAACCATTTTAAACTCCCAACTTCCATGACAGCGTGCGCAGAAGATCCGCGAATACCCCAGCGGCAGTCACATCATTACCGGCGCCGTAACCACGCAATACCAACGGCAATGGTTGATAATAACGGGTGTAAAAAGCCAACGCGTTTTCACCGTCTTTGACTTTGTATAGAGGATCATTGCCATCCACCGCGGCGATCCTTACCCGGCATTGGCCGCCATCGATACTGGCGACATAACGCAAGACTTTGCCTTGATCCCGCGCCTTCGCCACTTTAGCGGCAAAAATCGCATCAAGCTCCGGCAACCTGGCCAAAAATTTATCCACATCTTCGCCGTCGTCGAACCCTTCAGGCAGGATAGGTTCAACCTGGATATCCGCCAACTCGAGGCGATGTCCGGCCTCCCGAGCCAAAATCAGTAACTTGCGCGCGACGTCGGTGCCCGACAAGTCATCACGAGGATCAGGCTCGGTAAATCCGCGCTCTCTGGCCGCCAGGGTCGCGCCCGACAACGGCATACCTTCATCCAGCTTACCGAAAATATAGGATAGGGAACCGGAAAGAATACCGGAAAAACGCACCAGCTCATCGCCGGCATTTAACAGGTTCTGTAAATTTTCAATTACCGGCAGGCCTGCGCCGACATTGGTGTCGTACAGAAATTTCCGCCGCGATCCCGCCGCCGCCGCACGCATTTTCAGATAATACGCCATGGAGGACGTATTGGCTTTCTTATTGGGCGTGACCACATGGAAACCATCCGCCAGGAAGTCGGCATATTGTTCCGCCACGGCGGTGCTGCTGGTGCAGTCGACAATCACCGGATTAAGCAGATGGTATTCTTTCACCAGGCGGATAAGCCGGCCCAGATTGAACGGCTCCTGCGCCTCAGCCAGTTCTTGCTGCCAGGTTTCCAGTGAGATGCCGTTGACGCGGGTGAGCAACGCCCGCGAATTGGCGATACCGCAAACACGAAGATCGATATGCTTTTCTTTCAACCACTGATGCTGGCGGCGAATTTGTTCCAGCAATGCGCCCCCGACCCCGCCCGAACCGATGACAAACACTTCAATGACCTGATCGGTATTAAACAGCATCTGGTGGGCGACCCGCACCCCGGTGGTAGTGCAGTCATTATCCACGACCACGGAAATCGACCGTTCGGAAGACCCCTGGGCGATAGCGATAATATTGATGTTGGCCCGCGCCAGCGCCGCGAACAGTTTGGCCGACAACCCCCGTTGGGTACGCATACCATCGCCGATCACCGAGATAATGCCCAGGTCGGTCATGATATCCAGCGGCTCCAGCAAACCGTCTTTCAGTTCCAGATAAAATTCGTCTTCCAGTGCCTTGCGAGCGCCGCCCAATTCATTGAACGGTACGCAAAAACTGATGCTGTATTCAGAAGAGGATTGCGTGATCAATACCACTGAACTGCCGGCCCGCGACATGGCGGCGAACACCCGCGCCGCCATGCCGATCATCCCTTTCATGCCCGGTCCGGAAACATTGATCATCGCCATCTGATTAAGATGAGTGATTCCCTTGACCGGGTTGCCCTGCTCCGGCTCGCTCTGGCCAATCAGCGTACCGGGAGCCTGCGGATTGGAGGTATTTTTGATTAGACAAGGGATCTGGAAGCGGGCAATGGGCGCAATGGTCCGGGGATGCAACACCTTGGCGCCGAAATAGGACAGCTCCATCGCCTCTTGATACGACATGGATTTCAGTAAACGCGCGTCCGGCACCTGGCGCGGGTCGCAGGTATAAACGCCATCCACATCCGTCCAGATTTCGCAACAATCGGCGCGCAGACATGCGGCCAGGATGGCGGCCGAGTAGTCGGAGCCATTACGGCCCAACACCACCAGTTCGCCTTTTTCATTACCGGCGGTAAACCCGGCCATCAAGATGATATGATCCGCCGGGATAGCGGCGTCCTTGATGCGCCGGGTGGATTCCACGATATCCACGGTCGATTCAAGATAACCGCCCTGCGCCAGCAGTTTTTCCACGGGATTGATGACCGTAACGGCATATCCCCGGGCGATAAATACCGCCTCCATAATGGCGATGGAAAGTTTTTCGCCGCGGCAGATGATCGCGGCGTTTACGCCGTCGGGACATTGTTTAAGCAATGCGATGCCGTGCAGCAGTTGTTTAAGCTGGGCGAATTCCTGATCCACCAGCCGGCGCAATCCGATGTAGTTAAAGCCCGGCTGTGTATGGGACAGTTCCAGCAGCAACTTGGCGAAAATCTGTTCGGCATCGTTCATGACCGGTTGGATATCCATGCCGCTAAGGGTCTTCTCTATCATGGATACCAAATGATTGGTGATTTTTGCGGGTGCGGAAAGCACGGTGGCTACCTGTCCCTGAGCTGCATTACTTTCAATAATGTCGGCCACGCGCATAAATCGTTCCGCATTGGCGACCGATGTGCCACCGAATTTCAATACTCGCATTTGGTTTTTCTCTCCTGAATTTAAGCTTAAAAAAAAACCCGCACTGTTTAGGTGCGGGCTTTTTTCTGTTTATCCGGTATGCGTCAGCCCGCACCGCTACTTGTAGTATCGGTGATGGTAATAATAATCGTGACCGGGCTAACAGTACGCATGTATAAAGTTTTCAATAGTTGCTTTTATTGCCCTATTGGTTAAAGCAATCACATCACAAAGTCAATATTAATTTGTAATCGAACAATAAATAGACAAAAAAATAGCAACGAATTCAGCTATGGATGCTCAATAATACGCAATAAAAATAGTTAATATATCCAATAAGTATAGTTTAAATAACCAATAAATAATATAATATCAGCATAATAATCTGACAATGCTAATTTGCTGTCAGGTAAACTTTTTTGCCTTGCCGCGGCGGCAAAAAGATCCTTTCGACAAGACTGGAATGATTAATATTTATCCAATCAACTGACTGTCGCTACCCTCACCCACTGAACAAGACTACGAAAAACAAGGGTCCGACGGAATGAGGAAAACCAACGCGCCTACAACGTGTTGTATGGCGGGTATTGTCACAGGAAATTAACAATACAACCTATTTGACCCGCTCGACAAAATAGGTTATTTACCTATTGATCAGCGGCGACCGTGAAATTACCGGCTACCGCTTCGTATACCATTATTTTTTATCAGTTTATTAATTTTGTTCTCAAAAATTTCGTTTTACCGCGCCTCGTCTGGATCCCTTTGGCTTATTCAAAGATTCCGCCGTCATTGAACTCACTAAATATGCTGGTATTTAAGGGGATTCCTTTTATAGGAAGGATGGGGCCGCATTAATTTGATATAAGTCAGCAAAATCAAATTTTCTTGAGTGTTAAATTCTTTTCACGCTGTTATAGTGTTGTTAATAAGGGTAAGCTATATGGCATTTGAGCTTGAGAAAAAGCGGCCCAGAATCAGGTTAGCGGTGCCGAGGTTATCCAAAGATAAATACCTGGAGCACGTTTATGTACTTTAGCCTCATGGCGTGGGGATAACGGCATTATTCCCAGGACAATGTTGAAGATAATCGCGGCTTTAGTACTTCCTCTTTCAATTTGTTGGTAATTTTAGGTAGCAAACATGCAGACCCCGCACATTCTTATCGTTGAAGACGAGTCAGTCACCCGCAATACCCTCAAAAGCATTTTCGAAGCCGAGGGCTACATGGTTCATGAAGCCACCGACGGCGCAGAGATGCACCAGATTCTGTCGGAAAACGACATCAACCTGGTCATCATGGATATCAACCTGCCGGGTAAAAATGGTTTACTGCTTGCCCGTGAATTACGGGAACATGCCAGCGTCGCGCTGATGTTCTTGACCGGCCGCGATAACGAAGTTGATAAAATTCTCGGTCTGGAAATCGGCGCTGACGACTATATCACCAAGCCCTTTAATCCACGGGAATTAACCATCCGCGCCCGCAACCTGTTATCGCGCACGATGAATCTTGGCGGCGGCAGCGAAGAACGCAAGCTGGTGGAAAGTTATAAATTCAACGGCTGGGAATTGGATATCAATAGCCGCTCGCTGCTAAGCCCGACCGGTGATCAATATAAATTACCACGCAGCGAATTCCGCGCCATGTTGCACTTTTGCGAAAACCCCGGCAAAATCCAGTCCCGCGCCGAGTTGTTGAAAAAAATGACCGGCCGCGAATTGAAAGCCCATGATCGGACGGTTGATGTCACCATCAGGCGCATTCGCAAACATTTTGAATCCACGCCCGATACTCCAGAAATCATCGCCACTATCCACGGCGAAGGTTATCGCTTCTGCGGCGAACTGGAAGAGTAGTGTTTTCTTTTCCCTGACGACGTCGAACCCGCCCAACCCTATTGATTGCGCGTTGCGGCGAGACGGCAAGCGCTGGCCCGAAGGGTGAATTTCCGAGATGAGATTCGCCCGTTCCGATAAGCGGGTTCCAGCCAGTGATGCGACGGGAGGCCAGCGCGGCAGCAACATTGAAATTAACGGGTTGCACCGGCCGGCGCCATGATAGTCATGCCTCAAGGATGTTGCACATTCCAAGGGATAATCGGTACTGCGCTCAAAGCGTTTTTTGGCGATCCGTCAACAACCCGGTCGGAATATGACAAGTAAATAAGCGCATTACGTTTTACATCATAGAAACGCACCACTTGTAACCGTTTGAACACCAGCGAAGTGCGCTTGGCAAACACCACGCTGCCCGCTTCTTTGCCGTTTTTTATCTGATCGGTCAGCGTGATGGGACCCACCTGCTGGCAGGATATTGCCGCGTCCGAGGTATCTTCAGCCAGACCCAGGCCGCCTTTGATGCCGCCGGTTTTCGCCCGGCTCAGGTAACAGGTGACATTTTTGATGTCGGGATCATCAAACGCTTCCACGACGATTTTATGGTCCGGGCCAATAAGTTTAAAGGCGGTGTCCACCGAACCCACTTCTTCGGCGCGCGCGACCATTGAACCCAACATACTGAAAAAGAGTACTAATATTAAATATTTTTTCATAAGGTTAGACTTCATTTCCGATTACTGCTGTCATTAGCCGAACTTGAGTTTTTGGGATAAGGTACTGCTAACATGGTTAGCAATAATAAGCTAATAAATCTTTGACGATCTTAGTGCAAAAAAATTGGTATCATGCGTCAACTTTTATTTTATCGTGCTTCAAACGTTTTCTGAGGATGATCTATGGATCAAGCCGGTATAATTCGTGATCTGTTAAGCTGGTTGGAAGGACATCTGGACCAGCCGTTATCCCTGGACAATGTCGCTGCGAAAGCAGGCTACTCCAAATGGCATTTGCAACGGATGTTCAAGGAAGTTACAGGTCATGCCATCGGTGCGTATATCAGGGCCCGCAGATTATCCAAAGCGGCAGTCGCCTTACGTCTGACTAGTCGGCCGATCCTGGATATTGCCTTGCAATATCGCTTCGATTCGCAACAAACTTTTACCAGGGCTTTCAAGAAACAGTTCATCCAGACGCCCGCATTGTATCGCCGATCGGAAGAGTGGGATTCTTCCGGTATTCGTCCGCCGATACGGTTGGAAAAATATGAAATGCCCACGCCGGAATTCATCACCCTGGCGCCGATGAGCCTGATCGGATTAACCCAGAGCTACTCCTGTACCCTGGAACAGATCAGTAGCTTTCGAACCGAACTGCGCATTCATTTCTGGCGGCAGTATCTGGGTGAAGCCAAATGCATCCCGCCGATTCTATATGGGCTGCACCACTCGCGCCCCAGCCATGAAAAGGATGACGAACAGGAAGTGCTTTACACCACCGCGCTCGAACCCCAGGACGTGCCGGAGAATGTCCAAAATGGACAACCCATCGATCTGGAGGGAGGCGAATATGCCCAATTTATTTACGAAGGACCGTCCGATGCCTTACAGAATTTCATTCTGGCGTTATATGGCACCTGCCTGCCAACGCTGAAAATGACTCGCAGGAAAGGACATGACATTGAGCGATTTTATCCGCAGGAACGTGCGCCGGATGCCCCGGAACCCCGCATCATTCGCTGCGAATATCTGATCCCGGTGCGGCGTTAGCGCTGCACCTCATCCAACGCGGGCCGGTCCAGATGGGACACATCGCCCGCGGTTTCCACCACCCAGCCCGGCGCTAGCCAAGGGCTTTGCTGGTAATCCATACGCGAAAGCGAACAGTTGCGCAACCGCAACCGGCGTTCCGCGTAGGGGGGCAAACCCAAGACGGTACTGATCAGGCAACCGAGCGCCATGCCATGGCTGACCAAAAGCGGCACGCTGCCCGGCGGTAAGTCGCGGCAATTGTTCAACACCGCCAGCATCCTCAGCGATAATTCGGTCATCGATTCCCCTTGGGGAATCCGCCCACCCGGCGTACCGTCCACCAATTGTTTGCGCCAGCTTTCTTCTTCCTGGGTCAGGCTATCGATATCACGCATTTCCAGAATCCCCATATCAAGCTCACGCAGTCGCGGGTCCAGTCTGATGTCGCAACAACAGGCCCGAGCGATGATTTCGGCGGTCTGACGTGTACGGCCAAGGTCGCTACTGATAATATGGGTAATGCCTAATAATTTTGCGCGCTCAGCGACCTGTAGCGCCTGGCGCTTGCCGTTAGAGGTTAATGCACTATCGGATTGCCCTTGAATTCGGCGTAAGGCATTCCATTCCGTTTCGCCGTGGCGAACAAGATAGACCTGTAACATTATGTTTTTCCGTTATACTGCGTGAAAATGACTGGGGTGATTAAAAAGTTATGTATCAAGTTGTCGCTGCTACCACAAATCCGGCTAAGATTGATGCCATCACTAACGCATTCAACGATACCTATGGACCGGACAGTTGCCGGGTAGAAGGCATAGATGTCGATAGCGGCGTGCCGACCCAGCCGATGGGCAATATTGAAACGCGCAGCGGCGCGCGCAATCGCGTTATGGCCGCGCGGCAGGTTTGCCCCGAGGCGGATTTCTGGGTCGGTGTTGAGGCTGGTATCGAAGATAATATGACCTTCGCCTGGATGGTGATCGAAAATGCACATCTGCGTGGTGAATCGCGCTCTGCCAGCTTAATATTACCTGAAAGTATATTACAGGGAATCAATGAGGGGCGAGAATTGGGGCAGGAAATGGCGAGATTAACCGGAATACAGGATATAAAACGTCGCGGCGGGGCCATTGGCGTATTTACCGCCGGTAAACTAACCCGCAGCAGCGTCTATCATCAGGCATTGCTGCTAGCGCTGGTTCCCTTCTGCAACGCAATATACCAGACCGGCGGCTGAACGCGCGCGCTATTCCTGCGCCGTCAGCAAATTTTGTTTCAACCAGTGGATCAATTCGGGCGAGGCCGCTTTCAAACTATTGGAACCGCGGGTAATAGTGGCGATTCCGGTGCCAAGCTCGGTTTTCAATTCCCGCTGGCTCTTTTCCCCCGCCAGCAGCGCCCTGATGATGCGGATTCGCATGCCAATCGCCGCCCGCTCATCCTCGGTTAAAAGCAATTGCAATAACGGCGAATGCAATTGATCGGCGAACGCCTGCCCCAGCAAAACGGAGAATTGTTGCCAGTCCTGTTCTTGTTGCTCGGGACTCATGGCATCGTTATTAAATGCTTGCATGATGATAAACCGCCATACTCGTTAGCGAGTACGGCAGTTTACCCTATTTTTCAGCGTTTCAGTAGCGCCGTTGCCATTCCGCATCGGTCAGGATTTTGGCCGGCTGGCGCAAAAAGTAACGATAAAATACATCATAGGCTAAGACATTTTTGACGTAGGAACGGGTTTCCGTATAGGGAATACTTTCGATAAAGGCCACTGGGTCCGTACGGCCGGCGCTCGTATCCAGCCAGGTGGTGACGCGTCCCGGACCGGCGTTATAAGCGGCGCTCGACAAAATACGATTACGGCCGAACATCTGATAGACATATTCCAGATAGGTGGTTCCCAAATCGATATTGGTTTGCGGATCAAGCAATTGGCTGGGGTTCATGTAACTGCTGATATTGAACATTTCAGCGGTATGCTTCGCCGTAACCGGCATCAATTGCATTAATCCGGCCGCGCCGACCGGCGATTGCGCTTTCGGATTCCAGGCGCTTTCCTGGCGGGCGATCGCCATGGCGTAGCTCTGGCTGATGCCCTTATCCAGCGTGGCGCGGCGGAATTCATTATCCCAGGCCAACGGGAAGCGCTCCTCCAGATTATCCCAGAGCTTACCCACTATCGTGGCCTGCACGCACATATCGGGCCAATGCTGTTCATAGGCATAACGGGCTAGACCGGCTTGTTGCATCCGGTTCAGACTGGCCACCAGCAAACTCCATTCGTTTCTGGCGAGGTTATCCATATTCCAGTACATCAATTCCCGCACCCGCGCGACTTCCGGCCGTTCGAGCAAAGCCGGATCGGGCGCAATTGCGGGCGCCACATTAATTACATAATTCACGCCGAGCTTTTGCGCCGCGACCATGGGATAAAAACCGCGTTCCTGCATCAAGGCGCGTAAAATCGACTCACCTTCGCTTTGGCGGCCTTGATCAAGCAGAATAGACGCTTGCCAGTAGCGCCATTCATCTTTCTGACGCGCATCATCGGGCAAGCGCGCCAGCCAGGCGGCGACTTCACGTTGATTGCCCTGCCCGAGCGACATACGGATACGCCGCTCCAGCAAAGGCGTTGAATGCCCGAGCAGGATGACATTATCGCGCCATTGCGCCTGTTCAGGCGTGGCATCGCTGCCCATTAATCGCCAGGCGATACTCTCCTCCAGCGATAACTGCTCTTGAGGATTCATTTTCTGCATCTGCACCACTATGGGCAGCAATGAACGGGCTTTTTCCACGTCATCATGCGCCAAACGGCCGAACACGATACTGGCGGCCGCCCGGGTCAAATCGGTCGGGCCAACGCTACGCGCAAACGATTCCAGTTCAGTGGGGTTGTTTTGCAGCGTCGCCAGGGCACTGCCTATGGTTTGATATTCCGCCGGCAACTGCCTGGACAAATAGTTGACTAACCCGTTGTTATTTTCCTGCATCGCCAGACGCAAACGTTCCAATGTCGCCAAGGGCGAGCGCTGGCCGGCCTGATCCCAAATGCCGAACAATTTATTGCAACTGTCCGGTAAAGAATGCCCGTTAAGCCAGACTTCTTTGGCGCCGTCCCATGCCGCCTGCTGCTGGCCGGTGGCCCATTCGGCATAATAATAGTTACAACGGGCGGCGATTGGTTTTGGCGCTTGCGGACTGAAGGTCAGCAAACCTTGCCAATCCTGTCGTCTAGCCAACTCATTGACGAAACGGCCAGACAGCGAACGGGCCGGCGGTAAGGTCGGATTCGTATTGATAAATGCGGAAATCTCGGCGCTGCTCTCTTGCGACAGGTTCTGCGATAAAGCCCGATATTCCAGATAGGGATATAAAGGATAATTCTGCAGGGTCGGCATCAGCTGCGCCACGACATCCATTTGGTTACTGTCCCAAGCCTGCTTAACCTGTAGATAGCGCTGACGTTGTGCGTCGATTGAATCCGCCCGCGCGAAGCCGGATAATGAAACCAGGCATATCACCGCGCCAATGTATCGCCATCTGTCCACCTTGACCATTTCCTCGTTTTCCTCAACCAAAAATCTGCATGCCCGCCTTGGGTGCGGACGTCGACCATACCGATCGACCATGATATAACACCAATGTTGCCACCATGCTAGCTAAGCAGCCGGGTCTATGCCAGTGTCAGTGGCAACAATTGCCGATAATTCCTTTTTGCAATAATCCTTTTACCGCCGTTCACGGTGTCTATCGGCTCCCCGGCGACAAAGCTGTAGTCGCGGCGTTGACGGCGACAGAAAAGTTTAAACAGCATCAATGCACGGCCTGGATCTCAAAAATTTTTATTAATACAGTCTATATTCTTTAATGGGCGTCGATGGGCTTATTGATTAAAAAAAGGCAATCACCTAACCAGTCAGTACAGTAGCTATCGCTACCCTGAATTTTCAGGATTGGGCCCGTTCAACGGGTTTGATTTTCGTTCAGTATTTTTAAGGGTCAGTAAAGAGTGAAAATATCTCTAGTGGTGCCCGTGTTTAACGAGGCAGAGACGATACAAATATTTTACGATGCCGTAAGACAGTTTGAACCATTGCAACACTATGATGTGGAAATTGTATTTATTAACGATGGCAGTCTTGATAAAACCGGCGAGATTGTGAAGTCTCTCGCCTTGACGGATAAGAATATCGTTTTATTGGATTTCACCCGCAACTTTGGTAAGGAATCAGCACTTTTCGCCGGGCTTGAATATGCCACTGGCGATGCGGTTATTCCTATCGATGTCGATTTACAAGATCCGATCGAAGTTATTCCCCTCATGATAGAAAAATGGCTGGCAGGCGCGGACATTGTTTTGGCCAAACGCAAAGACCGATCGTCGGACGGCAGGCTTAAACGCACCTCGGCTGAATGGTTTTATAAACTGCACAATAAAATCAGCTCCCCTAAAATTGAAGAAAACGTGGGCGACTTTCGATTGATGTCACGGGAAATCGTCGATGACATCAAGCAACTGCCGGAGCGCAATCTCTTTATGAAGGGAATCCTTTCGTGGGTCGGCGGTAATGTGGCGGTGGTTGAATACGTCAGGGCCGGCCGGGTGGCGGGCAGCACCAAATTCAATGGCTGGAAGCTTTGGAACCTCGCGGTTGAAGGCATTACCAGTTTCTCCACTGTGCCCTTGCGTATCTGGACCTACCTTGGCGTCGGGGTGGCGGCATTGGCGTTGTTTTACGCGTTGTGGATGGTGTTCGATAAATTGTTTTGGGGCAATCCGGTGCCAGGTTACCCGTCGATTATGGCCGCCATTCTCTTTCTGGGAGGTGTACAATTGATCGGCATCGGCGCTTTGGGTGAGTATATCGGCAGAATATATATTGAAAGCAAAAGAAGACCGCGTTATATCCTGAAACAACATCCGAAAATTCATTCCGGGGAAAGCGTTATTGGCGAAATGACTGCAAAATGCAGCAATAGAGACCATCCTGTGCTTTGACGGCAAGTGTGTTTGAAGTTTCATCGCTCCTCAGAACGATAATGGCTTATCGGTGGCCTTTTTTCTGAAAGATACCTCTCATGATAGGGTAATGATTGTATCTGCGATAATAAAAAATTCTAACGATTGGTTTTGCAAAGGTGAAGTTAAATGAGAATCAAAAATAATCTTACCCTTGTTATTTTATGTTGGGCAGTTTTTTTAATACTTTGTTATGTTTTGTTTGAACAGGGAATATGGCGTGGGCATGACTGGTTAGTGCATTTTCAAAGGATGATATCGTTAAATTATGAATTGAATGGCGGCCAAATTCCGCCATTGTTTGATTACTGGACACCGGGGCAATTCGGCTATTCCTGGCAACTGTTCTATCCTCCGCTCAGTTCATGGCTGTTTTTACTGACCAGAATCATCACGTTTGAAACAGCGAATACACTTGTTCAAATGAAGATTGTATTCTTGATCATTTTTATTATTGCATTTATGTCAGCTTATTACGCTGCCAAACGCCAACATGGCTCTGCCGCCGCCGGCTATTTATGCGCCATATTATTTGTGACATCAGGGTATTTTTTAACAAATATTTTTGTGCGTTTTGCCCTGGGAGAAATTCTGGCCATGTCTTTTATGCCGCTTTTTCTGCGAGGATGCAGTTCCTTGCTTGAAGACAGAAAAGATATCTGGCTTATCCCCTTCACCACATTGGCCATAGCGTTATCCAATATTCCCAGTATTGTCGTCATGGCGATTTTCTTTGTGTTATTTTTCGTCATGAATGCCAAAACATTAACAACCAAGCAAAACATAAAATTCTTTATGTTTTCTTTACTGGTGATTCTAACCTTAAGCGCTTTTTATTGGTTGCCGCTACTCTATCATATCCGCCATTCCGAAATATTTGCCACAAGCGGCAAGCTGCTGAACTATAATGATTTATTTAAATTCAGTAGTGGCGTCGCCGAGAATATCTTCTCCATGTCTTCACGGTATGGGGCATCGAATCATGGTATGTATTTATCAATAGGTATCATTCAATTAATCTTATTGTTGGCATATTTATGGCGCGGCGAGTCACACCAGGCAAAAAAAATACTTCTCGTCGCTTTGTTATTTATAGCCATTTCGACTCATCTTTTTCCCTGGTATCTCATTCCCAGTCATTTCCCTATCATCAAATTGATTCAGTTTCCCTGGCGGTTACTTTCCTGCGCGACAGCAATCGTAGCCTTATACACTGCCGGCATGCTGGCCGGTATTATGCAGCGTAAACCAGCACTGGTGACAATGCTGGCGGTTTTGTGTATCGCCGGTATGTTTCTTCCCATGAGGACCGCCATCACTCATCGTCATCTCACTCTGGATCCCATCGCCATTTGGGACGATTATCTGAATAACAGCAGCGAGCGGCCCGAAAATTTTGATCATCTCAAAATCAATGATTTCGCTTTTTTCGCCAATAAAAATGCCCTGATTAGCAATACGGTGATGGTTGATGGTTATCCGGAAATGACGATAGCAGCTCAAGGTCAACAATTAGTGACGTTACCTTTTATCATGTACTCCGGGTATTATGTGATGGTTGATGATAAAAAAACCAGCGTCAGCCCGCTTGATAATGGACTGGTAGGCGTCTTGCTGGCGGACGGCGAGCATAAAGTCAGGTTGGCCTATAACATTTCCATTGTAATGTTGCCGCGATTGATAAGCATGATTTCACTGTTTATCTTGCTGATTTTCATCATCTGCCGTCATCGCCGTCTGATACGCGGTTTCATCGTTTCACAACGATTTTCCCAGATGTAATCCAGCGCCGTTACCCTTGCCAAAGCCGGTTTACATGGGATTACTGGGATCCCGCGATGAAACCGGCTAAACTGCATTTCTGGTCCGGTTGCCGGTCGCGGAGTCTGGTTTATCGCGACATGTCCTGCGCCCGCCGGTATTCCTACCGCTTTTAATCTTAAAGACAGCAAGAGGCTTATAACAACGTGGCTCAATACGTCTATACCATGCATCGCGTCGGCAAAATCGTTCCGCCGAAACGCCATATTCTCAAAGACATTTCGCTGAGCTTCTTTCCCGGCGCCAAAATCGGCGTGCTGGGGTTGAACGGCGCCGGTAAATCCACCCTGCTGCGCATTATGGCGGGTATCGACACCGACATTGAAGGGGAAGCCCGTCCGCAGAACGGTATAAAAATCGGTTATTTGCCGCAGGAACCGCAATTAGATCTCGAGAAAACCGTACGGGAAGAAATCGAGGCGGCGGTGCAACATGTCAAAGACGCGCTGTCTCAGTTGGACCAGGTTTACGCCGCTTACGCCGAACCCGATGCGGATTTCGACAAACTGGCGAAACAGCAGGGCGAGCTGGAAGCGATCATCCAGGCGCAAGACGGCCATAATCTGGATAACCAGCTGGAACGCGCCGCCGATGCGCTGCGTCTGCCGCCCTGGGACGCCAAAATCGGTACACTGTCAGGCGGCGAACGCCGCCGAGTGGCCATTTGCCGGTTATTGCTTGAAAAACCGGATATGTTATTGCTTGATGAGCCCACCAACCATTTGGATGCCGAGTCGGTCGCCTGGCTGGAACGCTTCCTGCATGAATATGAAGGCACGGTCGTCGCGATTACCCATGACCGTTATTTCCTCGACAATGTGGCCGGATGGATCCTTGAGCTGGACCGCGGCGAAGGCATTCCCTGGGAGGGCAATTATTCCTCCTGGCTTGAGCAGAAAGATCAGCGTTTAGCCCAGGAAGCCTCGACGGAAACCGCCCGCCGGAAGTCCATCGAGAAAGAGCTGGAATGGGTGCGCTCCAATCCAAAAGGCCGTCAATCGAAAGGTAAGGCGCGTCTGGCGCGGTTCGAAGAACTCAATAACGTTGAGTATCAAAAGCGCAATGAAACCAGCGAGCTGTTCATTCCGCCTGGCCCGCGTCTGGGCGATAAAGTCTTGTCGGTGGAAAATCTCACCAAGTCATATGGCGATCGGATGTTGATTGACAACTTCTCTTTCTCCATACCCAAAGGCGCCATCGTCGGTATCATCGGCCCGAACGGCGCGGGTAAATCCACCCTGTTCCGCATGTTGTCCGGCAAAGAACAGCCCGATAGCGGCAGCATGGAGTTAGGCGACACCGTGGTGCTGGCTTCGGTCGATCAATTCCGCGACAACATGGACAATAGCAAAACCGTCTGGGAAGAAGTGTCGGGCGGCCAGGATATAATGCGCATCGGCAATTTCGAATTACCGAGCCGGGCCTATGTGGGCCGTTTCAATTTCAAGGGCACGGATCAGGGTAAGCGTATCGGCGAACTCTCCGGCGGCGAACGCGGGCGGGTGCATTTAGCCAAATTGTTGCAAGTGGGCGGCAATATGTTGCTGCTCGATGAACCGACCAATGATCTGGATGTGGAAACGTTGCGCGCATTGGAAAACGCCCTGCTGGAGTTTCCAGGCTGTGCGTTGGTTATTTCCCATGACCGTTGGTTCCTTGATCGGGTCGCGACCCACATTATCGATTATCAGGATGAAGGTAAGATTGAGTTCTTCGAAGGCAACTTTACCGAGTACGAAGAGTATAAAAAACGCGTGTTGGGTGCGGAGGCATTGCAGCCGCATCGCATCAAATACAAGAAAATGGCATAGGGATTGAGAGATAGATGGCCCGCCGTTCAGCGGGCCATTTTCATTGATAGGCATCGCAGTGGGTTCAGTGCGCGAACATCGCTTGGTGTCAGTTTAAATACTCAGATTTCCTGCGTCACCTCCGCTAAAAATTTCACTCCGTCATCGGTACGTATCCAGCGCGGCGCCCGCAGTTCGTCGGCGAAATAAACCACTAAATCGAACAACAGCCCGGCAAGCGTAGAATCCATCTCCGACGATATCGTCCGTTCCGTCAACAACCGCGCCAGCGCCTGACTGTATTCGCAGAGCACATCGGCATCCGGCTCAAAGCGAGGCGAGGTCATGGGCCGGTCATCCACGGTCAGGCTGTCAATCAAATGAGGCGGGATGGCGTCATCCAATGTGGGACGCAACTGCCCCAGACAAGCGGTAAACCGTTTGCAGAGCGCTTGACGCAGCGCCGGATCATCGCTAAGCAGCAAAGTGTCGGCCAGGTTTTCACAATGGCCAGCCAGAACGGTGAAATCAGTGGTTGAATCGAAGGGGATGGAAAGTAACGCGTGAGTTTGAGTGGGAATGGTAGTCATATGGCAGCCTTCAGCGATTAACGAATTAAAAAGACGCACACGCGCCCTATGTCGCCAACGAAGTCAATTCAGGAGACCAATCCCGACGCCTGATTTTGCAGGCGCAACTAAAAGATACCGTTAACGATAATGAACCGCAAAGGATTTTTAGGCGGAGAAGGATCGCTAAAAATTTCAGTTCAATATTGTTTATCAAATAGTTAGCTTATAAAGGCTTGTGGTTCATTATGGCACTACTTCGCCAATGCGCCAATCTCAAGGCCAAAAATTCTAGGAACTAAAACAGGTGTGCCTAAATATGATTGTCGAAGGGATCGAACTGGCTATCATCCCTTTTGGCGGTGTAGCTTAAGGTGATATCGCTGCGATTAACGAGCGCTGATCTTTAACAAATGATATGTCTCGATAGGGAACATCTGACTGACGCTGTAGCGCGGCAATCTGATGTCGACGATATGGCGGAGGTTGAGCAGATCATGAATGACTTCTGGAGCAGTATGATAAACGGTGGCTGAAGACAGGGTTTCAGGCCGTGGTTCACAGCATCAATATATCCATAAATCATGAACATATTGATACTGTGAACAAGCGCTGAATTAGTCACCACACAGCCTGAAATCGCAAGGTTTGATTAAATATAACAGTCGGCTAAGAGCGAAGAGCGGGAGTTGGATTGCCGGAAGCAAGTGGCCTTTCCTGCGCTGCGTGGCGTGGTTTCGTGGTTGCTTTTGGCTTCCCCACGGGAGGGCGGCGGGCTGGTGGTCTTTGTTGGTGCTTGCAGGAGTGGTGAAGGGCGAAAGCGCTTGTTTTGTGACCCCAACATGACTACAATTTAAAACAACAGCTATTAAGTAGGAGGTTTTAAAATGGCTACAGAAACTTATGTAAGAGCGAAGATTGACTCTAAAACAAAGGCGCTTGCAACGGTTGCGCTTGAGTCTATGGGGTTAACTGTGAGTGATGCTATTCGCTTATTAATGGTGCAGGTTGCAGAGAAAAACGAGCTACCTTTTAAAGTTAAGGGTGCGAGTTATATAAATGCACGACGCACGAAGGCTGCAATTAATCAGCTTGAACGTGGAAAGGGTAAGCAGTTTAATAGTGTTGCGGCTCTCATGGATGACCTGAATAATGACGAGGAAGATTGAGCGCTCAACGGAGTTTAAAAAAGACTACAAGCGTGAAAAGAAAGGGCAGCACCGTAAAACAGTTGAGGCTGATTTGTTGGTGCTGTTAAATATACTGGCAAATGATTTACCCATCCCGGCTAACTACGTTGACCATCCATTAAAAGGGAATTGGCGTAGTTTCCGGGATTGTCATTTATATCCCGACTTAGTTTTAATTTATAAAAAGGTCGATAATGAAGAAGACGAAGGCGTCCCAGGAGTTTTAAAGTTAGCTCGCTTTGGTTCACATAGTGAATTATTTTGATTGGCGTGATGTGTGGATTTTGATGATGAATTAATACCGTATCAACTTGAGTTAACAAAAGCCGAAATTGCGGCGCTGCTTAAACTCTGCTATTCCCTTACACCTGATGAATTATATGCGAAAGGTGATAGCGAAGAAGAAAGCATGAATATTTTGCGCGTAGTAGGCTCGTTAAAAGTAAGCGTGCTTTCACCACCGTATTGACGACTATTCTGCGGTCAGATCTACATTCCAGGGCAGGAGTTCTGCCACTCGGTTTATCGGCCAGTCAGCGAGAACGCTGAGGATATGACGCAGATACGCTTCCGGATCGATGCCGTTGAGTTTGCACGTGCCGATCAGGCTATACAGCATCGCGCCCCTGTCGCCACCATGATCTGAGCCGAAGAAGAGGTAGATGGTATGACCTTGATATAATCGCTTTGGTATTGGTGTGATGAATATCGCACATTTGCTCGTAGTAGGGATTGGAGGGGCGGCTGCTGGCATTGAGAGTTTGCCCAATCTCAAGGAGTCGCTTGCCCGCTGGTTTGTAGGAGCTGTCAATGTGAAAATACTGCATCCAATAATTTCCTATTGTTGGAATTTTGACAGCAGGCATATTAACGCTCGTTACGCTTCAAAGGCAACGATCCAAAGGCAGCGTCCTGATTCATTCACAATCCCGTCCGCTTTTGGCAGATGTCTACCTGCGCCGACCGTCTGCATTGAGCGAGGAGCAGACGTTCAGAATGCATACATACTTCGATGCGTGTTAAGCAATGGGGAGCAGATCACCATCTGCGAGCCCAAGGGTACGATAACGTTCAAGTTCCCGGATTTCATGGTATAAAAGCGCCTGTCTGTATCCATCACGTCTAATTCACCGCTGAGTTTTTTTTCCAGATGCGCAATCATCATCGCATTGTCAACCGACTCACCAAACCGGCCTGTATGCAGTTTCACTTTATCTATCCCGGCCTGATCAATGACAGCATTATGCCAGTCCAGATCCTGCACCGGATCACCAGCCTTATCGGGGTTAAAGGGACGTCCACTGTATTTGCCTTTTTCTGTCACCTCACCGCAGGGGGCTGCTCTGCATTACGTAGAGGGGCTTCAGGCCGGACTCTGCAGGAAAAATCAGTATAAAGTCGCGGAAATCAGGGGGCCCGGCACAGGAGTGACCGTTACCGTATCACCCGGGGGACTTCAGCATGGTTATTCTTTTAAATAACCCATCCTGTTTCTTTCGTAAGCAGAACTGTACTCCATGCTTTTGTACTCAAATTATTAGCCTGACTTATATCAAACTCACTCACTGATAAGGCTGTTTTCTCTTAAATCGGCATGGTTCAGTGGGAAGTACTACAAATATCAGATGGTTAGGTATAATCTTGTGGGACACAAATCAGGAGGGTTTTAGGGAAATGCATGAGACTATTCTTTCTGACTCATTTTTATCCGAATTAGAGGGGCTGGAAATAGAGGAAGTTCCTGAGCCGAATTTTTTTGATATTGGTGGTTCCGGTTATCTTGAAAATCCAACCTCAGATTTAATGTCCGTGTTTATGGGTTCAGATTCAAATATTCAACCATGGTTATTAAAAGCATTACTCCAGTTCTTCGATGTTGAGGTCGATGATATTGATTATTCATCTCTGAATGTTCAGAGGGAAGTCTCCTGTGAAAACGGAGAGAGATTGGATATTGTAATCACACATGACGAATTTATTGTCGGAATTGAGAATAAAGTTTATTCTTCTGTTAATAATCTATTTCCTGAATATGATAAACATCTGGAAAGCCTGAGAAATAACTCACAGAAAATAATCAGGTGTATTTTAAAGCCAATAATAAACAGACACTCAACATCAAGTGACTGGAAGGTTGTTACTTATTCTGAGTTGGTTGATGTAGCTTTGGCCAGATTAGGTAAAGACATTTTGTTTGAATCAGTTGATAAATGGTTTTTCTTCTATAAAGAATTTCTATCACACCTTTTGACATTGGATGAAGATAAAGCAGGTGGTGTCATGAAAAAAGAACAATCAGATTTCATAATCAACAATTTTGATCGCCTTTTAAAAGCAAAAGAGCTTCTATCCTTATTTGAAAATGCGGTTTATGAGGAAGGGAAAGATGTTGTAGCAAAAGTTTTACCGGACAGCACTATTGTCAAAAGTATTAATAATTGGGCAGGGGACTATAAGGCTTTAAACTTTAAACCCAGTGCGTGGGGGAATGGTAGTTCATATCTTACGATAGTATATCATCCAGCAGAAGTCGGTTCTGGTATCCAGTTTTATGTTAATGGCGAGGTTGATATTAATGAATATCCTAATTTATCAGCCCTCAAAAATGAAATTGATATTTTAGTCAGAAATAATGAATTTATTAAAACAGCAAGTGTTGAAGATTCAGGGGTTTACTATTCCCGAAATGAACGACATCTTACATTAAGTTTCTGGGGGTTAACCAAAGATAAAGTTGGTGCCCTTGCATTATTACATGACATGGCTGTATGGATGAAAGAGAAAATCGATATGTGCCGTTAGCATTATAACATGCCACACTTATCACAGTTCTGATTCTCCCTTGCAGAGATAGCCTAGAGCTATCTCTGCTGTCTTTGAATGGTCTGAGAACAACTCAATCGCGTGCATCTGCAAACTGGGTGCACTAATGGAGGCATTCATGAAAACAAAACATAAAAAAATTCAGACAAAACAAAATACTATATTACCTGTGCGAATCCTGTAGGCTCCCTGAAATTACTAGATTTTTTGTCACGAGTTCTATCGAAGTCAACTCAGTTATACCCAAATCAAGCGGTATCTGGGGGCCTTTGAGAGGTGATCTGCTCCCCATAGATTGAGACCGATTGATATTAGCAACGTCCGCTCTTGGCACAGGGCTGCTGTTGCAGCCCTGACAATCTTAGACTTCAATCGACTCAGAGATCTCCAACGCATCATCGACTTCAATCCCCAAATAACGAACCGTACTCTCCAGTTTCTTATGACCCAGCAGGCGTTGGATCACACGAAGATTCTTGGTTTTCTTGTATATCAGGTAAGGTTGGTCCTTCTCATGGAATGTGTGCTGTACAGCGAATCTTCGAGGCCAAGCTTAGCTACCCATCCATGAAAAATACGGTTGTATTGCCGGGTTGAAATGTGTTGGCAAGAACCGACCCGGGATTGGAACAGATAGTCTTTATTGTGCAAATTACCCAGCTTTATCAGTGCCGCAACGGCTTCCCTTGTCCCTTTAGTTAACTCAAACTGGACGGGGTTGCCGGTCTTCTGTTGCAACACCGTTGCTCTGCTTGAAACTGAACTGCCATATGCAACATCTGATACTTTTAGTTTAACCAGATCACCCGGTCCCATATACTCCAGTTTATCGTTCATCCGCATGATGTTGAAAAAGCGCCTGACTCGCGTTTGTGCGGTTGGTGACTTCTAGACAAATTGCACAGCGGATCAGGCAACGGTATCGTCCAGATAATTCAAAATCATGGGACTATGCGTCGTCACGATAATCTGAATCGGGCTGCTGACGAGTGTATCGACCAATTTCTCGACTATTTCCGGATTAATACCATCTACAACTTCATCGAGTAATAACAGACTACTTTGATGTGACTCGGTTTGCGCCAGAATGGCAAGAATCCGCAAGAGACCATCATTTAATTGCCCGGCATCGATTTCATATGTCGCCGCATTTCCCGTTTCGGCAACAATATAAGATTCCAGGACAACCATACGCTTCCATCCGCCCTTACTGGTTGAAATACGAAAATCACTCAAACGAGGATAAAATTGCCGCAAAAACACAAGTAAACGTGATAGTAGTATCGATGCATGGGCGTAGCCAATTCCCCCGCAACGTGGCAGAGGGCGGCTATAGCAAAATATGAATTTTAGCCGCCCGCCGTTCAGCCCTGCCCCGTACCCGGTTTATTGCTGTCCCAGCAGGCCGCGGACCATGTCGATGCATTGCAGGAAGCGCTGGTCGTAATCGGGCACATCAACGCGGACAAAGGGAATGTGATTGGCATCCAGCATTTCTTCCAATAGCCGCTGGAAAGCATCTCGTTCAGCTGGATTACCGAGGCTGCGTAAGCCGTCCGCCACCCAGGGCGTATTGTTGTTCAATAAAATCACCAGGTCGAAGCGGTATTCATCGATCATGGCCTGCACAAAGGGGTGTTCACGCCCATGGTAGCGTTTGCAAAACGCCTGGCTGGTAACAAAATCCGTGTCGATAAAGGCGACTTTGTTGGCATATTTAACCGCAAAATCAATGTACTGCGCCTGGCCCAGGGCGATCTTGTCATAATCTGAATATTGTAAGGCCATTTCGTCGCCGCCCAAATGGGAGAAGACATATTCACGGCCGTACTCCCAGGCGCTGCTGGTATTGAAAATATTGGCCAGTTTATTGACCATGGTGGATTTGCCGCTGGATTCGCCGCCGATGACCGCCACGGTACGGACAAAAAAGGGTTTGACCTCGGTGGGGATATATTCCCAGTAACGGAAGGGGTCTTGCCGGATTTGTTCGCCGCTGATGGACATAAACGACCGGCTGGGGTCCACCAGGACGGTTTCAATGCCCAGGTGTTCGCGATAACGCGGCACATCCTTGGCTTCGCTGGAGTAAACAAACCCCGGTTCAATGCCCTTATCCCGCATGAAAGATTGTATGCCGCGGCTCCAGACGTCCCAGCCATAAGGATAGGGTTCCATGCCTTGTTCATTAAACGCATGAATATGAATGTTTTTTTGGTATTTGAAGGTTTGCAGTAACCAGCGCAGGCGATCGCTTAGCGTGGGTTGCTGCGACATGGCGCTATCTTCAAACAATTGCCGATCGCGCAGCTCATCAAAACCAAGAATGACATGCAGTTCATCCACCTGGCTGCAAGCGCGTTGGATAAGATAGATGTGCCCGGTGTGCAAAGGGTAGAATTTGCCGAAGACCACGCCGACTTTTTTCACCCGACGCGGAAATTCCAGTCCGAGAAAACGATGCAGCGCCTCAAGCTTTTGCGCGCTGGGGCTTTTGATTTTGGCATTGAGCAGCTGACTAAGGTAGCCTTTGGTCATGTCGCACCCTTCAGCAACTTGCTGTAATGTGCATCCTTGTTGTTTTATCGCACTCTTCAAGTAATCGAATGACGACATAAAGCATCCCTCTGGTGGACTAACGATTTATACCAGTTCATCCATGATCGACAGCGCATCCGCCAGCTTTTTAACGCCGAAAATCTGCATGTTATCCAGTGCTTTTTTCGGTACGTTGGCGAAGGGCACGATAGCCCGGCGAAAACCGTGTTTGGCCGCTTCCGCGATACGTTCCTGGCCGCTTGGCACCGGACGGATTTCCCCCGCCAGGCCGACTTCGCCAAATACCACCAGATCCGCCGGTAAGGGACGATCACGTAAACTGGAGACCAAAGCCAGCATCAAAGCCAAATCCGCGCTGGTTTCAGTGACCTTGACCCCGCCGACCACATTCACAAAAACATCCTGATCGGCCATTTGCAAGCCGCCATGGCGATGCAGCACCGCCAGAAGAATCGCCAGCCGGTTTTGATCCAAACCCACCGCCACCCGGCGAGGGTTGGCCAGCATGGAACTGTCGACCAGCGCCTGCACTTCCACCAGCAAGGGACGGGTGCCTTCCCACACCACCAATACGCTGCTGCCGGAGGTTAGCTCATCGCCGCGGCTGAGAAAAATCGCCGAGGGATTGCTCACCTCGCGCAAACCCTGCTCCGTCATGGCGAATACGCCCAATTCATTCACCGCGCCAAAGCGGTTTTTGTGGCTGCGCAGGGTACGAAAGCGGGAATCGGCGTCGCCATCCAGCATGATGGAGCAGTCGATACAGTGCTCCAATACTTTGGGTCCGGCCAGGGAGCCGTCTTTGGTGACATGCCCCACCATCAAGATCGCCACGCCATGGGTTTTGGCGAAACGGGTCAGATAAGCGGCGGTTTCACGCACCTGCGCCACGCTGCCTGGCGAAGACTGGATATCCGCCATATGCATGACCTGAATGGAGTCGATCACCATCAGACGCGGCTGTTCCTGCTCGGCTATCAGGCAAATTTGTTCAATGCTGGTTTCCGATAGCATGTTTAAACCGGCGGTAGGCAAGGCCAGCCGCTGCGCCCGCATGGCAACCTGCTGCAAAGATTCCTCGCCGGTGACATAAAGGGTTTTCATTTGTTCCGAAAGGCGGCACAGCGTCTGCAACAATAACGTACTTTTGCCGGCGCCGGGATTGCCGCCGATCAGAATGGCGCTGCCCGGCACCACGCCGCCGCCCAGCACCCGATCGAATTCTTTGAAGCCGGTGGAAAAACGCGGCATTTCCTGCGGGCTGATATCGGACAGTTTGCGCACCCGGCTAACGCCGCTTTCCCCGGCATAACCGGTAAAACGATCTTGACGGGCCGCCGCAGGCGTTGCCGCCAACCGCACTTCAGTAATGG